>OGGQ01000261.1_pt1 | contig 76701 bp, 78 predicted proteins | sample 1571191 | NCBI WGS metagenome assembly OGGQ01 (sample SAMEA2582061, study PRJEB24529) | metagenome | biome: Human gut stool | place: China | collected 2011
AGGGGGCGGACCCCCTTGGATTCCCCCGCCTTCTGCCCTAGCGGTATTGGTGGAGTGGGCACAGGGTCTGCGGCATCCTCGGGGGACGGTACAGCAGAGCGGGCTACCGATACCCTTTCCCTTATTCAGGAAAAAAACTGCTGAATGCCCGGTGGGGAGTGCGGGGCGATTAAGGGGCAGCAATTGCTGGGGCGGTGCACAAACAGCACAGACTGCACACTCATTTCCTAACTCCCTCTCTCTATATCTATTATATAAATCTCTTTTATAATAAATAGTGTGTACTTTGTGCAGATAGGTCAACAAATGGCGTTATCATGCGGTTTGTTGGATGCACAGGAGCTGCACAAACCTGCACAAACTGTACCGAACTCCCGCGCGCGCCGCACCACACCCCTTCACCTATACCCCGAATCGCCCCCAAAGTTGCACCCAAACGTGCAACCGGGAGCAAAGAAAAAGGAGCTGATTGACGATGAAAATTAGGCCGATGAAGGCCGCCGATTATGCTGAGGTTGACCGGCTGATGCAGCAGGTTCATCAGCTGCACTTGCAGGCACGGCCAGATTTATTTATTCCGTTGGAACATCCGTACAGCCGGGAAAAATTTTTGCAGATGATCTCCTCCCCCGACTGGATCTGCCTTGCTGCCGAGCAGAATGAACCTCTGGACGGCCAGCTTGACGGGATCTGTTTTGTCTCAATGCGCAATCACACCTGTATGGTAGACACCCGCTCCGCCTACCTGGAGGATTTATGCGTCGACAGCCGTTGCCGCCATCAGGGAATCGGACAGGCATTGTACCGGCATGCTGAGCAGGCCGCGCGGGAAAAGGGCGCCATCCGCTTCGACCTGATGGTCTGGCCGTTTAATGAGGGAGCCATCCGCTTCTACGAATCGTTGGGGTTCTCCACCCAGCGGCTGATGCTCGAAAAGAAATTGCCATAATGCAAAGGCCCTTCTGATTCTGGAAGGGCCTTTTTTCGTTGTGTTTTGCTGTCGAAAGATTCCCCCCTGATACAAAAAAGGACTATCTTTATTCACAAATTCATGCTATACTGTTTTTGTCAAAAATCGTATTCCCCTCAATTTCGATAAAAGGAGCAGTCTATCCCATGTCAAAACAAGATTCGCAGAAAACCATCAAAACTTCCATCGGCGGACAGGCGGTCATCGAGGGCGTCATGATGCGCGGGCCGAAGGTCACCGCACTGTCGGTGCGCCTGCCGGACAACACCATCTCCACCGAGGAGTGGGACACCCCCAGCATGAGCGCCTGGTACAAGCGCACCCCCTTTGTCCGCGGCATCTTTAACTTTGTCGATTCGCTGACCACCGGCTACAAGAGCCTGATGAAGGCCGCCGAAAAGGCCGGCCTGGATGACGAGGAGGAGGAAGCCTCCCCCTTCGAGCAGAAGCTGCGAAACGCCCTGGGCGACAAGTTCATGCCCTTTCTGGAAGGGTGCATCCTGGTGTTCTCGCTTATCATCGCCATCTTTTTCTTCACCTTCCTGCCGACCACCATCGTCAATTTCTTCCGCGGCTTCTTCGAGCACCCGCTGGCGCTTTCCGCGCTGGAGGGTGTCATCAAGATGGTTATCCTGATCGGCTACCTTGCCGCCGTCTCCCAGATGAGCGACATCCGCCGCGTCTTTATGTACCACGGCGCCGAGCACAAGACCATCTTCTGCTACGAGCACGGCGAGGAGCTGACGGTGGAGAACGTGCGCAAATACACCCGCTTCCACCCGCGCTGCGGCACCAGCTTTCTGGTCATCGTGCTGCTGCTCTCCATCCTGGTGTCCTCCCTGGTCACCTGGGACAATATCTGGATGCGCGTCGGGCTTAAAGTTCTCTGCCTGCCCATCATCATGTCGCTCTCCTATGAGTGCATCAAGTATGCCGGCCGGCACGACAACCTGCTCACCCGCATCCTCTCCGCGCCGGGCCTGTGGACCCAGCGCCTGACCACCAAGGAGCCGGACGACAGTATGATCGAGGTGGCCATCGCCTCGATGAAGCGGGTCATCCCGGACGACCCGAACGAGGCGCTGTACTAATGGACGTCTCGTTCAAAACCCCGCAGGGGCGCTTTAACTGGCGGGTCGCCGCCGTCATCCTGCGCCAGGACAGGCTGCTGGTGATGCGCGACTGCGGCTCCCCCATCCTCTATCTGCCCGGAGGCAGGGTCACGATGGGAGAAACCGCCCTTAGCGCCCTGCACCGGGAGCTGCTCGAGGAGCTTCACCTGCCGATTGAGGTGGAGCGGCCGCTGTGGTTTCACGAGAACTTTTTCCGCCTTGCGCAGACCGGCGAACCATTTCACGAGCTGGGATTATACTATCTGGCAACCTTCCGGGAGAATTTCCCATTTGGAGAGGACACCTTCTCCTGCCGGGACAGCGACGGCGTCGAGCATCAATATTGCTGGATACCGCTTTCGCAGCTGCCGCAAAGCCAGCTGATGCCGGCCTTTTTGCGCCAGCGGGTTCATTCTCTGCCGGATTCGCTGGAGATGATCACCACCAGCGACGATTTGTTATAAAATAAAATTTTTATCCAAACTGTAAAACACAAAAGGAGACCCTTATGACCTATCGGGAACTGTTAACTGGAGCATGCCAGCAGGGAATGGAGGCGCATGAGGCGCTCACACTTTTGGAGCACCTGTTTTCCCTCTCCCGAACCTCCCTGCTGATTCACATGGACGAGGACTGCGACGAGCAAAAGATTTCTTCTTTCGAGCAGATAGCTGCCCGCCGGCTTGCGGGCTATCCGCTGCAGTACCTTCTGGGGGAATGGGAATTTTTCGGCCTTCCCTTCTATGTGGGGGAAGGGGTGCTGATTCCCCGCGCCGACACCGAGGTGCTGGTGGAGACCGCGCTAGAGCTGTGCGACGGGCTGTTCTCCCCGGTCATCTGCGACCTCTGCTCCGGCACCGGCTGCATCCCCATCGCCCTGAGCAAAAACCTGCCGTCGCAGGCAAGCCTCACCGCGGTGGAGCTGTCCGAACAGGCCCTCTCCTACCTGTACCGCAACAAGGAGCGCCACCGCTGCGACAACCTCACCGTCGTGCAGGCCGATGTGCTGACCTGGCAGCCGGACCGGCAGTTTGACCTCATCACCGCCAATCCCCCCTACATCTCCCGGCAGGAGATGGAATCGCTGCAGCCGGAGGTTCGGTGCGAGCCGCAGATGGCGTTGCTGGCCCCGGAGGAGGGGCTTGCCTTCTACCGCGTCCTGTCCGACCGCTGCCGCTCCTTTTTAAGGCCCGGCGGGTGGCTGGTCTTTGAGATTGGCTACCGGCAGGGTGAGGCCGTTTCGGCGCTGCTGCAGCAAAACGGCTATTCCGATATCCGGCTGATCGCCGACTACAACGGCAACGACCGGGTTGTGACCGGCCGCTGGGACGGATAAGATTTTATCCACTGTGTAATATGAGGAGGATTTTATGCAAATTGGAAAGTACAAGGCGGTGGTCTTTGACCTGGACGGCACCGCAGTCAACTCCCACTACAACATTGATGCCCTGCAGATGACCTGCATCGAGCTGCTCGACCGGGAAGCGACCGACGAGGAGCTCAAGATCACCTATGGCATGACCGCCGTCAACGCCATGCGCTACCTGGGGGTGCCGGAGGACCAGCTGGAGTTTTTTGGAAAGCGCTGGCTGGAACACATCATGCGGCTGGCCAAGCACGCCACCCTCTTTGACGGCATCTACCCGACCATGTGCCGGATGCACGAGGCCGGCATCCAGCTGGGAATCAACACCTCCCGCCGCGACGACGAGCTGGGCGACCTGCACCACTACATCCGCGAGCCGTTTCTGGAGCTGTGTTCGGTCATCGTCACCTGCGACAAGGTAAGCAACCCTAAGCCTGCCCCCGACTCGATGCTCTACTACTGCGAGCAGACCGGCCTTGCGCCCGCGCAGGTGCTGTTTGTGGGGGACAGCGAGTTTGACGCCGGCTGTGCGCAGAACGCCGGCTGCGACTTTGCGCTGGCGACCTGGGGCTGCTTCTTCCCCGACCAGATTCCCGCGCAGTACAAGCCCCAAACCCCGCAGGAGCTGTTAGAGATTGTCGGAATCAAATAAGCCCTTGTGCAAGCTGCTCTCCCAAAAGAGGGCAGCTTTTTTTGTTGCCCTCTGCAATAAAACGGCCGCCCCGGAAGTTATTTAGGCAGAAGGGGCAAAATTCCCGCTGCAATAAAACGACTTCCCCAAAAGTTATTTAGGCAGAAGGGACAAAAAACAAAAATTTTCCCGACCTGCAATAAAACAGCTTTCCCGGAAGTTATTCAAGCAGAAGGGGCAAAAAACAAAAAGCAAAATTTTTTCTCCCCGCTGCAATAAAACAGCTTCCCCGGAAGTTATTAAAGCAGAAGGGCAAAAAGAAAAAATCAAAAAAATTTTTCCCGACCTGCAATAAAACAACTTCCCCAAAAGTTATTCAGGCAGAAGGGCAAAAAAGTTCCTTCCTTCCAGCAACCGAAAACGTTTTCACAATACCAAACACCAATCAATCACGACCGACACAGAAAGGATGTACACGATGAAAAAATTCTCTAAATTCCACCTCACCGCTCTCACCCTCGCCGGCCTGATGGTCGTCACCACCGCCTCTGTCGGAGCTGCCTCCGTTTATAAAAATATCACCGCCCGCCAGAACACCGCCATGACCGTCAAGGTGGACGGCGCCGCCCTCACCATGAAGGACGACGACGGCGATTCCCTCTACCCGCTGACCTATGACGGCAACACTTATTTGCCAGCAGAGCAGCTGGCCAGCGCGGTCGGCTACAACGCCACCTCCGACGACGACAGCGTCAGCCTCACCAAGAAAGCTGCTGCCACCTCCACCGGAACCGACATCGGCGCGGAAAAAGCCAAACAGATCGCCCTGCAGCATGCGGGTGTCTCCGCTTCCAACGCTGTCTTTGTCAAGGCGGAGCGCGAATACGACGACGGACGGCTGACCTATGACGTCGACTTCTACGCCGGCAACAAGGAATACGACTACGAGATTCTTGCCGCCGACGGCACCATCCTCTCCTACGACGCCGACATCGAAGGCTACCGCATTCCTTCCACCACCTCCACCGGAACCGACATCGGTGCAGAGAAAGCTAAAGAAATCGCCCTGCAGCATGCGGGTGTCTCCGCTTCCAACGCTGTCTTTGTCAAGGCGGAGCGCGAATATGACGATGGCCGGCTGACCTACGACGTCGACTTCTACGCCGGCAACAAGGAATACGACTACGAAATCCTTGCTTCCAACGGCACCATCCTCTCCTACGACGCCGACATCGAAGGCTACCGCATCCCTTCCTCCACCTCCAGCAGCTCCTCCGGCTACATCGGTGTGGAGCGCGCCAAGGAGATTGCCCTGCAGCACGCGGGCCTGAGTGCCTCGGGGGTCAACTTTGTCAAGGCCGAGTTCGATTATGATGACGGCCGCGCCGAGTACGAGATCGAGTTCCACCACAACTTCCGCGAGTACGAGTACACCATCGACGCCGCCTCCGGCACCATCCTGGAAGCGGAGCGGGACTAAGGCTGCAAAAACCGGTTGCATTTCTTCCCCGGCGCTGGTATACTGAATTTAACTGGAAACTCACCTGAACGCTCGCCATTTTAATCTGCGTGATTTTCCATAAACCTTAAAAGCAAGAGCGGTTCAGGCAGTCTTAAATAAACTGCCTGAACTTTTTTGTCCCACACCGGCGGGACCTCTGCTTTTGGGCAGGAGGGAACAAAAAAGTATGCTCATGACCATGATGCTGGTAGAAAACCACTTTAAACCTCTGCGGCCTGTGATGGATCCACACGATCTGGAGGAGCTGCTGCGGCAGATTGCCCTGGGCAGCCAGCAGGCTTTTGAGGAACTTTACCGCGCAACCGACAGCGCCATCTACGGCTACGCACTGTCCCTGATGAGAAACCACCACGAGGCGCAGGACGTCATGATGGACACCTATCTCAAAATCCGCTGCGCCGCCCATCTGTACATGCCGATGGGCAAGCCGATGGCCTGGATTTTGACCATCACCAAAAATATCGCCCGCACAAAGCTGCGCTCCGCGGGCAGGCAGATCCCGCTGGATGACCTGGAGGAGACCACCCCCTCCTTTGACCGGGACAGCGAGGAGGCGGTCGCCCTGGAGCAGGCCATGAAGGTGCTGGGCGACCAGGAGCGGCAGATTCTGATTCTGCACGCGGTGACCGGGCTCAAGCACCGGGAGATCGCCGAGATGCTGGGAATGCCGCTGGCGACGGTGCTCTCCAAATACGCCCGCTCGCTCAAAAAGCTCAAAAAAGCCCTGGAGGAAGATTCCTTCCCCCAAAAGGAGGTGCAGTAAAGATGGCTGAACGCAAACCGAACAGAAAGCTCACCGACCAGGAGGTCGAATATATGCTGGCCAAGGCGGTGGTGCAGCAGGTGCCGGACATCTATCAGCAGGCCTCCTCCGCCCCCATCACCCCGCTGACGGTGGTGGACGAGATTGTCCCCCGCCAGTTCCCCCAGCGCCGGCTGCGCTGGCAGCGGCTGGCAGCGGCCTGTGTGCTGCTGGTGCTGTGCGCGGGAGGAATCTTCTCCTGGCTGTGGTTTTCCACCAAGGCGGTGGTCTCGATCGACGTCAACCCTTCGGTCGCCCTCTCGCTCAACCGCTTTGAATACGTCATCGACACCCAGGCAGGCAACACCGACGGCGCCGAGGTGCTCGACGACCTCTCTCTCAAAAACTTAAAGCTCAGCACCGCGCTGGACGCCCTGATGGGCGCAATGAGCCGCAAGGGGTACCTGACCGACGACGCGCAGATCAGCGTCTTTGTGGACGGCAGCGACGACGACTTTAACCGCGAGCTCTACGACGAGATCACCGACGACCTGGCGCACCTTGCCCCCGACGCGGTGACCCAGGTCGGGGAATCGGCCACCAATGAACAGGCCACCGAACAACCGGCTGGCAACGAGCAGACCACCGAACAGCCGTCGGCTGAACAGACAACCGAACAGCCAGCCACCGACCAAACCACTGAACAACCCGTTACCGGGCAAACCGGCGAACAGCAGCCGCAGCAGTCCGCCTCCATCACCGTGGAACAGGCCAAAGAGATCGCTGCCAGCCACGCCGGTGTGGCCGTTGCCGACCTTACCTTCCACAGCGTTTCGCTCGAGGAGGACGACGGGCGGCGGGTTTACGACGTCGAGTTCTACAGCGGCTCCACCGAGTACGACTATGAGATCGACGCCGCCACCGGCGACATTCTCTCCTACGACAATGACGTCGAAAATTTCTCCATCCCGCAGCAGCAGAGCACCGCCACCGGCAGCTACATCGGCGACGATGCCGCAAAAGCAGCTGCTTTGCAGCGCGCCGGGCTCACCGAGGATCAGGTTCGCTGGGAAAAGTGCGAGCTGGACGAGGATGACGGCCGCTTCTCCTACGAGCTGGAATTCAGCTCCGGGCAGCACGAATATGAGTGCGAGGTCGAAGCCTTCACCGGGGAGATTCTCAACTTTGAACAGGATTAAACGCCAAGGCAAAAACAAGGCCGGTCCATCACGGACCGGCCTTGCTTGTTTTTTATCGCCAAAGGGGTGTTTGTCTCCGGCAACGAAGGAAGCAATTAAATGCAAGCTGCCTCTTCCTCGGTGTAGTACTGCGCCTGCGCGTGCCAGAGGGTGGCGTACTTGCCCTGCTCGTCGCTGATCAAGGCGTCGTGGCTGCCCTTCTGCACAATCTGTCCGCGGTCAAAAACCATGATCTCGTCGCAGAAGCGGCAGGAGGACAGGCGGTGGCTGATGTAGATGGCGGTCTTGTCGCCCGCAATCTGGTTAAACTGGGCATAGATCTCCGCCTCGGCAATCGGGTCGAGCGCGGCTGTCGGCTCGTCGAGGATGATGAACGGCGCGTTTTTGTACAGCGCCCGGGCGATGGCAATCTTCTGCGCCTCGCCGCCGGAAACCTCCACGCCCTCGTCGGAAAAATCCTTGTAGAGCTGGGTGTCCAGCCCCTTGGGCAGCCGCTCCAACCGCTCGCCAAAACCGGCGTCAATCAGCGCCTTTTCCACCCGCTCGCGGTCATAGTCGGCCGCGCCCGCCACGTTCTGCCCCAGCGACTGGGAGAGCAGCTGGAAGTCCTGGAACACCACCGAGAAGATGTTCATGTATTCGCGGTAGTTGTACTTGCGGATGTCGATGCCGTTTAAGAGAATCTCTCCCTCCTGCGGGTCATAGAGGCGGCAGAGCAGCTTGATAAAGGTGGTCTTGCCCGAGCCGTTCTCGCCGACCACCGCCATCCGCTCGCCGACCCGGAACCTGACATTGACGTGCCGCAGCGCCCATGTTTCGGCGCCGGGATAGCGGAAGGAGACGTCGCGGAACTCCACCTCATACTTGCGGTCGGAGCGCTTTTCGGTGGTCAGCGACCCCTGGTACATCCGGTTGGGGAGGTCCAGGAACTGGTAGGCAGGCTTCAGGAAATCGGCATTGGTCTTTAAGACGCCCCAGTTTTCAAAGAGGGAGGAAAGGTTCTGCGACAGGGCGGTGACTGCACCCACATACTGGGTGATGGAGCCGACCCCAAACGCGCCGCCCAGCGCCTTCAGACATGTAAAGATATAAACAAAACCGGTGAATACCGCCGAAATGGCGGCAGCAAAACCGTGCAGCAGCCCGATTGGGCCGCGGAACTTTTGGGCCATCTCGCCGATGGTGCTGAACACCCCCACATCCCGGTTATAGTACAGAAATAAATTCTGCTGATTATACATGCGGACGTCCATTGTGCGGGAACGCTGGAGTCCCAGATCTACCCAGAAGTTAAAACTCCGGTTGGATAAATTTGCGCCCTCGCTGCATGTGCTCCAGATTGCAAAGGCCTTGCCGTTACAAGCTCCGGAAAGCAGGCTGATGCCCACCATCACGCCGAGCAGCAACAGGATGAACAGGGGGTTATTGAGGACGGTGTACCAGCCCGCCGACGCCGGCACCGGCTGGGTGAACAGGCTGACCGACAGCACGATGGCGCTGAGGACGCCCACCGCCGCCTTGGACATCTCCTCGACAATCTCGATCAGGCGGATAAATCCCCACCCGGCCCAGTTTTCGTTCTGGCGGGCGATGGAGAGCAGGCCGCGCGCCTCCTGGTTGTCGACGTCGGTGTAGTCCAGCGAGAACATCTTGGCGGTGTACATCCGCTCCTTGCTGTCATAGAACAAATCCTGCTGCGCGCTTTTCACCCGCAGCAGCACCGCGTTCAGCAGCGCCAGCACGCCGCCCACCGCTACCGACAGGATTACCCAGCGCCACAGCTCCTCCGGCCTGCGCTGGCCGGCCAGCTCGTTCAGGATCCGGGCCGAGAAAAAGACGGTGACATAGGGGACGATGCCCGAGATGACGGCGTAGAGCGCGGTGGAGGGGAGCAGATAGGGGCACATCTTCTGCATGTCCCCAATCGCCCTGCGGTGAATCGCGATAACCTGACGGGTGCTCATCTGATTGGTGTTTTGCTCTTTCATTAAAACTCTCTCCCTTCCCGGTAATAGCGGCTCTGCACCTCAAAGAGCTTGGCGTAGCCGCCGCCCTTCTGCATCAGCTCGTCGTGGGTGCCCTCCTCGGCGATGTCGCCGCCCGCCACAAAGATGATGCGGTCGCAGAAGCGGGTGGAGGCCAGGCGGTGGGAGATGAACAGCGAGGTCTTGCCCGCGCTCATCTCGTTGTATTTGAGGTAGATGTCATTCTCCGCAATCGGGTCGAGCGCCGCCGTCGGCTCGTCGAGCAGCAGCACCGGCCCATCTTTATAGAGGGCGCGGGCCAGCATCAGCCGCTGGGTCTGGCCGCCGGAGAACAGCACGCCGTCTTCATAGACCTCCCGGCCCACCTGGGTGTCGATGTCCTTGGGCAGCGAGTCGATCTTCTCGGTCAGGCCCGCCTTGTCCAGGCAGGCGCGCACCTTGTCTTTATCGCCGCCTCCGACTTCCTGAGAGACGTTTTCGGCCACCGTCGCAGCGAGTACCGAAAATTCCTGAAAAACGGCGGAGAAGAGCGCGTAGTAGTCTCTGCGGTTAAATTGGCGGATGTCCTGCCCGTCCAGCAGCACCGCGCCTTCGGTCGGGTCCAGCAGGCCGCACAGGAGCTTGACCAGCGTGGTCTTGCCCGCGCCGTTGAGGCCCACAATCGCCAACTTCTCGCCGGGGCGGACGGTAAGGTTTAAGTTGTGGATGGTGTCCTTCTCGGACTTGGGGTAGCGGAAGGAGACGTTTTGCAGCCGCAGCTCATACCCGTCCTTGCCGGGGGCCGGGATCTCCTTGCCGCCCTCAAACCGGAACGGCTCCTCAAGATTGAGGTACTCGCGCACGCTGGAGAGGTCAAGGCTCTCGCGGTGCAGCGTCATGCTCTCGTTGAGGATGCCGGTGATCCAGTTGGTGAAGCCACTGACAGCGGTAAAGTAAAGCAGGAACTGCGAGGCGGAAAGACCGCCCTCCAGCGCCATGTTGATGAGGTAGAGGTAGGCGATGCCGTTGCGCGCAACGCTGAGCACCACGTCCACCGCGTTGCCCAGCAGCTGGATTTTGGTATAGCGGTAGACAAAGGCCTCCTCGAGCTTGAGCACGCTGTCATAGATGCCCTGCAGCCACGGCTGCAGGCCGAAGATGCGGATGTCCTTGGCCAGCTCCACCGACTCGGATTTGTCCTTGAGATACCGCAGCTGGTGGAAAAACTTGGCCTCCTCGTCGCGGTGCTGGTAGCGCCACTCGTTGGTGCGCTTGGTCACCAGGAAGCTGACCAGGGTGGTCGCCAGCACCACCGCCAGCAGCACAGGGTCAAGGTTCTGCATCAGCAGCAGGTAAAGGATAAAGCCCGCGACGTTTGCCAGCAAATTGGTCAGCGTCGTCCAGATGTGCTCGCCCGCCATGCTGTTCTGCTGCACCGCCCGGTTGGCCTTGTCGCGCAGGTCCAGCACAGCGGTGTCCAGCGTGTTGGAGAAGGAGGTGGTATTGGTCTTGTAGCCGATCTGGTTAAGAATTCCTGTGCGCACCTCGATGCGCCCGAAGATGGTGTTCTGGTCGACATAGGCCTGCAGCCCCAGCACCAGAAACAGCGCCAGCGAAAAGACGCCGATGGTGGACAGCAGCTCCGGCAGCGGCGCCTGCTGCTCGACCCTCGAGAGGATCTGCGGCGCGATAAAAAGCTGCACCAGATTGACCCCGACGGTCAAAGTCGCGGCCAGCACGCACATCCAAAGCACGCTCTTGCAGGAGCGCCAGGCGTTGCCGATCATCCAGCCGACGTTTTGAAAAACATTGTAATGCTGTTTGCTTGTTTGTTTCATCTTCTGTTCCCTCGCTTTCTGGTATCAGCATAACACAAAAATTCGCCCCCGGCACATTTTGGGGACGAATTGTCGTTTCCGGGGGACGAATTGCATTTTTTCTATAGTTGAGTAGCCGCTGCCTCACCGGAGGATGGCTCCTCCTGCTGCGGCAGCAGGATCTCGGTGGTGAAGGCCCCGTCCTCCGAGTTGCGGTTGACATACCCGTCCAGCCGCTCCACAATGCTGTCGATGCGCATCAGGCCCAGTCCATGCCCCGCACCCTTGGTGGTAGCAAAGCGGCCCTCGCGCTTGACCATCTTTTTGCCGGCGGTGAAGTTGGTGAACGAGATGTACAGCTGGCTGCCCTTCATGTCCATGTAGACGCGGATCAATCGCTCCTCCGGCGGCAGCTTGGCGCTTGCCTCGATAGCGTTGTCAAAGAGGTTGCCCAGGATGCAGCAGAGGTCAATCTCCGGGATTCGGAGCTTGACCGGGATGTGCGCATCGGCCATCACCGGAATCCCCCGGTTCTTTGCCAGCGAAATTTTGGAGTTGAGGATGGCGTCGGTCATCGGGTTGCCGGTCTTGATGACCATGTCCAGCGCCGAAAGGCTGGTGTCCAGCTCGTCCAGATACCGCTGGATACCCGGCAGGTCGCCCTTTGCCGCGTAGATTTTGAGCGCCTGCAGGTGGTTGCGCCAGTCGTGCCGCCAGCCGCGCATCTGGCGGTACATGTTTTCCACCTCCTGATAGTGGGTCTGCACCAGCTCCTGCTGGTAGGTCTCGACCTGGCGGTTCATCTTTTTGGAAAGTAAGTTTGCAAAAATTCCCATCGTTCTCTCCTATCCCCTCTGGATAATGGCGCGGTTGACCCCTTCATAAGCCCCGCGGGGCAGCGGGATGCGGTCGCCCTCGTTGAGGAAAATGTCCGACCGGGTCACCCTGGCGATGCAGCTGAGGTTGACGATGGCCGAGCGCCCCACCCGGTAAAAGCGGTCGTCCAGACTTTTTTCGATCTCGGCCAGCGTCTTTTTCACCGTGTAGTCGGCCTTGGCGTGGACGGTGGCATAGTTGTGCTGCACGTCGACATAGCGGATCTGGTAGAGCGGCACCCGCACCACCTCGCCGGCGCACTCCAGCGTGAGGGTGCGCTCGTTTTTGCGCAGCTTATCGGCCGCGCGGTCCAGCACCGAAAAGAACTTTTCCTCCCGCACCGGCTTCATCAGGTAGTGCAGCGCCGCCACCTCGTACCCCTCCGAGATGTAGTCGGAGTAGCCGGTGACAAAGACAATCTGAATCGTCTCGTTTTTCTGCCGCAGCTGTTTTGCCAGCTGCACCCCGTCCATCTGCCCCATCTCGATGTCCAGCAGCAGAATGTCGTAGTCGCTTTGCTCCCCATAGCAGAACAGAAACTGTTCCGCCGAGGAAAATTCGGTCAGCTCCACCGTGTTCCCCCGCTGTTCGGCCCACCGGCAGCTGAGCGCGGCGACAAAATCCCGGTCCTTCTGCTCGTCGTCGCAGATTGCAATTTTGTACTCCATCCTCTTCCTCCCTGTCCCCACAAGGTTTTGTCCCATTTGATCTCCATTATAGCACATCGTGCACCAGCTGCAAAGTTTTCTCCCCGCTTTTATGCAGGTGTAAAAAAAGGAACCCTCGTCGGGTTCCTTTTTCATCTGATTATGCTTGATGCCTGTAAATTCTGGACGGCTTCTCCTCCCCGTCCCCCTGCGCCATGCAGAAAAACTCCCAGCCGTATCGCTCATAGAGGGAGGTGTGGTCGGTCAGAAGGTAGAGGGTGTCGATCCCCTTCTTCTTCATGTCCGCGCAGACGAGGGCGAGCAGCTTTCGCGCGATGCCCTGTCCCCGGCAGTCCGGTTCGGTGTAGACCGCGCAGACGTTGGGGGAAAGGTCCTTGCGGTCGTGAAAGTCATTTTCGATGACCCCCATGCCGCCGACAATCCGCTCCCCTTCCATCGCCAGGTACCACTGCGGCACCGGGCTGTGCGCCGACAGGCACTGCTCCATGCTCTCTTGGTAGGCTGCCAGCGGCACGCCCCACTTCTGGTGGAACCACTGCGCCGCCTGCTCCTTTAGCTGTGGCCTGTCTGTCAGGCGCACAAGTTCTAATGACATTGTTTTCCCCTTCTTCTGTATCAGTTTAAATACAGGTCCGCTCTGGTCTTGACCGAGTCCGGCGTGATGGTTGTGGTAATCAGGTAGTTGACCTGATCCCCCTGCTCATATCCCTCAATAATGTTGATTTGATCGGGGGAAAGTTCCGCGCCGTTGACCTGCGGCAAAAAGTTGCCGCCCTCCACCTGTTCCCGGTCGAACCAGACGCTGGTGACCAGCGTGTAGCTGTCCGAGACCGACTGGTAGGCGTCAAACAGCTCTCCCTGGTGGGTCACTGTGCTGACCGCCTGCGGGTTCTGCAGGTCCTCCACGCTGTACAGGGTCAGGGTGACCGTCTGGGCCTGCTCATCCGGGACAATTGCCGCAAGGGTAACATCCGACGCAAAGACCTGCGCCCCCGCTGGCAGCGAAAGAGTCGCCGTCTGCTGCTGATTGAGATCCATCACCGTGACCTCGCCGCTGGCCGGATCATAGTTGACACTGCCGTTTTTGAGCTGAAAGCTCTGCGGCTGGTTTTCCTTGGCGTTCTCCATCATGTTTTTGAGGATCGAGACGCTGTCGCTTTGCTGTGTGTCGTCGGTTGTTTCTGCCTGCTCCGGCACAACCGCTTCGACCGATTCCTCCACTGATTCTTCCACCGATTCTTCCACCGGCTCCTCCGCGGTGGCCTCGGCGCTCTGCGCTGTCAGCTGGTTTGCCTGCTGCTGGCCGCTGCCGCCGGTGTCCGGATTTCCCTCTGTGGACTGCTCCTGCTGCCCCGCGTCGATCGAGGCCAAAATCCGCTGGCGCAGCTCCTCCCGCTGAGAATCGGTTTCGTTCTGTTCCTGCTGCATCTTTGGATGGACAGTCGCCTGCTCCTGCTGCGGCTGAGCACTCTGCGGCGCAATGGCTGCGTCCTGCGTCTCGGCGGAGCGCTGTTCGGTCTGCCCGGTGCCGCCGGACGCCGTCTCATCCGAAGCAGTTTCTTCCTCCGGCGGAGCTGCCATCATCGGCATCGCAGCCTCCTCGACCGCTTCTGCCGATTCCTCCGTCTGCGTATCCGCGTCCGCTGCGGTCGCTTCTGCTGCCGCGGACTCGGCTGACTCTGCGGTGGAGGCCTGCGAGTTGCTGGACACCAGATCCTGCATCTGACCGAGCGGCCCCTGCAGCTGCCAGTAAGCCACCGACAGTCCAACCACCAGCACCAGGGTACAGGCTACCGCCAGAGTGCGCCGGCGGCGCGCACGCTCCTTTTTCCCGGTGCGCTGCGGGAAGGGGATAACCTTTCCCTTTTGCGGAGCGGCTTCGCCTTCTTTCTGGGGCTGCTGCGGGAATTCCTCCTGCATCGAGGCCGGGTCCACCGTTACCTGGTGGTCACCTGCGCCGGAGCAGATCTTTTCCCACATCGCGTCCGCGCTCAAACTTTCGGGAAGCGGTGGGCAGGAAACGGAGCAAAACGCCTGCCGGAAATACTGTTCCTGCTCGTGCAGCTCCTGTTGCTGCTGTGCGGTAAGGGGTTGTTCTTCCACTGGGCCGTGGCCCAAATCCTTTTTCTCTGTCAACGCTGCTTCCCTCCTTCCAAATAAGTTCTCATTTTTTTTAATGCTCGAAACAGCTTCGAGCTGATGGTTCCCTGCGGGGAACCCACGATGGCGGCAATCTCCCTTGTGGTATACCCTTCGATCACCGACAGCACGACGATCTGCCGCTCCGCCGCGCTCAAACTTTCCAGCGCGCGCACAAGGTCCGCGCGGCTGAGCACCGTCTCCGAAAAGGCTCCCTGATCCCCCGGCTGCTGCACCATCTCCTCGAGGTCCACCTCTTCGTTGCGCGCGCGGACATACTCGCGGATTTTGCGGTTGCACCGCGCCGAAAGGATGCGGTAAATCCATGTCATAAACGCCTGCGGGTCGCGCAGGCCGGCAAGGCCACGGTAGGCCTCGATAAAGGTTTCGGAAACAACGTCCTCTGCGTCGTGGCTGTTGCCCAGGGTGTACAATGCCGTCCGGTATAACGCGGGAGCCACCGCTTCATACAGCCGGGTAAATCCTTCCCTGCTCCCGCTCTGGGCGTCCAGCACAATCGCTGTGTCCAATTTCACCTCTACACCACCCATCATAAATTCAGTGTCCAACAGGCGCCGTTTTATTGCACCCATTTTAAAAATTCCAGAAAAAGCTTCCCCTGTTTGCGGGAAAACTTCACGCTATTTGTAGAACCATTATAAACTATTCGCCATAAAAAGGCAACCGGATTTGCCGTTCCGTGCAAAAAAATTCCCCCTCTTGCCGGCAAGAAGGGGAAGATCCAATTTATTTTTTCTTTTTGCGCAGCGCCTCGCGCATCCGCTCCAGCGCCAGCTCGTAGCGGGTGGAGCGCATCTCCGGGAAGGCTCTGAGCAGCCTGCGGCGCAGAATGGCGTTGCGTCTGGAAAGAGCTTCCATACGCTCCTCCAGCTTCTGGATGGCCTGCTGCTGCTCGGGGGTGAGGCGGGACAAAAACTCCCTGCGCCGCTGCTCCCTGCGTTCCTGCCGCTCCGAGTGCAGCTGTTCCAAAAAGTCGCGCAGCTCCATGCGGGCAAGCTCGAGGTCCAGGCGGCTCTGCTCCATCTTCTGCTGCAGCTCCTGCTGGTTCTGGCGCAGGCGCTCCTCGGTCTGCGCCTTTGCTTTCTCCATCTTCTGCTGCAGTTCCTCCTGGTTCTGGCGCAGATATTCCTGGGTGTCCAGCCGCGCCTGTTCCACCATCTGCTGCAGCTGTTTGAGGGCGCTGTTGATGTCCAGGATGGTGCGGACAGTGACCACCAGGTCCGCCACCATCATCGCGCCGAACACAATGCTCAGCACCGCGCAGACAGTAGCCGGCAGCGCGTAGATTCCGCCGCGGATGACCGGGTCGATCACCCGCACCGCCACCACTGACAGCGCGCCGAACATCAGCGAATTGCGCAGGCAAACCCTGCCGTGGATGTTAAAGCGCCGGGAGGAATAATCCCACCACTTGGTGGCGAACAGTTTTTCCAACAGATAGCCGGTGATGTACTCGATGACGCTGGTCAGCAGCATGCCGCTGACAAAGAGTAGCGGGATGGTGTCGCTGACCGGCCGCAGAAAATACAGCACCGCCAGCGCGCCAAATCCATAGACTGGGCAGAGCGGTCCGTTGAGAAAGCCGCGGTTGACAAACTTTCTTTTGCCAATCGAGCAGTAGACCGTCTCGCAGGCCCAGCCAAGAAAGCTGTAGCACAAAAAGAGCAAAAAGACACGCAAGGGATTCCCTTCCTTTCTCTTCTTTTTTGTTCATGCCCTGCAGGCAGAGAAAAAAGGAGGCTGGGACGCAGCATGCCCCAGCTCCCAAATCAAAATCTTAGTTTTGCACCACCTGCTCCCGGCGCTGTGGGGCAGCGGCAACCGTCTCCTGCTGTGGAGCCGCGGGGGTGTTACCCTGCTTTGGCTGCTGGATGTTCTGTTCGATCAGGCGGGCGTTGGCCAGCATCAGCTTGATGCGGTTCTGCTGGTTGACCTTGGAGGCGCTGGAGTCGTAGTCCACCGCCACAATGTTTGCCTGCGGGTTCTTCTCCTTGATGACCCGCATGACGCCCTTACCGCAGATGTGATTTGGCAGGCAGCCAAACGGCTGGGTGCAGACGATGTTGTTGACCTTGTAGTGCTGGATCAGCTCGACCATCTCGGCGGTCAGCAGCCAGCCCTCACCCATCTTGACGCCCTGACCGATGTAACCTTTGGCCGACTCGATGGTGCTCTCAAAGTGGCAGGGCGGCTGAAAATCACTGTACTGCTCGATTAAGCGGATCATGTCGCTCTTTCTGCCGCGCAGGAATTTGTTGACCCGGCGCAGCACCGCCGCAACCGGTTTTCCCACGCCGTACAGGTCGTTGTCAAAGACGACGTTGTGAGTGCAGTAAAGCAAAAAGTCGTACAGGCCCGGGCAGACCACCTCGCACCCTTCCGAGAGCAGGAACTCCTCGAGGTTGTTGTTGCCCAGCGGCGAATATTTGACATAGATCTCGCCGACGATGCCGACCTTGATCTTCTTTTCCCCGCTGCGCTCCACCTGCATAAAGCGCTTGATGATGTTGACCATCAGCTCGGAGACAGCCTTCCAGCGCAGCAGCTTTTTGCAGAACAGCTTCTCGGCCATGGCAACGCTGTCGTCCACCGCCTTCTGGCTGTCGCCCTTATGGATTTCATAGGGGATGCACTGGTTATAGAGCGTCATGATCAGATCCCCGCACAGCACGCCGTACAGCGCCTGCAGCAGCATCGTCACCGGCAGCGAGAATCCGCCGGACTGCTCGCTCTTCATAAAACTGGCGGAGATGACCGGGATGTCGCCGTAGCCGCACTTGTTGAGCGCCTTGCGCAGCAGATAGATGTAGTTGGAAGCGCGGCAGCCGCCGCCGGTCTGGGTAATCAGCAGCGCCACCTTGTCCAGCGGCAGGTCGCTGTGCTCCAGCGCGTCGATCATCTGGCCGATGACCAGCTGCGCCGGGTAGCAGGTGTCGTTATGTACGTTTTTCAGTCCCTGCTCGATGACGCCGGGACCGCAGTTGTCCAGCACCTTTACCTTGTACCCGTAGTTTTCCAGCACGTTGCCCAAAATGCGGAAGTGGATGGGCAGCATGGTGGGAATCAGGATGGTGTGGGTCTTTTTCATTTCCTTGGTAAAAGGCACCTTTTTGATTGGTTCCATCGTTGGATCATATCCTCCTTAAAAACAGGATTCGTCCGTTTTCGCACGGATGCGTTTTGCAGCGCAAAGGTTATGCGCGCTTTTCGGTTTCCTTCTGGGCGTCACGCTCCTTGACCGCGCCGATCAGCGAGCGGATGCGGATCTTGACCGCGCCCAGGTTGTTGATTTCGTCGATCTTCAGCTGGGTGTACAGCCTGCCGCCGCGGGAGAGGATGGCCGAAACCTCGTCGGTGGTGATGGCGTCGATGCCGCAGCCAAAGGATACCAGCTGCACCAGCTCGCAGTCGTCGTGCTCGGTGACATATTTGGCGGCGTTGTACAGGCGGGTGTGGTAGGTCCACTGGTTAAGCACGTCCGGGCGCACCGGTGTCACCAGGTCGGAGACGCAGTCCTCGCTGATGACTGCCAGCCCCAGAGAGGTGATCAGCTGGTTGATGCCGTGATTGATCTCCGGGTCCACATGGTAGGGCCGTCCGCTGAGGATGATGGTCTTGACCCCGCGCGCCCGCGCCTGGGTCAGCATCTGGGCGCCCTTCTCCCTGATGTCCCTGCGCTGCGCCTGATAGGCCTCATAGGCTTTGTCGGAGGCGTGTTTGACCTCCTTGAGGGTGATGTCCGGGTACTGCTCGTGCAGCGCCTCCCAGACCTTCTTGGGGAAGGTTTTGCGCTCGGCAAGGTTTAAGTACGGGTAGAGGTAGCGGATATTTTTGAGCTTCTCGACGTTGGAGGCCAGAAGCTCCGGGTAATAGGCGACCACCGGGCAGTTAAAGTGGTTGTCGCCCTTTTCTTCGTTAAAGTTGTAGCTCATGCACGGGTAGAAGATGGTGTCCACACCCTTGTCCAGCAGGTTTTCGATGTGGCCATGCATCAGCTTCGCCGGGTAGCAGGCGGTGTCGGACGGCACCGAATACTGTCCCTTGGCGTACAGCTGCCGCGACGAGATGTCCGAAATGACAAGGTCAAAGTCGAGGCTGTGGAAAAACGCCACCCAGAAGAACAGGTTTTCGTACATGTTCAGTCCCAGCGGCAGGCCGATCACCCCGCGATGGCGCTTGTGGGCGGCGGCGTCCGCGGCACACTGTTCGCTGAGGGCGCGGATCTGGTCGAGCTTGTAGCGGTACATGTCCGGCAGCTCCTTGTCCTTGCCCAGACCCAGCGGCTTTTCACAGCGGTTGCCGGAGATGTAGCGTTCGCCGCCGGCAAAGGTGTTGACGGTGAGGTTGCAGTGGTTGGTGCAGCCCTTGCAGACCACCGGGCGGGACTCGTGCTGGAAGTTTTCCAGCTCGTCCCGGGAAAGCATCGAGGAGCGGGTGTGCTCCCGCTGGTTCTGGCAGATGCCCTTGGCGTAGATGGCGGCGCCGTAAGCGCCCATCAGCCCAGCGATATTCGGGCGGGTGACGTTGTGGCCGATCTCCTGCTCAAAGCTGCGCAGCACCGCGTCGTTTAGGAAGGTTCCGCCCTGCACAACGATGTGCTTGCCCAGCTCGTCGGCGCTTCTGGCGCGGATGACCTTATAGAGCACGTTTTTGACAACGCTCATCGAAAGGCCGGCCGAGATATCCTCGACGCTGGCGCCGTCCTTCTGCGCCTGCTTGACCGAGGAATTCATAAAGACGGTGCAGCGGGAGCCCAGATCCACCGGGTACTTGGAAAACAGTCCCAGGCGGGCAAATTCCTCTGCGGTGTAGCCCATCGACTTGGCAAAGGTCTCGATAAAGGAGCCGCAGCCAGAGGAGCATGCCTCGTTGAGCATGATCGAGTCGATGGCGTCGTTTTTAATCTTGAAGCACTTGATGTCCTGGCCGCCGATGTCGAGGATAAACTCGACCTGCGGGTCAAAGTGCTGGGCGGCCTTGAAGTGGGCGATGGTCTCGACGATGCCGTCGTCCAGATGGAAGGCGTGCTGGATCAGCTCCTCGCCGTAGCCGGTGGAGACGGCATAGCGGATGTTGACCCGGTCGCCGCAGGCCTCATAGAGCTTTAAGAGCTGCTCGCGCACTACCTGCACCGGGTTGCCCTGGTTGGAGCTGTAGTATCGGTAGAGCGTCTCGTAGTTGTCGCTCATCAGCACCAGCTTGGTGGTGGTGGAGCCGCAGTCGATGCCGAGATAGGCGTCGCCGCTGTATTCAGCCAGGTCCTTCCACGGCACGGTGGCCTTGCTGTGGCGCTCGATGAATTCGTCGTGCTCCTGCTGGTTTGCAAAGAGCGGCTTTAAGTAGTGGGTGGATTTGGAGCGGGAGCTGGCGTTCTCAAGCTTACCTGTAAACTCCTCATAGGTGTAGCTCTTCTCCAGGCCCCTGGTGTAGATGGCCGCGCCGATGGCAACCGAATACTGCGCCCAGGATGGGAACACCGCTTTGCCCTCGCCGAGCTTTAAGGTCTCCTGGAAACGCTGCTGCAGGCCCTTAAAGAAGAACAGCGGCCCGCCCAAAAACAGCACCTTGCCCTCGATGCGGCGGCCCTGGCTCAGGCCGGTGACGGTCTGGTCGACCACCGCCTGGAAGATGCTGGCGGCCACGTCCTCCTTGTGGGCGCCCTGGTTTAACAGCGGCTGGATATCGGTCTTGGCAAAGACGCCGCAGCGCGAGGCGATGGGATAGATGCGCTCGTGCTTTAAGCTCAGCTCGTCCAGCTCCTCGGTGGTGACGTTTAACAGCGTCGCCATCTGGTCGATGAAGGCGCCGGTGCCGCCCGCGCAGCTGCCATTCATGCGCTCCTCCAGTCCGCCGCTCAAGAAGATGATCTTTGCGTCCTCGCCGCCCAGCTCGATGACAGCGTCGGTGTCGGGCTCATACTCCATCACCGTTTTGTAGGTGGCAAAGACCTCCTGTACAAAATCCACCCCCGCATCTTCGGCAAGTCCTAAGCCTGCCGAGCCGGAGATGGCCACCTGGAAGGTGTCGTTTAAAAACTGTTTTGCCCCTTCCAGCGCTTTGAGGGTTGCCTGACGCACCTGGGACAGGTGGCGCTGGTAGATCCTGTAGAGGATCTTTTCCCCTTCCATTACCACAACCTTGACAGTTGTGGAGCCGATATCAATTCCTACATTTTTCATTACTTTTCTCCCTACGAAATGGCCGCTGTGCTGCTTTGCATATCACCCGGTCCATCTTTGCCTATTTCCCCGCCGGGCAGCTTTTGCCCACGGACATTGCGGTTTTATTTTGACATTCTTTTCCTATTTATTAGGGCACACCGAAATTCAGTGTACAATACATTATAAGGCTTCCTTAAAAAAGTGTCAATTAGCACAAATTGAAATTCATGTTCTGTTCAGATTTACTGTCTTTTTTCGCCTTGTTCATCCCTGTTCTTCCTGCAATCTGCCCACCTCTGCCAGGAAATTTGTGTGAAAAAAGTCAATTTTTTGCTGTAGCAGGCAAAAGCACTTGACAGATTTTCAAAATAGGTGTATCGTTTTTACATCGCTCCTCTTCGGACGCTCCGAAAAAAGGGCGAACAACTTTTTACCGTTTTGAGCAGACTCAAAACAGGGAGGATCTGTATGAACCGCAAGCTGATGACATCTGTTTCTTTTGCATCCGTCTTTTGCTTTGGCTATTTTAGCGCAGAGCGATTTTGCCGTGCAAAAAAAGAAAATACGGATGCCAAAAGCAGCAGATCTGCGGCGGTGTTGGGATAAGCTGACACCCGCCCAAAGATTGTTTCCGTTGTGGGAACAATTTCCGGTTTTTCAAAATCAGCCGGCGCTTTTGACAGAAAAAGCGCCGGCTTTTTCTGTCTGTATACCCGATTCATCTTGCCGCTTTGCCGCAGCAGAGAAAGAGAAAAAAGAAAGGATTTGTTCGTATGATTATTATTTTAAAAAAAGGTACCGCCCCGCAAAAAGTCAATGAGATGGTCAGCCACTTTGAGCAGATGAACTTCCAGGTGCAGGAAATCCGCGGCGTGCACGAAACCATCCTCGGCCTCATCGGCGACACCTCCCGGCTGGACACCGAGGACATCAAGTCGATGGATTCGGTCGCGGAGGTCAAGCGCATCCAGGAGCCGTACAAAAACGCCAACCGCAAGTTCCATCCGGACGACACCGTCATCGACGTCTGCGGCAGAAAGATCGGCGGCGGACACTTCCAGGTCATCGCAGGCCCCTGCTCGGTGGAGAGCCGCGAGCAGATGGTGGAGGTTGCAAAGGCCGTCAAGGCTTCGGGCGCGGGCTTAATGCGCGGCGGCGCCTTCAAACCCCGCACCTCCCCCTACTCCTTCCAGGGCCTGCGCGAGCAGGGGTTGGAGTACCTGCTGGAGGCCAAGAAAGCCTCCGGCCTGCCGATTGTCACCGAGATCATGAGCATCGACCACCTGCCGCTGTTCGAGAATGTCGACATCATCCAGGTGGGCGCGCGCAACATGCAGAACTTTGAGCTGCTCAAGGAGCTGGGCAAGGTCAACAAGCCCATCCTCTTAAAGCGCGGCCTTGCCAACACCATCGAGGAACTTCTGATGAGCGCCGAATACATCATGGCCGGCGGCAACAAACAGGTCATCCTCTGTGAGCGCGGCATCCGCACCTTTGAGACCGCCACCCGCAACACCCTGGACATCTCGGCCATCCCGATCATCAAAAAGCAGTCCCACCTGCCGGTCATCATCGACCCCAGCCACGCCGCCGGCATTCGCTGGATGGTTCATCCGCTTTCGATGGCTGCCATCGCAGTCGGCGCGGACGGCCTGATTATCGAGGTGCACAACAACCCCGAAAAGGCGCTGTGCGACGGCGCTCAGTCGCTGACCCCGGCACAGTTCGACGAGGTGATGCAGGACGTCAAGCGCGCCGTCACCTTCTTCGGCAAGACGATGGACTAAGCCTTTTAACCGCGCAGAAAGGAGCTGTTCACTGTGCAAACCGTCACTGTCAACGCCAGCACCCGCTATGAGGTGCTGATCGAAAAGGGCCTGCTCTCCCGCACCGGGGAGCTGACCGCCAACGTTTTTGACCCCAGCCGGAGCACCGCCGCCATCATCACCGACGACACAGTGGCCGGGCTGTACCTGCGTCCGGTCGTCGAATCGCTCAAGGCCGCTGGCTTTCGCATCTGCTCGATGGACGTCCCCCATGGGGAGGACTCCAAATCCCACGAGGTGCTGCTGCAAGTATATGATTTTCTGATTCAAAATAACATCACCCGCTCCGACTTTGTGGTTGCCCTGGGCGGCGGCGTGGTGGGGGACCTGGCCGGCTATGCCGCCGCCACCTACCTGCGCGGCATCCCCTTTGTGCAGATTCCCACCACCTTTCTGGCCGCCATCGATTCCTCGGTGGGCGGAAAGACGGCGGTGAACATCCCGGAGGGCAAAAATCTTGTCGGCGCCTTCCACCAGCCATCCTTGGTCATCTGCGACCCCGACACCTTCAAAACCCTGCCGGAGGAAACCTTCGCCGACGGCTGCGCGGAGATGATTAAGTACGCGATGATCTGGAGCGAGGATTTTCTAAAGCTGCTGGAAAGCTGCGACATCCACGAGAAGATCGAGGAGATCGTGGCCTACTGCGTGGACATCAAGCGGCAGGTGGTGGAGCAGGACGAACACGACACCGCCCTGCGCATGATTTTAAACTACGGCCACACCCTTGGCCACGCCATCGAGAAGGTGACCAACCACGCCGTCACCCACGGCCACGGGGTGGCGCTGGGGATGGTGCTGATCACCCGGGTGGGCATCAAACTCGGCCTTTGCGACCGCGCTCTGCTGCAGCGCCTGACAGCGGTGCTCACCCGCTACCACCTCCCCACCGTCTACGGCGGCAGCGTGCCGGCGCTTAGCAACGCCTGCCTGCACGACAAAAAGCGGGCGGGGAGCAAAATCCGCCTGATTCTGGTCCGCCAGGCCGGCAAGGCGGAGATTGTGCCGATGGAGGCGCAGGAGTTTGCCGCCCTGCTGGCGGATGCGCTGCCGGAATAGTTGCGGGGGGCGTCGCCCCCTCTCCCCCAGAGCGGGCGCTCCGCCCCGCGCCCCGGCCTACTTTCTCACGTAGAGAAAGTAGGCAAAGATACGCCAGGAACCTCCTGGTTCCTGGACCTCCGGCACAAGGGGGAGAACCCCCTTGGATTCCCCCGGTTACTTCCCTAGCGGTATTGGTTGCGGGGGTAAGGAAATAGCGGCGTCCTCGGGGGGAATTTTAGCTGCACAGGGTGGTGCCCTTTTCTGGTGGGATGATAATAGCCCCCAGCAGGGTCCAGGGGCAGCGCCCCTGGCACGCCTTTGGTTCCTTTCGTCGTGAAACGAAAGGAACCCCGGGTGTGGGCCGGGTAGGCCCACCCAAGGGTGGAGCGCAGAGGAGGGCATCAGCCCTCCTCGCATCTCGGGGTCCGCAGGGGCCCCGCCCATGCAAAAAAGCCCCCGCGCCGCGGCCCTGCGACCTGAAAGGAGGAACTGTTATGTTAGCCTATCAAGTCTCCCCGTCCGCAGACGGGGAACATCAAACTGCCAGCGGCCAGCCCGCTGTGCAGCTATATACCCCCATCTCCAAATCCGACCTCCACCGCCTGCTAATCGCGGCGGCGCTGAGTGAGGGGGAGACGCTTATCCGCCGCTGCACCCTCTCCGAAGACATCCATGCTACCGCCCGCGTGCTGCAAGCGCTGGGGCGCAGCGTCACCTTCGGCGAGGACTGCATCACCGTCGGCGGCAAGCTGGAACTTGACCGCCATGTCCGCTGCTGCGACTGCGGCGAATCCGGCTCGACCCTGCGCTTTCTGGTGCCGGTTCTGGCCGCGCTGGGACAAAGCGTCGTCTTTACCGGAAAGGGCCGGCTGCCGCAGCGCCCGATGGAGCCGATGCTCACCCGGCTGCAGGAGCACGGAGTGCAGATTGCTCTGCCCTCCGGCGGCGAGACCCTTCCGCTGGAGCTGACCGGACAGCTTCAGAGCGGCGATTTTGTCTTTGCCGGGGACATCAGCTCGCAGTACATCACCGGCCTGCTGTTTGCCCTCCCGCTTCTACAGGGCAACAGCCGCATCCTGCTCTCCTCCCCGCTGCAGTCCAAGGGGTACGTGGATATGACGCTGGAGGTACTTGCCCGCTTCGGTATCCGCATTGAAGCAATCGAAAACGGCTGGTCCATTTCCGGCGGACAGCAGTACCGCACGCCGGGAGAGCTGACCGCCCAGGGCGACTGGAGCAACGCCGCCTTCTGGATTGCCGCCGGCGTTATCGGCCAAAAAAAACTCGAGGTCGCCGGCCTCTCCCCGCAGTCGCTGCAGGGGGACAAGGCAATCTGTGACGTCCTGCGGCAGATGGGCGCCAACATCACCGTGGGGCAGGACAGCGTCATCGCCTGCCCCTCCAAGCTGCACGGCACGGTGATCGACGGCAGCCAGATTCCCGACATCATCCCCATCCTCTCGGTCTGCGCCGCCGTCGCTGAGGGCGAGACCCGCATTATCAACGCCCAGCGGCTGCGCTTAAAGGAAAGCGACCGGCTGCGCGCCGTCCACGACTGCCTGCAGGCCATCGGGGCGGATATTGAGGAGACAGCGGATGGGCTGATCATTCGCGGCAATCCCATGCTGAGCGGCGGCCTTGTCGATTCCTTCAACGACCACCGCATTGCCATGTCGATGGCGGTAGCCTCGCTGCGCTGTGACCAGCCAGTGCTGATCCGCGACCCGCTCTGTGTAAACAAATCCTACCCCAAGTTCTACGAAGATTTTATCAAGACAGGAGGGAAAGTCGATGTCATCGACCTGGGGGACTAACATCAAAATTTCCATCTTTGGGGAAAGCCACTCCAAGGGCATCGGCGTGGTGATCGACGGTATCCCCGCCGGCACACGCCTGGATCCTGAACGACTGCTCCACTTTCTGGCCCGGCGCAGCTCCCGCGGGGGCAAGCTGGACACCCCGCGCATCGAAAAGGACTTTCCGCAGATCATCAGCGGGCTGCTGCCGGACGAGGGGCATCCCGGGTATATGATTGCCTGCGGCACGCCGGTCTGCGCCCTGATCGAAAACGGCAACACCCAGTCCAAGGACTATGAGCAGCTGCGGGCAGTGGCCCGGCCCGGCCACGCCGACTACACCGGCTTTGTTCGCTACCACGGCTGCAACGACATCCGGGGCGGCGGACACTTTTCCGGGCGGCTGACCGCTCCCCTGTGCTTTGCGGGCGGCATCGCCAAGCAGTATCTGCGCGGCTTTGGCATCGAGGTCGGGGCGCACATCGCCTCGATCGGCAGCGTGCAGGACAAGCCCTTCGACCCGGTTTCGATCGAGCCGGACACCCTGCTGGCCGTACAGGAGAAATTCTTCCCCGTGCTGGACGACAAAGCCGGCGAGCGGATGCAGAAGCTGATCGAACACTGCCGCGACCAGCTCGATTCGGTCGGCGGGGTGATCGAGTGCGCCATCGCGGGCGTTCCCGCCGGCATCGGTGACCCGATGTTCGACTGCGTGGAGAGCAAAATTTCCTCCCTGTTGTTCGGCATCCCTGCGGTCAAAGGGGTGGAGTTCGGCCTTGGATTCGGCCTTTCCTCGCTGCAGGGCAGCCAGGCAAACGACCCGTTTTACATCCGGGAAAATGCTGCCTCCAGCAAGGAGGTGCTGACCGCTACCAACCACAACGGCGGCATCCTGGGCGGCATCACCGACGGGATGCCGGTCATCTTCCGCGCGGCCATCAAGCCCACCCCCTCGATTGCGCAAAAGCAGCGGACGGTCAACTTTAAAACCGGCGAAAACGTCGAGCTCTCGATCACCGGGCGGCACGACCCATGCATTGTCCGGCGGGCGGTGCCCTGCATCGAGTCGGCTGCTGCCATCGCGCTGATGGACCTGATGCTCGGCTCCGACCTTGTGCCAAAAAATCCTTCCCGCAAAGGGGGCAGCACAAGATGAAAGAGATCGAGCGGATCATCCGCCTGAACGAATCTGAGGAGACTCTCTCCCTTCCCGCCCAGGCAGCCTGCCAGGGGGTGGCGGGGGCCTTCTCCCACAAGGCCTGCCTGCAGGCGTTTGAGCAGCCGGACATCCGGTTTTATCCCACCTTCGAGGAGGTATTCCAGGCGGTCAGCAGCGGGGAACGGCGCTACGGCGTCATCCCCATCGAGAACACGCTGGCCGGTTCGGTGACCGACAACTACGACCTGATGCTGCGCTACCACCTGTTCATCGTAGGCAGCGTGACGGTCAAGATCGAGCACTCGCTGCTCACCCTGCCGGGCGGCAAGCTGGAAAATCTGCGCCAGGTTTACTCCCACGAACAGGCGCTGCATCAGTGCTCCGACTTTTTTAAAGCCAACCCCCAGCTGACCGCTACCCCTTACTCCAACACGGCGGCTTCGGCAAAATTTGTGGCCGAAGCGGGCGATTCGACCCTGGCGGCCATCGGCTCGGAGCAGTGCGCCAAGATGTACGGCCTGCAGGTGCTGCAGCAGGGCATCCAGAACCGGCGGGACAACTTCACCCGGTTTGTCATTCTGGCCCGCCAGTCGGTGCTGGACCCCGCCTGCGGGCGGATCAGCCTGGTAGTGCGGGTGCAGCACAAGGCGGGGGCGCTGTACGCGGCGCTCAGCCGCTTTGCCGAGCAGAAGATTAACCTGCTCAAGCTGGAGTCCCGCCCCATCCCTGACAGCCCGTTTGAATTTTTGTTCTACTGGGATTTTGCCGGAAACATGGCGCAGGAGCACGTCCAGCGCGCATTGGGAGCGCTGGCGGGGGACATCGATTACTTCCAGTTCCTCGGCAACTACCCTGAACTCTCCGAGCTGTAAGGCAAGGTGGATTTAGCAAAACCGCCAACATCTAACCAGACGAATTGTTAAAATAAAATAAATTTCCTCCCCTTTGGTTGAAAAACCACCGCATTTGCGGTATGATTATGATGCGTGATAATCGATGTATCCCAAAACAGTCTGTTTAAGACAATTTACCCCGTGCCGGCGCGGCCAGCAGGCCTGCGTCATCCGCGGGAAGCGGAGGTATTTGTGTATGCATGAACCAACCATCTCTTTTTCGCTGCACGATGACAAGGAAAAGGAAATCAAGCAAACGCTGACCGTCATCTACGATGCGCTGCGGCAAAAGGGCTACAACCCAATCAATCAGATTGTCGGCTACATCCTTTCGGAGGACCCGACCTATATCACCACCTACAACAACGCGCGCAGCCTGATCCGCCGGATCGACCGGGATGAGCTTTTGCAGATTCTGGTCAAGTCCTACCTTGATTCCTAAGGCGGTTCAGTTTTTCGATGCCGTGGGGCGTTTCTTTGGCCCGACGGTTCGTACACAGAATGCGGGCAGCTGCTGGCTGTCCGTTTTTTGCACCACATCACAACATGGAAGGGAGTTTTTGTTTTGGCACAAGAATTTTTGATGTATAAAGGCAGGCCGCTGGTGCGCAGCGGGGACACGCTGTACTACGGCAGCATGGGTGACAAATGTGTGGCCCATCTGCAGATAAAATCCCAGGCACCTGCCCACGGAATCAACACCGCAACCAAGGTTTCGGTCCAGCTGATCGCCACCGACGAAAGCCTGCCGCTCAAGGAGCGGATGCTCAACAAAGCGGAACGGGACGGATTGTATGAGGCGCTGGCAATCGCCAGCATCTGGCTCGACCGCCACAACAAATAAATCGTAAGACTGCAAGCTTCCCCCCGGCAAAGTTGCCGGGGGGAAGCTTTTTTCTCTTTCCTTTAAACAGCAAAGCAGGAGTGCAAAGGCTCCGCGCCCTCACACTCCTGCTTTCAAAATACTACTATTCTTCCATCCACGAAATGCCGACCGCTCCGCGGCCCAGATGGTGGCTGAGGATCGGGCCGACGCCGTGGGCGGCAATCTGTGCCTTGGGAAAGCGCTCCCGCAGATGAACCAGCAGCTGCTGAAAGAGCTGTTCCTGCTGCAGCTTCTGCGAAGCGTTGACGACGATCTGCTTTGGATTGTTGCTCATCGCGTCGATCAGCTTCTTCATCTGCTCGGTGCGGCCGCGCGCGGTCCCCAGCGAGATCACCGCGCCGTCCTGGCAGCGCAGCACCGGCCGGATATTGAGGATGGTGCTCACCGACTGGCGCACAATGCCGATGCGGCCGCTTTTGCGCAGCGCGTCCATGCTGTCCAGCGAAAAGACGACACCGGTTTTGGCGCGCTCCTGCTGCATCCGCTCGGCCAGCTCATGCAGGCTGGAGACGGTTTTGGAGAGCTCCAGCGCACGCCTGCACAGCAGCAGCATTGCCCCTGCGGTGGAGAAGGAATCGAGCACCAGCACCTTCTCCCCTCCATAATAGCGGTTGACCTGCTCCGCCGCCGAGAAGGCGTTGCGGTAGGTGCCGCTGAGGCGGGAGGAGATGACGATGCACAGCGTCTCGTCCCCCTTGCGGGCAATCTCCGAAAAGGCTGAGACGAAGCTCTCGGTCGAGACCTGGTTGGTGGTGAAGTTGCGCGACTGCAGCAGCGGCTCAAACTGCCCGTTGCAGTCGGTGTAGCTCTCCAGATAGGGCTGGTTATCGACCGTGTAGCCCATCGGCAGGACGGTCAGGCCCATTTTGCCAGCTTCCGATTTCGTGATGTTGACGGTACTGTCGGTAACAATGCGAATCATTCCGCCACCTCCCCCATCCGGCGGAAGCGCTGATAGCGGCGCTCCACCAATTCCTCCAGGCTGAGCTTTTTGCCCTGGCACAGCGCGCTGTACAGATCCCGCCGCAGCCGCTGATAGACCTTCTCAAAGCCTTCCTTTGGGTCCTTCGGCTCGCGGATTGAACGCTCGACCACCTTGAGGTTGAGCAGTTCTTCGGCGGTGAGCTTCAAGCACTCGGAGGCTTCCTTTGTCTTGGAGGCGTCCTTCCAGAGGATGCTGGCGCAGCCCTCCGGCGAGATGACCGAGTAAACCGCGTTTTCCAGCATCCAGACCTCGTCGGCCACCGCGAGCCCCAGAGCGCCGCCGCTCCCCCCTTCGCCGGTGAAGATCGAGATGATCGGAACCTTGAGGGTCATCATCTCCATCAGGTTTTCAGCGATAGCCTGGGCCTGGCCGCGCTCCTCCGCCCCAATGCCGCAGTAGGCGCCGGAGGTATCGATGAAGCAGATGACCGGGCGGTTAAACTTCTCAGCCAGCTTCATCTGGCGCAGCGCCTTGCGGTAGCCTTCCGGATGAGCAGAACCGAAGTTCCGTTTGATCTTTTCTTTGGTGTCTTTTCCCCTGTCAATGGCGATCACCGTCACCGGCATATCGTTGAGCATTGCGACTCCGGCCACAATCGCCTTGTCGTCGGCAAAACGGCGGTCACCGTGCAGTTCGACAAATCCATCGAAGATGTGCTCGATGAAATCGCTGCCGGTCGGCCGGCCCTTGGCTCTGGCCGCGGCCACACGTTTATAAGCTTCCATCCTGCTCCTCCTCTCCTGCATACTTTACAAAAGGCTGATGCAGCTCCAGCAGATGGCTGAGGTACTCCTTCTGACGCGGGCGCTCCACGATGTCGTCCACAAAGCCCTTTTCCAGCAGGAACTCCGCCCGCTGGAAACCTTCCGGCAGCTTTTGCCGGATGGTCTGCTCGATGACGCGCGGGCCTGCAAAGCCGATCAGCGCCCCCGGCTCGGCGAGGATGATGTCCCCGTCCATCGCAAAGCTGGCCGAAACACCGCCGGTGGTGGGGTCGGTCAAAAAGGTGACGTACAGGTTGCCCGCATCGCTGTGGCGCTTGACTGCGCCGCTGGTCTTTGCCATCTGCATCAGCGAGAGGATGCCCTCCTGCATCCTGGCTCCGCCCGAAACGGTGTAGCCGATGACGGGCAGGCTGTGCTCGGTGGCAAACTCGAACAGGCGGGTGATCTTTTCACCGACCACCGAGCCCATCGAGCCCATCATGAAGTTGGACTCCATCACGAACAGGCAGCACGGATAGCCGCCGATGGTGCACTCGCCGCAGACCACGCCGTCGCTCTCGCGGCTGTCCAGGGCCGCGTGCTTGAGCTTGTTGTCGTAACCCGGAAAATCCAGGACATTGACCGCGCGCATATCCCGGTCATGCTCCACAAAGCTATTATCGTCGGCGATCATGCTGATGCGCTGGCGGGCATTCATACGGAACAGGTGCCCGCACTTGGGGCAGGTGCTGTACTGCTCGCTCAAATCGCTGACGAAGAGGATATTTTTACATTTCGGGCAGGACAGGCACAGCTCATCCGGCACCGAAGGATGACTTTCCTTGATGGCCCGCTCATAGGTTTCCAAATCGTTGCGGGGTTTTTGGAACAGCTTTTTTGAAAGCATCGGCATCCTCTCTTTCTCCTTTTTTCTCTATTAGAATTTGACTGCTGCCCCCCCCGCACGCTTCCCCCCGTTGGGAAAAGCAGCTGGGGCAGGGTGCTCAAAAGGGAGCATTTGCTCTCCCGAATGTTAGTACCCCTTTTTGGCCATAAAGTCGGTGTAGTAATCCCCGGACTTAAATTCCGGGTCGCTGAGCAGCTCCATGTGCAGCTGGCTGTTGTGGTCGACGCCCTCGATTACCAGCTCGCACAGCGCCGCCTGCAGCTTGCGGATGGCCTCCTCGCGGGTCTTGGCGTAGACAATCAGCTTGCCGATCATCGAATCGTAGTACGGCGGCACAAAGTAGTCCTGATACAGCGCCGTATCAAACCGCACCCAGGGTCCGCCCGGGATGTGCAGCAGGGTGATCCGGCCGCAGCTTGGGCGGAAATTCTGTTCCGGGTTTTCGGCGTTGATGCGGCACTCGATGGCGTGGCCGTCCAGGCGGATATCCTTCTGGCTGAAGCCCAGCTTCTGCCCCGCCGCAATGCGGATCTGCCACTTGACCAGGTCCAGCCCGGTCACCATCTCGGTGACGGTGTGCTCGACCTGCAAGCGGGTGTTCATCTCCATAAAGTAGAACTGCCCGTCCTTATACAAAAACTCGACGGTGCCCGCGTTGCGGTAATTGACCGCCTTGGCAGCCTTGGACGCCACCTCGATCATCCGCTGGCGGGTCGGAGCGTCCAGCGCGTTGGAGGGACACTCCTCGATCAGCTTCTGGTTCTTGCGCTGGATCGAGCATTCGCGCTCGCCCAGGCAGACCACGTTGCCGTAGTTGTCGCAGAGAATCTGCATCTCGATGTGTTTGGCCGGATACAGGTACTTCTCCATGTAGACCCCGCCGTCGCCAAAGGCCGAGAGCGCCTCGCGGGAAGCATTCAGGTAGGCCGCCTCCAGCTCGCTCTCCTCCTTGACCAGGCGGATGCCGCGGCCGCCGCCGCCCGCACGCGCCTTAATCAGCAGCGGGAAGCCGATCTGCTTGGCCTGCTCCTTGGCTTCCTCCACGCTGCTCACCGCGTCACAGCCGGGGATAACCGGCACGCCTGCAGCGCGCATCGTCTTTCTGGCCTCGTCCTTGTCGCCGGTCTTGGCAATCGTCTCGGAGCGCGGGCCGATAAAGGTGATGTTGCACTCCTCACACAATGCGGCAAAGCGCGCGTTCTCCGAGAGCAGGCCGTAGCCCGGGTGGATGGCCTGCGCCCCCGAGCAGATGGCCGCCGAGATGATGGCCGCCATGTTCAGGTAGCTCTCCCCCACCGGCGCCGGACCGATGCAGTAGCTCTCGTCAGCCAGGCTGACGTGCAGCGCCTCGCGGTCGGCCTCCGAAAAGACCGCCACGGTGGAGATGCCCATCTCCTTGCAGGCGCGGATGATGCGCACGGCAATCTCGCCCCGGTTGGCGATCAGAATTTTTGAAAACATCTGGCTTGTTCCTCCATCCCGCAGCGGTTACTGCTCCTTGATGCACGCAAAGGAAAACTCGCCGGAAACGCACAGCTTGCCGTTGACGTATCCCTTACCCTTTGCAAAATAAAACGGCTCCCGGACCTTGAGGAGCTCACATTCGATCTCCAGCTTGTCGCCGGGCAGCACCTTGTTTCTGAATTTTACCTTGTCGAGGCTGGTAAAATATGGGGTGATCTTTTCCCCCTCCACCTGCTTGGAAGCCAGCAGCACGCAGCAGGTCTGGGCCATCATCTCGCACTGCACCACGCCGGGCACAATCGGGTTTCCGGGAAAGTGCCCCTGCAAAAACCACTCGTCGCCCCGGATGGTGTAGCTGCCGCGGCAGCGGGTGGGCTGGCCGTTTTCGTCCAAAGAATCCTGGCAGAGCTCCGCCTCGTCCACCAGCAGCATCTTGTCGCGGTGGGGCAGAATCTTTTTAATCTCTTCCTGTGTCATCGTCGCCCTTCCTTTCCTTCACTAAAAAATCTTGAAGAGCGTCTGGGAGTACTCGACCACCTCGCCGCTCTTGACGCAGATGTCCACAATCTCTCCGTCCTGCTCGGCGGTGATCTCATTCATCAGCTTCATCGCCTCAATGATGCAGAGCACGTCTCCCTTTTTGACCTTGGAGCCGACCTTCACAAAGGGCTGTGCGTCGGGAGATGGCGCAGCATAAAAGACACCGACCATCGGGGACTTGACCTCGGTGATATGGTTAAAGTCGATGGTCGAGCCCACCGGGGCCTCGTTTTGAATCTGCGGCTGATTTTCCACCGCCGCCTGCTGCGGGGCTGCCGGTGCGGCCGGCTGCTCCACCGCTGCAGCCGGAACAGTGACCGGCTGAACCGGCTCGACAACAGCGGATCCTTTTCTCTCCATATGTATATCAAGAGCACCCTCGGTGACGTGGAGGCTGGTCAGACCAGTTTCCTGCATCACCCGGGCAAGCTCCTTGATGTCCTGAATGTTCATTCTGTTTCCTCCTTGCATAGCCTTTCTCCCCTTGCGGGGAGTCGGGGAGCGGACGCCCCCTTCCGCCAACGAGAGGGGGCTTTTTTCCTATTCCTTGACCTTGATGAAGGCGACAACGCCGTTGTGGCCGCCAAAGCCGAGCGAGTCGGACAGCGCCAGGGTCACCGGCGCCTGAACCGCCTTGTTCGGCACATAGTTGAGGTCGCAGTCCTCGTCCGGCTGCTCGTAGTGGATGGTCGGCGCGATCACGCCGGTCTGCAGGGTCATCACCGAAGCGATAGCCTCCACTGCGCCTGCCGCACCCAGCATGTGGCCGGTCATCGACTTGGTCGAGCTGATGTAGGCCTTGCGGGCAATCTCCTCACCCAGCGCACTCTTGATGGCCAGCGTCTCGGTCTTGTCGTTGAGCGGGGTGCTGGTGCCGTGGGCGTTGATGTAGATGACCTCGTTTTCCAGGTTCTCGATGCCCGCTTCCTCCAGCGCCAGCTGGAAGGCACGGATGGCGCCCTTCGCTTCCGGGTGCGGAGCGGTGATGTGGTGGGCGTCGCAGGTGTTGCCGTAGCCCACAATCTCGGCGTAGATCTTGGCCCCTCTGGCCTTGGCGTGCTCATACTCCTCCAGGATCAGGATGCCCGCGCCTTCGCCCATGACAAAGCCGCTGCGGCGCTTGTCGAATGGGGTGCAGGCCTGTTCCGGGTCCTCGCAGGTGGTCAGCGCCTTGCAGTTGGCAAAGCCTGCAACGCCAACCGGGTTGACTGCGGCCTCTGCTCCGCCCGCGATGATGGCGTCAGCATAGCCGTAGCGCACCGCGCGGAATGCCTCACCGATGGCATTTGTGGAGGTTGCGCAGGCGGTTACAACCGGCAGATTTGGTCCCTCTGCGTCGTAACGGATGGCGATGTTGCCGCCCGCGATGTTGCCGATCATCATTGGGATCAGAAACGGCGAGACATGGCGCGGACCGCTCTCAAAGAACTTGAAGCACTGGTCGGAGATGGTGTTGATGCCGCCGCATCCGCTGCCGACATAGACGCCAAGGCGCTCCGCCTCGATGTTCTCGCCGGATTTGAGCCCGGAATCCTGCATTGCCTGGGCGGCAGCCGCCATCGCGTACTGGGTAAACAGGTCCATCTTTCTGACCTGGGATTTTTCAATGTACTGCAGCGGGTCGAAGTCCTTGACCTCGCCTGCCACCTTGACCTTCTGGTCAGCTGCGTCAAAACGGGTAATCATGCCGACGCCGTTTTTTCCCGCTGTCAGGTTGTTCCAAAAGGAATCGATATCGTTTCCAACCGGAGAGATAACACCCATGCCGGTTACTACTACTCTTTTCATAATGCCCCTCCTAAATGGACATACATTCCTGGATTACATATTCAGTCCGCCGTCGACGCTGAGCACCTGGCCGGTGATATAGCGCGCCGCGTCGCTGGCCAAAAAGGCCACCGCTGCCGCCACGTCCTCCGGCTTGCCCATCTTCTTCATCGGGATCTGAGCCTCGGCTGCGGCCTTGACCTTCTCGGAGAGCACGGCGGTCATGTCGGTCTCGATAAAGCCCGGCGCCACCGCGTTGCAGGTGATGCCCCGTCCTGCCAGCTCCTTGGCCACCGACTTGGTCAGGCCCACCATACCGGCCTTGGCTGCGGCGTAGTTTGCCTGGCCCGCGTTGCCCATCAGGCCGGAGATCGAGCTGATGTTGATGATGCGGCCGCTTCTGCGCTTCATGAACTGGTGGTATGTATTTTTAATCATGTAAAAGGCGCTGTTGAGGTTGGTGTCGATGACCTTTTCAAAGTCCTCTTCCTTCATCGAGAGCACCAGCGCGTCGCGGGTGATGCCGGCGTTGTTGACCAGCACATCGATGCCGCCAAAATTGTACAGGACAGCTTTTACCGCATCCTTGCACTGCTGCGGGTCGCTGACATCGCAGCGCACCGGCATGGCCTTGCGGCCCTTCTGCTCGATGAGGGCACAGGTTTCCTGCGCCGCTTCTTCATTTCCGGCAAAGATGACCGCGATGTCAAATCCGTCCTCGGCTAATTGAAGCGCGATGGCGCGGCCGATTCCGCGGGAAGCCCCGGTGACCAGGGCAGTTTTATTCTGTTCCATCTATTCTTCCTCCGAAGGAGTGCGCAGTGCCTCGAGGGTGCTCTCGAGCGTCGCCTTGTCCTCCACACGATAAATCTTTGCGTCCTTGATAATCTTTTTGACCAGACCGCTCAAGGTCTTGCCCGGGCCCACCTCGATGAAGGTATCAAAGCCATCCTCTGCCATGCGGCGGATGGTCTTTTCCCACTGGACCGGATGGGTGACCTGTCCGGTCAGGATCGGGGTGCAGGCCTCATCCTGCTGCGGATAAGGCTGAGCAGTCATGTTGGCATAGACCGGAATCTTCGGCGCGTGCAGGTGGTACTGGCCCATAGCGGCCGCGAGCTTCTGCTCGGCGCTGTCCATAAACGGGGAGTGGAATCCACCGCTGACCGCCAGCGGCACCGCCTTACCCTTGAATTCCTTGACCCGGCTGCAGAAGCTCTCCAGTTCGGCCTTGCAGCAGGCGGCGACCAGCTGACCCGGGCAGTTATAGTTGACCGGATAAACCTTGACAAACTCCTGGCAGATCTTCTCGACCGTCTCGTTGTCGAGCTTGAGCACCGCCACCATGCCCGAAGGGATGCGCTGAGCGGCGTAGTCCATGCACTCGGCGCGGTAGCATACAAACGAAAAGCCGTCCGCATCGGTAAAGCCGCCCGCGAAGGTCATGGCCGCCATCTCGCCCAGCGAGAAGCCCGCCACCGCATCGGGGTGGATGCCGGCCTCCTCCAGGGCTCTGGCCGCCGCCAAGTCCACACAGTAGACGCAGGGCTGGGTATTGATGGTGCGGTTTAATTCCTCCTGGCTGCCCGCAAAGCACTGCTGGGAAGTCCCTGCACGCACGCTGTCCGCAGCGGCAAAGACGGCCGCAGCGGCGGGAGAAGCTTCGCAGAGCTCCTTTCCCATGCCGGGCAGCTGGGCGCCCTGACCCGCAAATAAAAATGCTGTCTTGCCCATGCTTGCCTCCTTATTTGCAGAACTGGCTGGCGCCGCGCAGAATCTGCTCGGCCTCGGCAAACATTTCCTCGATCATCTCTTTGGCTGGCTGCTCCTTGTGCACCATTGCCGCGCACTGGCCCGCCATAAAGCTGCCGTTCTTCTCGTCGCCCTCTTTGGCAGCCTTGCGCAGAGCGCCCGCGCCCATCTTTTCCAGCTCCTCGTCGCTGATGTTCGGGTTGTACTCCTGTTTAAACAGGTCACGGGTGAAGGGGTTTTTCAGGCAGCGCACCGGATGGCCCAGGCGTTTGCCGGTCGCGATGGTGTCGATGTCCTTGGCCTTGAGGATCTTGTTCTTGTAATTCTGATGAACGGTGCACTCCTCGGCGACCAGGAAGCGGGTACCGCACTGTACGCCGCAGGCGCCCAGCATCAGTGCCGCCGCGATGCCTCTGCCGTCGGCGATGCCGCCCGCCGCCAGAACCGGGATGTTGACCGCATCGCAGACCTGCGGAACCAGGGTCATGGTGGTCAGCTCGCCGATGTGGCCGCCGGACTCACCGCCCTCGGCGATGACTGCGAAGGCGCCGCTTCTTTCCACCAGTTTTGCCATGGCGGTGGAAGCAACTACCGGGATAACTTTGATGCCCGCAGCGACCCATTTCTTCATGTACTTGCCCGGATTGCCCGCGCCGGTGACGACGACCGGAATCTTCTCCTCGATGACAAGATCGGAAACCTCGTCGGCAAAGGGGCTCATCAGCATGATGTTGACGCCAAAAGCCTTGTCGGTGAGCTGGCGGGCCTTGTGGATCTCCTCGCGCAGCCAGTCAGCGTTGGCGTTCATCGCTGCGATGATGCCCAATCCTCCGGCGTTGCTGACCGCTGCCGCCAGCGAAGCGTCGGCGATCCAGGCCATGCCGCCCTGGAAGATGGGGTACTGAATATTCAAAAGTTCACAAAGTTTTGTCTGAATCATCGTTATTCATTCCTTTCTCTGAAAGAGGCTTCCTCGTCTTGAATGCCGGACTTCTGCCGTTTGGACAGAAAGGGGCCAAGCCCTCAAAAAGAAGTTCCTCTCACCACAGGAGCCCGCTCGCCGCGCCCCATATACAGAGGGGCCCCTCTGCGGGAGCCCCTTCGTAGACTGGAAGCAAACAGCTTCCGAAAAACTTGTTATTCGCCTACCTGCTCCTCGATAGCTTTGACTACGTCGCCGACAGTCTTCATGTCCTCGCTCATCTCCATCTGGATGCCGAACTCGTCTTCAAAGCTCATCATCAGGTCAACAGTGTCCAGGCTGTCCAGCTCCAGCTCCTCAAAGGTGGAGTCCTCGTGGATCTCGCTTGGATCGCACTCTTTATACTCTGCCAGAATGTTGATTACTTTCTCCAATACCATAATTGTTTCCTCCTGAATTTTTTCGTTTTAGCTCAATCTATAAACCTTATCCAATGCTGGATAATTTTACCACTTTAAGATGCAGGCGCCGGTAGTCAGTCCCGCGCCGAAGGCGGTCAGCGCCAGCAGGTCACCTTTCCGGAAGCGCCCCTCACAGTTTGCCCTGTCCAGCACAATCGGGATACAGGCTGCCGAGACATTGCCCATCTGCTCGATGCCGGTCAGGCAACGCTCCATCGGGAATTTCAGTTTGTGGGCCGCGGCCTCGATGATGCGCATATTGGCCTGGTGCGGCACCAGCCAGTCAACCTGCTCAAGGGTGATTCCCGCCTCCCCGCACACCGTCTGTACGTCCCGGCAGAAGGAGGAGACTGCAAATTTGTAGACCTCCTTGCCGTTCATGTGCAGGTAGGTTTCCTGCTTTGGCAGGGTGTCAAACGGGCTGTTTCCACTCACATGCGGGATGCTCAGCACCTCGGTATTGCCGTCTGCGGTCAGATGGATGGAGCGCAGAGCGTCGCCCTCCCCCAGCACCACCGCGCCCGCGCCGTCCCCAAAGAGGACACAGGTGGAGCGGTCCTGCCAGTTGAGCAGCCGGGTCATGGTGTCGCCCGCGGCGATCAGCACCTTCTTCACCCGCTTGCGGGCAAAGTAGCCGGCCGCCACATCCAGCGCGTAGACAAAGCCGGTGCAGGCCGCGCTGATGTCCATCGCCGGGCAGTGCGCGCCCAGCTCATGCTGCAGCACACAGGCCTGCGACGGGGTGATGTAATCCCCGCGGATGGTGGCGCAGAGAATCAGGTCCAGCTCCTCGGGCTTCACTCCCGCGCGCTCCAGCGCCTGGCTGCAGGCGGTCACCAGCAGCTGGGTCAGCGTCTCGTCGGTGCAGACCGCCCGCTCCCGGATGCCGGTGCGCTGGCTGATCCACTCGTCGCTGGTGTCCAGAAAGGCGGAGAGGTCGTCGTTGCTTTTCCGGTGTCTGGGCAGGGCGCTGCCGGTTGAGAGTATTTGAAACATGTTGGTTTCCCCTTTCCGTTGTCGGGATGCCTTACTCGCTGATCTTCTTCTTTAAGAAAAGGTCGAGCTTCAGGATTCCCTGATACAGCACCTGCTGCTCCTGTTCGCTCATGCCGCTGATGATGCTGCGCACCATCGACTCATGGAAATAGCGATGGACCGAGTCGATCTTCTTCCCCTGTTTGGTCAGGGTGACATAGACGATGCGTGCGTCCTCCTCGCCGCGCAGCTTTTCGACATAGCCTTTTTTGACCAGCTTGTTGATGGCGACGGTGACCGAAGGCAGGGTGATGCCTAAATCCTCGGCGATTTCGGAGATGGTTTTGGGCTTATTTTTGCCCTTCCCTACCGCTTCCAGCATGTGCATCTCGTTGATGCTCAGGTCGATATTGTCCGACCGCTTGAGAATCGTCTCCTCGACCTTGAGGATAGAGCGGTAGGCATCGACAATCAGATCATTCAGTTGTTCTTCAAGCGGCTTCATCTGGGAACATCCTTTCAGGTGCTTCTATATTAAAAGTAACAGATGTTATTTTTAATTAGATTGACAAACTAATTATAAACACCCTGCCTTTTCTTGTCAAGGCAAAATTTTGTCGAGGGCGGGCTTTTTTCTCACCTTATCTATTTGCGACAAAATTTTATTCTATTTTATTCCATTTTTCATCTAGGTTTGCATTTTTCTGGCGCAAGATTTGATTTTGTTGGCAAAAGAAAAGCAAAAATTTTCCAGCAAAAGAAAAAAGTTGCACGGCGGCGTGCAACTTTTTCTTTGTTTTGGGGTAAGGGTAGAAGGAACATTAAGGCTGTGTCCAGACAATTTTGTAGCAGTTTTTCTTTCCAGGTTTGGGAGAGATGGTATAGTGGCGGGTAATCTGCTCCCCGTCCCCTCCTCTTTGTTCCATCTTCCTATTAGCTTCTAAAGTCAGTATAGCTCAAAGGCATATCCAGTTAATCACATGATCTTTATCTTTAACCTTTTGATTCGAAAATTAGTTGTTTGAACAAAGTGGAGCCGAACACTTTACACACATTCCCCTGTCGGAAAAAGAAAAAGGATACAGGAGCGTCTGCTTCTCCTGTATCCTGCTTTGCAGCTTAGCGGATAAAGTTGGTCTTGACAGCCGGTTCGCGCTGCGGGAAGTCGATTCCCTGCTCCTTGCCGGCGGCGATGCACTTGAGCAGCCAGGCCATGTTGTTGCCCAGGGTGCGCATGATCTGCAGCCCCTCCAGGTCCTGTTTGACCTCCTCCGGGGTGTTGCCGTGCACCATGTTCCAGTACTGGGAGGAAACGACCGGCATGCAGTTGATGGTGAAGTATTTGTTCAGCTCATCCCATGCGGTGGTCGAACCTGCACGGCGGCAGCTGACGACCGCTGCTCCCGGCTTGCCTGTAAAGTATTTGCCGCCGCTGTAAAAGGCGCGGTCGAGGAAGGAACGAACCTGTCCGCTGGCGTTGGCGTAGTAGACCGGAGAGCCAAAGACAAAGCCGTCGGCCTCCTTTGCCTTCTCGACAAATTCGTTGACCCCGTCATCAAAGACGCATTTTCCCAGCTTTGCGCAGGCGCGGCAGGCGATGCAGCCGGAAACCGGCTTTTTACCGATCTGGACAATTTCGGTTTCAATCCCATTTTTTTCGAGCGCTCCCGCCACCTCGCTCAGGGCAGTATAGGTGCAGCCCTGTGCGTTTGGGCTGCCATTGAGCAAAAGTACCTTCATGGAAATTCCTTCTTTCTGAAAAAATGCAAAAAACTTTGCTTCCTTATTTTAGCACAAAGATGCTTATTCGCACAAGGTGGAGTTTATTCCAGGTTTTTTCTCATCCGATAAAACGGAAAAACGCACGGGAAAGATGTTTCCCGTGCGCTCTATACAAAATTGAGAGGTGATTAGAAGCTCTGTGCAAAGCGTCTGCCCATGTCTCTGGCCGCTTCCAGATCCTCGACGGTGGGGACAAAGTTGACCTTGAAGCCATCCTCAAAGACGCTCATCTTCAGTCCCATCAGGCGGGCCTGGATGTTGGCGACTGCCTCGCCGGTCCAGCCGTAGGAACCGAATACCAGCACCGGCTTCTTGCCCGAGTTGATCGCATCAATGCCGGCCAGCAGGTTCCATACCGGCGGTACCGCGTCGCGGTTTAAGGTCGGGCTGCCGACCGCAAAGGCGTTGCAGCGGTTGACCAGCGCGTGCAGCTCGCCCATGTCGTGCTCGATGATGTCGTAGGTGACGCACTCGGCATCCGGTTTTGCCTCCAGAATACCCTCGCGGATCTCCTCGGCGATCTTGGCGGTGTTGCCGTAGGCGGAGGTGTAAAAGACCGGGATCAGCGGAACCTTGTTCTCCACCGGTGCGGACCACTCCTCATACCGCTCGATGACCTTGTCCATCATGCCGTTTTTGGTGAGCACCGGGCCGTGGCTGGTGCAGATAAGGTCCGGCTGCTGCGGCAGAGCCTTGATCTTCTCCAAACCCTTGCGGACAAAGGAAGCAAACGGGCCAAAGATGGCGCCGTAGTAGAGCTTGAGCGCCGCATCGTACGCCTTTGGATAAGCGACGTTGTAGTCAAAGGTGTAGGGCTCGCAGTAGTGGCAGCCCAAAAAGTCGCAGGTGAACAGGACGTTGTCCTCCTTGACGTAGGTGAACATCGAATCCGGCCAGTGCAGGTTTGGCGCGGAGATAAAGGTCAGGGTCTTGCCGCCCAGGTCGATCTCCTCGCCGTCCTTAACCTTGTGGACATCCAGGTCGCAGCGGTTGGTGATGTTGCGCAGGTAGTTTGCGCCCGCAATCGAGGCAACCAGCTTGGCGTTCGGCATCAGCTCAAGGAGCTTTGCCATCGCGCCGGAGTGGTCCGGCTCATTGTGGTTCATCACGATGTAGTCGATCTCCTTCGGGTCGCAGACCTCCTGAATGTTCTGCACATACTGCTCGAAGAAGCCCTCGTGGCAGGTCTCGATCAGCGCGGTCTTTTCGCTGCCGCGCACGATGTACGAGTTGTAGGTGGTGCCGGAATCGGTCTGCATCACAATATCAAAAACACGCATGTTGGGGTTCTGAATCCCAACAGAATAGATTCCATCGGTAAGTTTTACAGCGGACATCGTTCATCTTCCTTTCTTTTCTCACTGTTTGCTGATTTAATTATACCAAGAGGGTATATCATTGTAAAGGGACAAAACTGACAAAGAAAACACAATTTGCAAGCCCTTTCTGGGGCAATGCGATCAGAAAAACTATCCGCGCTGCAGCACCTTTTTCAGATACTGCCCTGTATAGGAGCCCTCACACTGGGCGACCTGTTCCGGTGTGCCGGTGGCGACGATCTGACCGCCGTTGTCCCCGCCCTCGGGTCCCAGGTCAATGATGTAGTCGGCGGTCTTGATGACGTCCAGATTGTGCTCGATCACCACCACTGTGTTGCCCGCGTCCACCAGCGTCTGCAGCACGTCGATCAGCTTGTGCACATCCGCCGCGTGCAGGCCGGTGGTCGGCTCGTCCAGGATGTAGATGGTCTTGCCGGTAGCCTTTTTGGAGAGCTCGGTCGCGAGCTTGACCCGCTGCGCCTCGCCGCCCGAGAGGGTGGTCGCCGACTGGCCGAGCTTGACATAACCGAGTCCCACGTCGCACAGCGTCTTAATCTTGCGGGAAATTTTGGGCAGGTTCTCAAAGAAGACCAGCGCCTCCTCGGCGGTCATCTCCAGCACATCGCTGATGTTCTTGTCCTTATATTTTACCTCCAGCGTCTCGCGGTTATACCGCTTGCCCTTGCACACCTCGCAGGGGACGTAGATGTCCGGCAGGAAGTGCATCTCGATCTGCAAAATGCCGTCACCCTCACAGGCCTCGCAGCGGCCGCCCTTGACATTAAAGGAAAAGCGCCCGCTGTCATAGCCGCGTGCCTTGGCCTCGGCGGTGGAGGCAAAGAGCTGGCGGATATCGGTGAACACGCCGGTGTAGGTGGCGGGGTTGGAGCGCGGGGTGCGCCCGATGGGGCTCTGGCTGATCTCGATGACCTTGTCCAGCGCCTCCAGCCCCACAATCTCCTTGTGCTTGCCCGGGCGGGACTTGGCCTGGTTGAGCTTTGCCGCCAGGCCCTTATACAAAATTTCGTTGATGAGCGAGGACTTGCCCGAACCGGAGACGCCGGTAACGGCAGTGAAGGTGCCCAGCGGAATCGAGACGTCGATATTTTTCAGGTTGTTCTGCGCCGCGCCCTTGACGGTGAGGGTCTTGCCGTTGCCCTGACGGCGGGTTTCTGGAATCGGAATTTTCTTTCTTCCGCTCAGATATTGGCCGGTCACCGAGCGCTCGCAGGCCTTGATCGCCTCCACCGGACCGGCGCAGACCACTTCGCCGCCGTGCACGCCCGCCCCCGGGCCGATGTCCACAATGAAATCGGAGGCATACATGGTGTCCTCATCGTGCTCGACCACGATGACTGTGTTGCCCAGGTCGCGCAGATGGCGCAGGGTGGCGATCAGCTTATCGTTGTCGCGCTGGTGCAGGCCGATGCTCGGCTCGTCGAGGATGTACAATACGCCCATCAGCGAGGAGCCGATCTGGGTGGCCAGACGGATGCGCTGGCTCTCACCGCCCGAGAGGGTGGCCGAAGCGCGGGAAAGGGTCAGATATTCCAGACCGACGTTGCGCAAAAATTCCAGGCGGGAGCGGATTTCCCGGATAATCAGATGGGAGATCTGCTCCTCCTTCTCGGTCAGCTCCAGCTTGTCAAAAAAGTCGAGCATCGCGGTAACCGAAAGCCGGCAAAGCTGACTGATATTGAGCCCGCCGATCAGCACCGACAGGCTTTCCTTTTTCAGACGGTCGCCGTGGCACTCGGGGCAGTTGACCGAGTTCATCCAGGTGGTGATCTCCTCCCGCATCCAGTTGGAGGAGGTTTCGCGGAAACGGCGCTCCAGGTTGTTTGCAACGCCCTCAAACTCGGTGTAGTAGGTGGACTTGACATCGTCGGTGTCCCGCACCATCTTGATCTTTTCGCCCTTGCTGCCGTAGAGCAGGATGTCCACAATTTCCTTGGGCAGGTCCTTGATGGGGGTGTCCAGCGAAAAGTGGTAGTGGTCGGCCAGGCTGTGGTAGTACATGCTCGGCAAGCCGCCCTCGACATAGTACCAGCCGCTGGCGCGGATGGCGCCCTCGCGGATCGATTTATTCTTGTCCGGGATGACCAGGTCGGGGTCGATGCTCATAAAGGTGCCCAGACCAGTGCACTTTTCACAGGCACCAAACGGATTGTTGAAGGAGAACATGCGGGGATTGAGCTCCTCGATGCTGATGTTGTGCTCCGGGCAGGCGTAGTTTTGGGAGAACATCATCTCCTCACCGTCCACCACATCCACCAGCACCAGACCGCCGGTCAGGCCGATGGCGGTTTCCAGTGAGTCGGTCAGGCGGGACTGGATGTCCGGGCGCACCACCAGGCGGTCGACCACAATCTCGATGTTGTGCTTTTTGTTCTTTTCCAGCACGATCTCCTCGGTCAGCTCATACAGGTTGCCGTCCACCCGCACCCGGACATAGCCGGATTTGCGGGCGCGCTCAAACTCCTTCTGGTGCATGCCCTTTTTGCCGCGGACGATGGGGGCCAGAATCTGGATTTTGGTGCGTTCAGGCAGCTCCATCACCTTGTCCACCATCTGGTCGACCGTCTGCTGGCGGATCTCCCGCCCGCAGGCCGGGCAGTGCGGCACGCCGATGCGCGCATAGAGCAAACGCAGGTAATCGTAGATTTCAGTAACGGTGCCCACAGTGGAGCGCGGGTTTTTGGAGGTGGTTTTCTGGTCGATCGAGATGGCCGGCGACAGGCCGGTGATCTCATCGACGTCCGGCTTTTCCATCATGCCCAAAAACTGGCGGGCATAGGAGGAAAGGCTCTCCATATACCGGCGCTGTCCGTCGGCGTAGATGGTATCGAAAGCAAGCGAAGACTTGCCCGAACCGGAGAGGCCGGTAAAGACAATCAGCTTATCCCGCGGAATTTCCAGGTCGATGTTTTTCAGGTTATGCTCCCTGGCACCGTGGATCATAATTTTATCGTTCATAGAGTTCTCCTTTTGTACAGTCTATCTGTTTTTGGGGTGAGCTTTCACTCGGCAGCAAAGGGCCGCGGCCCTTCTGTTACAATCTTTGTAAAAGCCCCTGACACCAGATGAAAAGGGCCTCGAAGGTTGGCTCCAGAGGGAACGGCTCCCCCTGCCTTGTTTTCTCCATGATGTTAAAAAGCTGCTGATCTTCGCCCTTCAAGTGGGCGGCAAGTTCCTTGCGGTTCTGGTAGTAGACACCATCCCGCAGCCAGTACAGATTTTGCAGCATGTAAAAGACCGTTTTTGCGTAAAACGGCATCGCCGCCTCGTTTTCTTCCAGACATGCGTGGATATACCGATGACACAGCTCGTGGTAGAAGGCGTTCAGGCTAAACAGCAGATAGACCCGGACGTCATCCCGGCTGTAGGCCGGCAGCAGAGGGGCCAGGGAGCCATAGTAATCCTGCGTCTCGTTCTGCAGCTGGCACAGCTCCAGCCGGTTCCAGTTTTGCAGCTCGCGGCGTCCACAGATAAATCCGCAGCTTCTTTCCTCAAAACCTACCTGCTCCAAAATCCGGCGGTAGGTTCGCATCTGCTCGGTTCCAAATGTTTCCAGAACGACCACCACATCGATATCGCTGTGCTCGGTAGCCTCGCCCCGGCGCCAGCTGCCCTGCAGGCCCATGTAGAGCAGGTCCACGCCAAAGGCTTGTTGGCAGGCGGCCAGCAGCTTTTGCAGATAGGCTTCCATATCAAAATCTTGCATGTCTTCTCCCTTCCTCTCTCCTTTTTCTATAACATCCTGACTCTCTTTGTTTATCGCTGCCCTCTGCAAAAGGCCAGCGCCTTCTGCTCCAGCTCCTGGACGAAGGCATCCTTGCCATCGCAATAGGCCTCAATATCGTAGGGGTGCTCGGCGGCAAGGCGTGCCTTCAGCTCGCCGTAAGCCTTGACGTCGGCGGGGTGGCAGCGCAGATAGTCGCGCACCGCCAGGTGGCGGTCGATGTCGGCGCAGTTGTCCTGCTGAAAAATGTGGATCTGGTGGGTGCGCTCATCACCGCCCTTGCGGAAATAGCGGCGGCCGGGGATGCCAAATTCTCCCATCACCTCGTAGCCCAATACCTCAAACTGGGCGCTGCAGGCATCCACCTGCGCAAGATCCCTCACCACCGGCATGATGTCGATAATCGGTTTGGCGGCAAGACCGGGCACCGAGGTGGAACCGATGTGGTGGATGGCGGTCAGATTCTCCCCCAGAATCTGACCGATGGCCTGAGCCTCCTGCTCATAAAGGGCGGGCCACTGCGGATTGTAGGGGACAACGACAACGTGTTGACTCATCTTGGTTTCCTCCTTTTTGATGGTGAAAAAAAATTGCCGGCTTAACGGGATTCGGAGGGCGTCCTGTACCGCAAGCCCCAGTCATTCGGGTAGGTCTCCCCGGTACGGTAGCTGTAGCCCTCATCGCGTACAATAACAAAGCCGCAGCTGCTGTGGGTGGCAAGGGAGGCGGCGTTGGTCTTGGCCACACTGTCCCAGATGGTGACCGGGCCGTCCTCTTCCAGCTTTGCAATCACCTGCCGGATCAGCCTCTTGGCGCAGCCCCGCCGGCGAAAATCCGGATCGGTTTCCAGCGCTTCCAGATACCATCCACTCTCCACCGGAGCCAGCCGCAGGGCACTCACCCAGCTGCCGTCCTCCTCCAGCACAGCGTAAAGGCTGCCGGGAACGGCAAAAAAAATCGTCTTGCAAAAAATCCAGAAACCGCTGCTCCACCTTCTGGCGCGCTTCTCGGTACTCGGAAGAAGCGGGGTCGGCAGCGGCCTGCGGATAAAAGTAGCGCAGGTTGACCTCGGTGCCCTCCCTGTAAAGGTGCAGCAGCCGCTTCGTGTCGATCTGCTCATAACCCGTAAACTGCAAAAGCATCCTCTTTTCCCCTTTCTCTGAGCGGGACAGATTTCCTCGCTACCGCTTCCTGCGGCGAGACTTTTCCTCGGCGTCCTTCATGATTTTAAGATTCGGATTGGCGCTGTACTGCTCCTTGAGCTTCTTGATCTTGTCCCGCAGGTAGGCCGCGTGTTCAAACTCCAGAATCTGCGCGGCGTTCTTCATCTCGGCGGTCAGCTTTTCGATGGTGAGCCGCAGTTCGGTCTGGCTCATCCGCTTCTTGCCTTTACCCAGCTTTTCGGTGTGCTCCTTGGTGGAAATTTCCAGAATTTCCCGCACATCCTTCTTGATGGTCTGTGGCACGATGCCGTGCTCCTTATTGTAGGCCAGCTGCACCTCGCGGCGGCGGTAGGTCTCGCTGATGGCGCGCTCCATCGAATCGGTGACCGAGTCGGCGTACATGATGACCTTGCCGTTGGCGTTTCGGGCGGCGCGGCCGATGGTCTGCACCAGCGAGGTCTCGCTGCGCAAAAAGCCCTCCTTGTCCGCGTCCAGAATCGCCACCAGCGACACCTCCGGGATGTCCAGGCCCTCGCGCAGCAGGTTGATGCCGACCAGCACGTCGAACTCGCCCAGGCGCAGATCGCGGATGATCTCCATGCGCTCGATGGTGTCGATGTCGTGGTGCATATACCGCACCCGCACGCCCATGTTCTCAAAGTAGGAGGTCAAGTCCTCCGCCATCTTTTTGGTCAGGGTGGTCACCAGCACCCGCTCTTTTTTCTCGGTGCGGGCGTTGATCTCGGAGAGCAGGTCGTCGATCTGCCCCTCCACCGGGCGCACGTCGATCTCCGGGTCGACCAGGCCGGTCGGGCGGATGACCTGCTCGACAATTCGCCTGCTCTTCTCCCGCTCAAACGGTCCCGGCGTCGCGCTGACAAAGATGACCTGATTGAGCTTGCCGTAAAACTCGTCGAAGGTCAGCGGGCGGTTATCGAAGGCCGATGGCAGGCGGAAACCGTAATCCACCAGGCTCTGCTTGCGGGCGTGGTCGCCGCCGTACATGCCCCGCACCTGCGGAAGGGTGACGTGCGACTCGTCCACGAACAAGAGAAAATCCTTTGGAAAATAGTCCAGCAGGGTGTAGGGACAGCTGCCGGGCGCGCGGCCGGAGAGGACGCGAGAGTAGTTCTCGATGCCCTTGCAGAAGCCGATTTCGGTCAGCATCTCCATGTCGTAGTTGGTGCGCTCCATGATGCGCTGCGCCTCGATCAGCTTATCGTTTGCTTTAAAGTAGGCCACCCGCTCCTCCATCTCGTCGCGGATCTCGACAAGCGCCTGCTGCATCTTCTCCCGCGGCACAATGTAGTGGGACGCCGGATAGATGGCTTTGTGGGAGACGACGTTCTTGACCTCCCCTGTGACGGTGTTGATCTCGGAGATGCGGTCAATCTCGTCGCCGAAAAACTCAACCCGTACGGCGGTGTCGCCCGAATAAGAGGGAAAAATCTCCACCACGTCGCCGCGCACCCGGAACTTGTTGCGGGTGAAGTTGATGTCGTTGCGCTCATACTGCAGCTCCACCAGCTTTTTGGTCAGCTCGTCCCGCTCCTTGCGCATGCCGGTGCGCAGCGAGATGACCATGTTGCGGTAGTCGATTGGGTCACCCAGGGAGTAGATGCAGGAGACACTGGCCACAATGATGACGTCCCTGCGCTCGGACAGGGCGGAAGTCGCCGAGTGACGAAGTTTTTCGATCTCGTCGTTGATGGCGCTGTCCTTTTCGATATAGGTGTCGGTGTTTGCGATGTAGGCTTCCGGCTGGTAGTAGTCGTAATAGCTGACAAAATACTCCACCGCATTGTGTGGAAAAAACGCCTTAAACTCCGAACAAAGCTGGGCGGCCAGCGTCTTGTTGTGCGCCAGCACCAGCGTAGGACGGTTGACCTCCCTGATGATGTTTGCCATGGTGAAGGTTTTGCCCGAACCGGTGACGCCGAGCAGCGTCTGCTCCTTATCCCCGCTGAGCACCCCCTGCGCCAGGGTGTGGATCGCCTGCGGCTGGTCGCCGGTTGGCTGATAGTCCGAGACGAGCTCAAAAGGCCTGTTTTCTTCCTGCATCCTGTTGCCCCCTTTATGAATCTCTGTTTGGTCTCCTTTGATTTTAGCACTGCGCAAACAGGAAGTCAAACCTTTTCTGAAAATTGTCCTTTCTTTCCTGTTTCTACCCAAAAAGCCAAAGAAAACGCACCCCACTTTCGTGGGGTGCGCATAAACGATGTCCTGTCAGGCAGCCTTATGCTCTCCAGTAGTTGAAGCCGCCTCTGCGGGAATAGCGGGAGTAACGGTAGTGGCCGTAGTAATCATCCAGATAGATAGTCTCGGTGTCATAGCCATCCTTGGAGATGGTCAGACGGTCGTTCCAGTCGCGGTCATCCTCGTCGATTCTGAAGGTGTTGTCGCCGCGGGAGGTGGTGCCGATGCGCTCGCCGTTTAAGCGGACGGTAGCGCCTGCCACGTCGCACTCAAAGCTGATGCGGTCGCCGCGGTCATACACGCCGGACACGCCCAGGTCGGAGCGGTAAGAGCGGTAGTAACGTCTGGTTGTGGAGCTGCTGTTTCCGGAAACGGTGTCGATGGCCGGGCCGTCTTCATATGGTTTTACCTGGTGGTTCAAAAGACCCTTGACGCTGTTGGCGTTCTCGGCATAGACTACCTCGACATCGCTGCTGCTGTTTGCGGTCAGTCTGGCACTGCCGGAGCGCAGATAAGCGCGGGTGACCTCTCCGTCCACGGTGATGCGCGCATCGCCGTTGGAGACAAGGTCGCGCACATCGGCATTTTTATCCAGATAGATGTTGTACTCTTTATCCAGCGACTGGCTGATATTCAGCCGGTCCAGGTCGCCCGAAACGGTCACATCCTTCTGGCTGCCCAGTGTAACCTTCTTGTTTTCCTCATCCTCCACGCTGAAGGACACCGCGATGCCGCCCTCGCTGCTCTGGCTGAGCACCAGGCGGGACTCATCCAGCTGGTAAACCGCCCGGGTTTCCCCGTTGGTCAGGGTCAGCTTGTCGCCGTCCACCAGCACGCTGTAGTCCTGGGTTGCCGCGCTGGCCATCAGTCCCATCGACATCACCATCGCTGCGCTCAGCAGCATTGCCATTGTTTTTTTCATCAAGTTCTCCTCCTTTTTCTCCGCACAGCGGAGTTTTTTGCATTTTTATCCTTAAGCTCTAAAAAAGCCCATGGTCCTTCATCGAATAAAAGGCTCTGTCTGTTATAACGAAATGATCCACCAGGAACACTCCAAGATCCTGCAGCAAATCCTGCAGTTTTCGGGTCATGGCCACGTCCTCCCGGGAGGGGCAGTCCAGCCCGCTGGGATGATTATGTGCCAAAATGACCCGTTCAAATCCGCGGCGCACACAAAACTGCGCCACCTCTCCGGCTCCCACCGACACCTGGGCCAGCGAGCCGCTGCCCAGCTCCTCGCAGCAGATCAGGGTGTTGGCGGCATCCAGGTTGAGCAGCAGCAGGCGCTCCTGCGCGCTTCCCAGCAGCCTTGTGCGCAGGTACTCTCCACGCTCGATGGTGGAGGCCAGCACCGGCCGCTTGTCTTCCCACAAACCCTGGCCGCAGCTCTGGCAGACTGCGGCAACCACCTTGAGCATCCGCGCGGCGTTTTCTCCCACGCCGTTCACCTGCATCAGCTGTGCCATGCTGGCCTGCAGCACCCCGTCCAGACTGCCAAACCGCCGGATCAGCTCGTGTGCCAGGGCGTTTGTATCCTTCTGGGGAATGGCGTAAAACAAAAGCAGCTCGAGAAGGGTGTGCTCCTCAAAGCCCTTGAGGCCCACCGCGTCAAACCGCTTTTTCAGGCGCTGGCGATGGCCCGCGTGAAGATTCTGTTTTTCCTGCGCGATAGCGCTCTCCCTCCTTCTGCCGATTCCGCTTTGCAAAACCGGACGGGTATGCTATAATCAAATCACCAAAAACTGTGACAACGAAAGGTGTCTGCTATGAAATCCTACCTCATCAACCAAAACGACGCCGGGCAGCGGGTCAGCAAATTTGTGGAAAAGACCGTCCCCGCCCTGCCGCCGTCCCTTTTGTACAAATACTTCCGCCTCAAGCGCATCAAGCTCAACAAGAAACGCTGTCAGCCGCAGGACCGCCTGCAGGAGGGGGACCTGGTGGAGCTGTACATCAACGACGAATTTTTCGGCGAAGGCCGGCAGGATCTGGCCTTTTTAAAGGTGCCGGACAAGCTGACCATCATCTATGAGGATGAAAACATCCTGCTGGTGGACAAAAAGCCGGGGCTTGTGGTGCACGAGGACGACGATAACACCCCCGACACCCTGATCAACCGCATCCTGCACTACCTGTACAACAAGGGCGAATACAATCCGCAGGCCGAGCAGAGTTTTGTCCCTGCGCTGTGCAACCGGATCGACCGCAACACCGGCGGCATTGTCATCGCCGCCAAGAACGCGCAGGCCCTGCGCATCTTAAACCAGAAGGTCAAGGACCGCGAGCTGCAGAAGCTCTACCTGTGCCTGGTGCACGGGGTGCCCAATCCACCCGCAGCCACCCTGCACGACTATCTGATCAAGGACAGCCAGCGAAACCAGGTGCGCATCCTGAAAAAGCAGGTTCCCGGCAGCCGGACGGTCATCACCCGCTACCGCACCCTCAAAACAAACGGAAAAGTAAGCCTGTTGGAGGTGGACCTGAAAACTGGCCGCACCCATCAAATCCGCGCCCACCTGTCCTTTTACGGCCACCCACTGGTGGGGGACACCAAATACGGCACCAACGCCCAGAACAAGGGCAGCGGCCACAGCTACCAGGCGCTGTACGCCTACAAGCTGCGCTTTGCCTTCACCACCGACGCCGGCATCCTCTCCTACTTAAACGGGAAAGAATTTCGCGTCGGGCAGGTCGGTTTTGCTAACGAGGTGTAGCGTATTTTTAAAAAAGTTCTACTCTTATAAGATAATCGATATTTCACCGGAAAGCAATAGATTTTTGCAAACTTAGTCATGGATGTTAAAAAATCTTGTTTCTTTTTTGCAAGTTGCTGAAATCCAGACGGGCGGCAAGGGATTCGACAGCGATCTGTCAGCCTGCCATCAGGTTGGAGAGCACAAACAAAATCCAGATGTGCGCCGGGTAAAACAGGTAGAAAAATTTTCCTCCGCCGCGTCCGCGCTCACCGTTATAGCAGAGCATCAGCGGCAGCGAGCCGACCATCATCCACTGGTAGGCACGCAGCCAGAGCCAGCTCCAGTTTCCAACCTCCAGCGCCCCTGTCAGCGAGCTGAACAGCTGCAGGCCGCAGTAGAACAGGTAGCCCACGCTCAGCCACCGGCGATTTTTCCGGGTGAAGTAGAGCAGCAGCCCCAGAATCACCACGTCCAAACTGCCCTCGCAAAAGACAAGATTTGGCAGCAGGGCATTGATCAGCCGCACCCAGATGACGCCTCCACGCTGTGCCAGGATGCTGACCAGGACGATCAGCACCTGTCCCGCCACAAAAAAGGCCAGCGCAGCCTCCGGGTTTTTTAGGTTATCCCGGCGGGGGCTTGCGCCGTCGAAGCTCTCATAGATCCAGACAATGCAGGCGATGACCGCCATGGTGGAAAAAATATTGTTGCTGATCGCCACTGGCGCCTGTGGGAACAGCAGGGTCAGCGCAAAGCTGCCCAGCCCCATCACCGCCGAGCCTGTCCACAGCCTGCGAAGATAGCGGGGGCGGCTCCGCGTCTTTTCCAGTCCCTGCGCCAGACAGAACAAAAACAGCGGCGCGCTCATCCTGCCCAGCCACCGGAACCACAGCGGAACGCTCTGCGGAAAAAATTCCCCCAGGTGGTCCAGCAGCATCAGCACCAGCGCCACCCATTTTAACATCGTTGTGCTCATACCGTTTCCCCTTTTCTGTATTCAGTAAAAAAGCAGCTCTTTTTGTCCCCGGCTTTTGGGGCGCAAAAGGCTGCTTTTTGTCCGGAGGAATTAACCCTCCTTTGGAATCTGCATCTGTTTTGTTTTGCTGGTTGCGCTGCGCAGCGCCTGGCGGGTGTCGCGCACATTTTTCAGCGACGCGCTCAGGTTTTCCTCGGTCTGTTTAAGGATCGAGTCGGAGAACTCGTGCGAGGCGCGGCGGATCTCCTTGGCCGCCATCTGCGCCTGGGCGATGATGTCCGCCGCCTTCTCCTGCGCCTGCTTGACAATCTCCTCCTGGGCGATCAGCATTCTGGCGCGCTCCTCAGCCTTGCGCAGGGTGCTTTCGGCCTGGCGCTCGGCGCCCTTGATGATGTCGTTGCGGTCGGCCACAATCATCTTGGCCTGCTTAATCTCTCCCGGCAGGTTTAAGCGGATATCCTCCACGCACTCCTTGACCTTCTGCGCGTCCACCACACAGCGTCCGCCGGAAAACGGAAGGCTCCAGGCCTCCTCCAGCATGTCGTCGATCATGTTCAGAATTTCATCAATGTTCATCTGCGTTTCCTCCGATTCCATGTGTTATTGCTGGTTTTCCTGCTCTTCATCCTGCCGCAAACGCCGCACAATGCGGTCGTGCACCTGCTCGGGCACAAAGGGGTGGATGTCTCCCCCCAGCGAGGCAATCTGCTTGACCACGCTGGAGCTGAGGTACTGGTTGACCGCACTGGTGGTCAAAAACACCGTCTCCACCCCGCTGTACAGCTCCTTGTTGATCAGCGCCTGCTGAAACTCATACTCAAAATCGGACACCGCGCGCAGGCCCTTGACGATAGCGCAGGCGCCCACCTGCTTGACATAGTCGACCAGCAGTCCCTTGTAGCAGTCCACCTCCACGCCGGGGATGTCCGCCACCGAGGCGCGGATCAGCTCCACCCGCTCCTGCAGCGAGAAGCAGGGGTTTTTCACCGCGTTGATGACCACCAGCACAATGACCTTGTCAAACAGCGGCTTTGCCCGGCGGATGATGTCCATGTGCCCCTTGGTGATCGGGTCAAAGCTGCCCGGCACCACCGCGATGCGTTGCTGTCGTTCCATGATTACGCTTCCTCCTGCCGGCGATAGGCGGTAATCTTCGCCTTGCCGTAAAAGTAGGTTTTGGTGAGGGTATAGTCTCCTGCCTGTTCGGGCAGCTGTTCGTTGCGCTCTGTCTCGCAGAGGATGATGCCTCCGGGCGCCATCTGCTGCACCACCGCCGGCAGCACCGCGTCGATGATCTGCTGCTGGTAGGGCGGGTCCAAAAAGACCAGATCAAAGCGGGTGGTGGTGCTCTTTAAAAAGGACTGTGCGTCCATCTGCGCCACCTTTGCCTTGTCCGCAAAGCCGCAATGGGCAAGGTTTTCCCGCACCGCCTGGATGGCCTTAGGGGAAGCATCCACAAAGACCGCGTGCTTGGCCCCGCGGCTGAGCGCCTCGATGCCCATCTGGCCGGAGCCGGCAAACAGGTCCAAAAAGGTGCTGCCCTCCACATAGTTCTGCACAATATTAAAGACTGCCTGCTTGGTCATGTCGGAGGAAGGGCGGGTGTCCAGCCCCTGCGGGGCGACAAGCTTCCTTCCCCTTGCAAGTCCGGTCGTTACTCTCATAGGATTTTCCTTTCTTTCCGTCATTGTCGTAACTGACGCGTTCCACCTTCAGTTCTGGACGGGTTTCTCTTTTATTATCTTCACTTTTTGGATTTTTGTCAATGGGAAGGGCAAAGTTTCTTTTCTTTCGCCCCTATTTCCCTCCGCCCAGCTGCTGCACAAAATCGATATGATTGCCGTCCGGGTCGCAAAAGCCGAAAGCACGCCAGCCCCACGGGTAGGTCACCGGCTCGGTGCAGCCCGCTACGCCGGCCTGCTTCAGCCGCCGGTACTGCGCGTCCACATCCTCCACCCCAAACTCCAGCCCACAGCTGTCCGGGTTGACCGGCGTCTGGACCGAGGTGCGGGTGAAGACCAGTTTCACCCCGCCCACCAAAATCTCGCTGCGGCCGGGGACAATCTCATTGTACGGCTCCTGCAGAACCATCGCGTAAAAGCTGCGCAGCCGCTCCGGTTCGGTGGAGACAAGGTTGATACAGTTTAGTCTCATTCCTGTTCCTCCTGTTCGGCTGCCTCCTTACCCTCCTGTTCCCCGTGCAGATAGCGGTAGAGGTTTAATGCGGTCAGATGGGTCATGCCAGGGGTCTCCTCCAGCTGCTCAACACTCGCGGCCTCCATCGCCTTGAGGGTCCGGAAGCGGATATACAGGTTCTGCGCCCGCTTTGCGCCGATGCCCTCCACCGAGCGCAGCACCGAATCCAGCGCGCGGCTCTGGTGCTTCTGACGGGAATAGGTAATCGAAAAGCGGTGCACCTCATCCTGGATGCTGGTCAACAGATCGAACGCCGCGCGGAAGGAGGAGACGGAAAGCTCCCCGTCCTCGGTGGCGATGGTGCGGGTGCGGTGACGGTCGTCCTTGGCCATGCCAAAGACCGGGATGTCAAAACCCATCTGTCTGACAATCGGCTTGACCGCCGCCACATGCCCCTTGCCGCCGTCCAGCAGGATCAGGTCGGGCAGATGGCCAAAGCCCACGCCCTCCTCCTTGTGCTGGCTGTAACGCTCCAGGCGGCGGGTGATGACCTCCCTCATCGAGGCGTAGTCGTCCGGCTTGCCCACCACGCTCCTGACCGAAAACTTTCGGTAGGCGCCTTTAAGCGGCCTGCCGCCCTCGAACACCACCATGCCGGCCACAATCGTCTCGCTGCCGATGTTGGAGATATCGTAGGCCTCGATGTAATTGGGGATCTGGTGCAGCCCCAGCAGCCGCGCCAGCTCGTCCAGCGCGGAGATTTCGCGGCTGGTGCGGCGGGTCTGCTCGGCAATCTGCTGGCTGGCATTCTCCTTTGCCATCTGCAGCAGCTTCATCTGGTCGCCCTTCTGGGGCACCAGCAACTGCACGCTGCGGCCTGCCTTTTGGCTGAGGTAATGCTGCAGCTCCTCCTGCATCCCGGTCTCGCCGTCCAGCACCACCGATTTGGGGGCGGTGCCCTTCATGTCATAGTAGCGCAGCACAAACTGAGCGCGCAGCTCCCGCAGGATATCCTCCACCGCCTGTTCCCTGCGCTCCCCCTCCTGGGAGCTGAGCGCCGCCTCGGAAAACTCGCTCATTTCGTCGAGCATGAAGTATTCCTTGTCCACCAGGCGGTAATCGCGGAACTGCAGCACCACCGCGCAGCACTTGACCGAGGACTGCACCAGCGCGATGACGTCCTCCTCCTCGTACCGGATCGAGACGACCTTCTGGTGCTCCTGCAGGCTCTGGATGGCGCGCAGGCGGTCGCGGTAGCGCGCGGCCTTCTCAAACTGCAGGTTCTCGGCAGCCTGGGTCATCTTCTGAGTCAGCACCTTCTGGATGTTGCTGGAATTTGCGCCGCGCAGAAAGCCCACCGCCTCTTCCAGCGCCTCGTGATATTCCTGGGGGCTGATCTTGCCGCTGCAGGGCGCCATGCACTGCTTGATGTGAAAATTCAGGCACGGCCGCTGCTTACCGATATCCTGCGGAAAATTGCGGTTGCAGGTGGGCAGCAGAAAGACCTTGTTGACCTCGTCCACCGTCTGCTTGACCACATATCCAGAAATGTAGGGGCCAAGGTAGCGCGCGCCGTCCTTGAGCGGCTGGTGGCTGGCAGTGATCTTTCCGTACTCGCCCGGACCGATACGAATATAGTGGTATCCCTTATCGTCCTTGAGCAGGATGTTGTACTTTGGGGAATACTGCTTGATAAAGCTGCACTCCAGCACCAGCGCCTCAAACTCGCTGGAGGTGACGATGTACTCGAAGTCCCAGACGTTCTCCACCATGCGGTAAACCTTGGGCGTGTGCTTTTCCACGCTGCGGAAGTAGCTGCTCACCCTGTTTTTGAGCGCCTTGGCCTTGCCGATATAGATAATCTGCCCCTTGTTGTCCTTCATGATGTAGATGCCGGGCTGCAGCGGCAGCTTTTTGACCTTGTCGCGCAGATATGCAAGCCTTGGGTTGTCCACCCGATCCCCTCCTGTCCTGATGATGGGAAGATATCAAAAAAGGTGCACCGGCCAAAGGCGGCCGATACACCCTTTGCAGGTTTCTATACGACTGATAATAACCGAAGCTTACTCCGCAAAGCCGGACTCGACCAGCTCTACCAGGCTCTCAACCGCTTCCTTTTCGTCTGCGCCATCGGCGATGATACGGATGGTTGTGCCGCCAACAATGCCCAGCGAAAGAACGCCCAGCAGGCTCTTGGCGTTTACTCTGCGGTCTTCTTTCTCAACCCAGATAGAAGCTTTGAACTCATTTGCTTTCTGAATGAAGAATGTTGCCGGACGAGCGTGAAGGCCAACCTGGTTTTGTACCACTACTTCTTTTACAAACATTTCAGTTACTCCCCTATTCTAAGATATGTAGATTATTTTGGACAATCAGCCCCAAACTGCACATCGGGCCCCAACAGCTTTTTCCCGTTTTGTCCGGTGCCCGCTTTGCCTGAAACTGATTCACGACACAATTTATTATAACACAAAGGCGCTTTTCGTCAACGCATATTTTGCCATTCTTTTACACGCGGCTTCGATTTTCTGCTTCTTTTCCAGATGAACGGTTGTTAAAGGCGGTCTCTTTGGCAGAATTCACTATAAAGTTTTCAACATACCTGTCATTATCCACATCTTTTGTCCACCACTTTCATCCGTTCAATTTACCTTCCCTGTGAAGCGTATCCCTGGGGCAATGAAAAAGGGAGGAAAAATTTTACTTTCAAGGCTCTTCTTTTTCAGTTTATGCCGTTGTTTTAAAACAGTTCCTCCTTATCCAAAAGCGGCTGCACCCATTCCAGCTCCTTTTTGGTGAGCCTGCCCTCCCCGATGGCTTTGTGCAAAAGGTCAGGTCGCTTTTGCGCGGTCACCCGCAGTGACTGCTCCCGCTGCCACTTTTGGATGTTGGCGTGGTGGCCGCTGGAGAGCACCGCCGGCACCTGCATCCCGTGCCAAACCGGCGGGCGGGTGTACTGCGGATATTCCAGCAGGCCGCTGTAGTGGCTCTCCTCGGTGAAGCAGACTTCTTCCGAGAGCACGCCCGGGCACAGCCTGCCCACCGCATCTGCGATGACCAGCGCGCCCAGCTCACCGCCGGTGAGCACATAGTCGCCCAGTGAAATTTCCTCGTCCACAATCTCGTCCAGCACCCGCTGGTCTACCCCTTCATAATGCCCACAGAGGATAAAAATATGCTCATGTTCCCGCAGCTCCAGCGCCTTTTGCTGGCAGAAGGGCTGCCCTTTGGGCGACATATAGATGACATGCGGGCGGGTTTTGGTCATGGCGCACACCTCCTCGAAGCAATCATAGATCGGCATGGTCTGCATCAGCATCCCCTTGCCCCCACCGTAGGGGGTGTCGTCCACCCGGCGGTGCTTGTCCTTGGAATAGTCACGGATGTTGTGGCAGTGGATTTCCAGCTTGCCGGCCTTTCTGGCCCTGCCGATGATGCTCTCCCCCAGCACCGCCTCGCACATCTCGGGGAAGAGGGTTGCAATATCAATCCTCATCGTCAAACAGCCCCTCCAGCGGGCGAATCTTCATCACACCGCCGTCCAGATCGACCTCGATGACCACCTGCGGGATGGCGGGAATCAGCCGCTCCTTGCCATCAGCAAAGCGGATGTGGTAGACGTCGTTGGCGCCAGTGGGGCTGACCTGGGTCAGTTCTCCATAAAGGTGACCGTCGTCAGCATCGACCACCTGCAGGCCCATCAGATCCTGGATGAGGTACTCGCCCTCCTCCATCGGGATGTCGTCGCGGTGGATATAGATGATCTTATCCCGCAGCTTAGCCGCCTCGTCGATCGAGTTTACTCCCTCAATTTTCAGCAGCGGCATATTTTTGGCAAATCGCACCCCTTCCAGCGCCAGCGGTTTCTGACCCTTGGCGTCGAGGTAGATGGTTTCGATGTCCAAAAACATTTCCGGGTCGTCGCACCAGGGGTAGAGCTTGACCTCCCCGCGCACCCCGTGGGTGGTGACAATCTTGCCGGCTTCGATATATTCTTTGCGCATAGGCTATCCCCTTTCGTTCTTTGTCTGCGATTGTTTTATCTTTTGGGCTGTGCATACCCCATCCGGCACAGCGACCAGTTCAGGGTGGAATGCTGCACCGCCTCCGCGATATCCCACAGGTTATCCACCAGCCGCACCTCGACGTTGCGCTTGACCAGTTCTGCAAACAGGTCGTCAAGGCAGTATTTTGCCTTGGGGTACTGGGTCGTTGTGGCAACGTAGTATCCCGCCACCGCATCCTGCAGGACAAAATCGTCCGGAGCAAACTCGTACAGGTATAGCCTGGTGCTCCTCATCCTGTCCAGCCATCCCTGCTCCACCACCAGCGCATAGGACTGGCTGGCTGAGGTAAAAAATTTCCTGCGATCCGCTTCGGTCGTTTGCTCCCCAACATGGTAGGCAACCCGCGGACAGTTTCTTGGCGTCAAAAAGTTGGGGAGGCGCTTTTCATCGATCGCCCAAACCAAACCGACCGTCGGGTCCAGATCGGTCCGGGTGGGCAAGCGCGGGTGAAAGACCGCGATGTTGCTTTCTTCGCTGACGTGGAACAAGCGCATTTTCTTCTCTTCCATAGCTCCCCCTCCAGACATTACTTCAGCTTTTCGCAAAGTTTCTTTTCATATTTCAGCAGGAAAAAATCTTGATTTTCTGCCTCCCCACGCCTCTCCCCAGAGTCGTAAAAGCCGAGCTTCTCATAAAACTGCCTGGCCTTCTGGTTTTGCTCCAAAACCCACAGCCAGACCATTTGGCAGCCCTGCTGTTTTGCGTGCAAACAAAACGCCTGGATGATCGCGCTGCCAATCCCTTCCCCCTGAAAGAACGGGTCGATATATAGCTCGCAAAGTTCCATGCTCCGCTCTGCCGGCTCAGCCCAGCGGGTCATCGCCTTGACAATTCCATCGTCCCACACCAAAACGCCCTGCAGAGTCGAAGGGTCCTGCTCAAACGAGAGCGCCAGAGGCAGCACCTGCATGCGGCCAAAGGAGGTCAGGTCGTCCTTAAAAATGTGCCGGTACGCGGCGCGCTTTGCAAAGATCAAAATTTCTGCCAAACGGGAGGCATCCTGTGTGGTGGCTTTGCGCAGCATGATTCTTCCCTTCCTTCCACAACAAAAAAGGACGCCCAGGGCTTTAAGCCCCTGCGCCCTTTCGAATGATCCTCAAAAGTGAAGCGGTGAAACCTTTTAGTCGATTTCAACTGCTACCTTCTGCTCAACCTTGCCGGCAGCGGATCTTACGATTGTACGGATCGCCTTGGCAATCCTGCCCTGTTTGCCGATGACTCGTCCCATATCGTCTGGTGCGACATGGAGATGATAGACAACGGTGCCGTCCTCCTTCGGTTCATCGACGGTGACCAAAACCGCGTCCTTATCGTCCACAAGACCTTTCACAATAGTAATAATCAGTTCCTGCATGTGCGATTACCTCCTACAGGACACCGTTAGCTTTAAGCAGGGATCTAACTGTATCGGTCGGTTGCGCACCGTTAGACATCCACTTCTTTGCTTTCTCAGCGTCAACCTTTACTGTTGCCGGAGTCTGTGCCGGATCATAGTAACCGATCTCCTCGATGAAGCGGCCATTGCGCGGATAACGGGAATCAGCTACAACAATGCGGTAGAACGGAGCTTTTTTCGCACCCATTCTGCGAAGTCTAATTTTAACAGCCATTTCTGTCACCTCCTGAATCATGGTAAATCTATATCATAATTTCCTTCGGAAATCTGATAAACAATTCCTTACTTTCTTTTTAGTAAAAAAAGAAAGTAAGCAAAGAAAAAACGGTTTGTCTCGTCTTTGGCTTGAGGGAAAATCGGGAATAACTTTCCCTCGGCTTCTACATTGGCGGCAAATTCTTTAACATTGCGGGGTTAAAGGGCATGCGTTTGCGGCGCTTGCCGTTTTTGCCCTTGCCGCCAAGCAGCTTCATCATTTCCTTCATCTGCTTGTACTGCTTGAGCACCCGGTTGACCCTTGGGACATCGGTGCCGCTGCCCGCCGCGATGCGGCGCTTTCTGGAAGGATTGATGAGATCTGGGTTTGCGCGTTCGGCCTTGGTCATCGAATTGATGATGGCCTCAAGATATTTGATCTCCTGTTCGCCCGCCTGGGCCGCCTCGTCGGTGACCTTGCCGGACATGCCGGGGAACATCTCCAGAATCTTCCCCAGCGGTCCCATGTTGCGCACCTGCTTGATCTGCTCGAGCAGGTCCTCCATGTCGAAGGAGTTTTCTTTGAGCTTCTGTGCGACCTCGGCGGCCTTCTTCTCGTCAACCTCGTCCTGTGCCTTCTCGATCAGGGTGAGCACATCGCCCATGCCCAGGATACGGGAAGCCATGCGATCGGGGTGGAAAACCTCCAGGTCGTCCAGCTTTTCGCCGGTACCCGCAAACTTGATCGGCTTGCCGGTGACCGCTCTGACCGAGAGCGCCGCACCGCCGCGGGTATCGCCGTCGAGCTTGGTGAGGATGACGCCGTCGATGCCGAGCGTCTCGTTGAATTTTTCAGCTACATTGACCGCGTCCTGACCGGTCATCGCGTCGATGACGAGCAGGATCTCGTTCGGGTGAACTTCGTTTTTGATGTCCTGCAGCTCCTGCATCAGTTCTTCGTCGATGTGCAGGCGGCCGGCGGTGTCGAGGATAACGATGTCGTTGCCGTAGTCTTTGGCGTGCTTGATCGCGTTTTTGGCGATCTGCACCGGGCTGATGGTTCCCATCTCAAAGACGGGGGTGTCCACCTGTGCGCCGACCACCTTCAACTGCTCAATCGCGGCCGGACGGTAGATGTCGCAGGCGACCAGTAGCGGGCGGCGTCCCTGCTTGCGGAACATTTTGGCAAGCTTTGCCGAGTGGGTGGTCTTACCGGAACCCTGCAAACCGCACATCATGATGATGGTTGGGATCTTGGAAGAAAAGTTTATGCGACTGTCGGTGGAACCCATCAGATCGGTCAGCTCGTCGCGCACGATCTTGATGACCTGCTGCGCCGGGGTCAGGCTGGAGAGGACCTCCTCGCCGACGGCCTTTTCGGTGACCTTTTTGACAAAGTCCTTGGCCACCTTGTAGTTGACGTCCGCTTCCAGCAGGGCCAGGCGGACCTCCCGCATCGCTTCCTTGACGTCGTTTTCGGAAAGCTTTCCTTTCGAGCGCAGCTTTTTAAACGCTGCGTTGAGCTTTTCCGCAAGTCCTTCGAATGCCATCGGTCTTCCTCCCTTTCCTGCCGGCAGTCAGCTAGTCTTCAATCTGCTGTGCCAGCTCCACAATTTTCTTCGCGTCCTGCTCGATCTTGCGGCTGCCGGGATAGCGCCCGGCCTCGAATGCAATCTCATTGGCGCAGTCCACAATCTGTTCGAGCTTTTGGCGGTAAACCCTGAACTTTCTTGCTAGGCCCAGCCGCTCCTCCATCTCCAGCAGCGTGCCTTCCGCGCGCTTGATGCTGTCCCGCACACCCTGGCGGGTGATGTTGGCAAACTGAGCGATCTCCGCCAGCGAAAGGTCCTCGTTGTAATAAAGCTGCGCCACTTCCCGCTGCTTTTCGGTCAGCATCTGACCATAATAATCGAGCAGGATGGAAATTTCCAGATTCTTCGGCATTGCGCGGCCCCCTTTTGTTGCGGGCATCCCGGTTCAAGGTGTAAAGGCAAAGTCCTTTACTGTGTTTCCCTTGGCTATTATACCCGATCCGGCCGCATCTGTCAAGGCATTTTGCTTTACACTGGAGGCAAAATTTTCATCCGCGGCGCCGGATTGATTTTGGTATTTTTCGCCAAAGGCGGACTGTGCGCCGCCGGCAAACATCTTGATTTTCTTTACCAATCTTCATTTTCCAAAAAAACGTGGTACAATGGAGGAAACCACTTTGACAGAAAGGGGGCTTAGCATGCGCAACACGCCGGAGGATGCTGCCCGTCTGGAGCGCAAATTCAAATCCTGTCAAAAGGTGCTGACCGCGCTTGGGGACCCGACCCGCCAGCACCTGATCTGCATCATGCTGCAGCAAAAGTGCAGCGGCGAACGCGTCATCGAGCTGGCTCGGAAAACCAATCTTTCCCGCCCGGATATTTCTCACCATATGCGAATCCTGAAGGAAGTGGGCATCGTCAAAAGCAGGAAGGAAAAGACCTGCATCTACTACTATCTGGACCCTGAGATGGGGGAACTGGACAATCTGCTTTCCCTTTTTGGCGACATCCGGGAGTTCATGAAGAACGTTCCGGACAGGAGCGGGGAGGACTAAACTGCGCTCCAACATTCATCCACAACCAACCAAACGATGAAAGGAAGAATCTATATGGAACAAGCCAATTTGCTTCAGGCTATGAAGGAACGGCACTCGGTCCGGTCCTACCTTGAAAAACCGATCGACCCGCAGAGCGTCCAGCTTCTGCGCGCCTTCATTGACAGCTGCAACCGGGAAAGCGGGCTGCACATGCAGCTGGTCCTGAACGAGCCGAACGCCTTTTCTGGCCTGATGGCCCATTACGGAAAATTTTCCGGCGTTCAAAATTACATCGCGGTCGTCGGCAAAAAGGGCAGTGAGCTGGAAGAGAAGAGCGGATACTTCGGCGAAAAGGTCGTTCTTTACGCCCAGTCTCTCGGCCTGAACACCTGCTGGGTGGCCATGACCTACAGCAAAATCAAGACCGCCTTCCAGATTGACGCAGGGGAAAAGCTGTGCCTAGTCATCTCCATCGGCTATGGTCAGACGCAGGGTGTCCCGCACCAATCCAAACCGCGGGAGAGCGTCATGAAGGTGGAGTCCAATCCGCCGGCGTGGTTTCTTCAGGGAATCGACGCCGCCCTGCTGGCGCCCACCGCAATGAACCAGCAGAAATTTACCTTCTCCCTGCAGGGCAACACCGTCAGCGCCAAGGCCGGCATCGGCTTTTACAGCAAGATTGACCTCGGCATCGCCAAATACCACTTTGAGGTCGGCGCGGGCAAGGAAAATTTCCGCTGGGCATAAATCTCTAGGACCATAAAAAGCTCCGGCAGCGCGCCGGAGCTTTTTGGTTCTTCCTTTTTACTTTTTGACAGACCGCAGAACCAGCGACACAAGGCCCACCACCATCGCCGCTGCGCATACGCCTGCGGCACACAGGGCCAGTGTGCTGTAGCCCAGAAAGTGCAGCAACAGGCTGAGCACGAAGCTCACCCCCACCGTCACGTTGCTGGCAATGTAAAGATGCCGCATCTTCTCGCTCATCCGCTCGCCTCCTTTCTGCATGAAATCGCTCTGATTTACAGTGCTGCGATATCCGCCAGCAAAGCCTGAACATTCTCGTCTTTGGTCGCCCAGCTGGTGCAGAAGCGGACGACATCCCGCCCGTCCTCATGGCGCTCCCAAATCTCATAGGCGTACTTCTGGCCCAGCTTTTCCATCTGCTCCTGGGTCAAAACCGCAAACTGCTGGTTGGTCATCGAGTCGCCGTCCATTTCGATGCCCTTTTGCTCAAAGGCACGGCGGATCGAGATCGCCTGATCGACCGCCTTTTTGCAGATCTCAAAATAGAGGTTGTCCCCGAACAGCGTGTCAAACTGCAGTCCCAAAAATCTTCCCTTGGCAAGCAGGCCGCCGTGCTGCTTGACGATATAGCGGAAGCCCTCTTTGAGCGCCGGGTTGAGGATCACCAGCGCCTCGCCCATGATGGCGCCGCACTTGGTGCCGCCGATATAGAACATGTCGCACAGGTTGGCAAGCTCCGGCAGGGTGATGTCCGCCTCGGGGCTCATCAGGCCGTAGCCCATGCGCGCGCCGTCGATGTACAGCGGGATGCCGCACTCGCGGCAGGCGTTGCTCAGGTCGGTCAGTTCGGCCTTGGTGTACAGGCTGCCGATCTCGGTCGGGAAAGAGATGTAAACCATGCCCGGCTGGACAGTGTGCTCGCGCATGGTGTCGGTGGCGTGCGCGCTGCAGTACTGTCTGACCTCGTCGCCGGTAATCTTGCCGTCCACGCAGGGAACCGGCAGCACCTTGTGGCCGGTGGCCTCAATCGCGCCGGTCTCGTGGCAGGCGATGTGTCCGTCGTGCGCCGCCAGCACGCCCTGGTAGGGCTTGAGGATGGATGCGATGGCGATGAGGTTGGTCTGGGTGCCGCCTACCAGAAAATGCACATCGGCATCCTCCCGGCCGCAGGCGCGGCGAATCTTCTCCCGCGCGCTGTCGCAGTAATGGTCGGTGCTGTAGCCGGTCAGCTGCTCCATGTTGGTCTCCATCATTCTTTCCAGAATCTTCGGGTGTCCGCCCTCCAGATAATCGCAGTTAAAGTAAATCATTGCTGTATCCTCCCTGCACAAGGGGTGGGCACAATGCCCACCCCTTGCCTCATTTTATTACACATTGTATTTTTTAGGATCAATATTCCAAATTATCGACCCACGACCTCGACCTGCACGCTCTGCAGCATATCGAGGGCCTCCTCATTGGCCTTGTCGTCGTTGCTAGCCACGCAGCGGGCGTCCACCAGCAGCTGGGCCTCCGGCAGCGCCGCCTTGAGCAGCACCGCGTTGGAGAGCACGCAGATATTGGAGACTACGCCGCACAGCTCGATCTTGTCAAACTGCCGCTGGCGGGCGTACTCGCCCAGCTCCCAAGAGCCAAAGCAGTGCTTGTCAAAGCACCGGTCGCCCTCCTCTTTGAGCGCCGCTACCCTGCCGTAGAGCTGCCAGCCTTTGCTATTCTTCATACAGTGCGGGACGGGCAGCTTTCTGCCCTCCTGGGTGGAGAGGTAATCCGCGCCGTGGGTGTCGAAGGTGAAGATCACCTCCGCGCCCTCTTTGCGGGCCTGCTCAATCTTTTGGCAGATCGGCTCCTCCAGCTCCTTTGCCTTTGGGAAGCCGAGTGCGCCGTCGACAAAGTCGTTTTGATAATCGACCACAATCAGAGCCTGCTTCATCCCGATTCCTCCTGTCCTTATCCCAGACGGGCCATGTTGGCCACACCGTGGATGGCGTTGAAGATTTCGGTGAAGCTGCTGCTCTCAAACTCGACGGTTCTGCCGCCGGTGCGGTGGATGCCCGGCATCTGCTGGACATAGTCGCACTTGGCGGTGTTGGTCAGATCCATCCGGCAGTGGTACGGCGCGCCGAACAGGTAGAGCGGGGTGCTCTTGCAGTCGCCGTCCAGCACCTTCTTGACCGCCTCGATGGTCTCGTCGTGGATGATCTGCTTCGGCTTATACACCGCCGCAAACCGCGCCAGCGACTGCTTGGTGCAGACAAACTCGACCCATGGCATCATGCCGTCGCCCTTGAGCTGCTTCTCCAGGCCGGAATCGCCGATGACCAGGCCAACCGGGACGTGATTGACAATACCGGCATAGGCGGCGTTGATGGTCGCCTCGTTCATCAGCTTGCCGTTGATGTAGACATTCTGCACCGAGGCTCCGGAATAGGTGTGGTCCATCGAGCTTGCGCGCTCACCCGCTCCGCCGTGATAGCCGACGAAGAAGGCAAGGTCAAAGCTGTCGTCCATCGCTGGCATCATGTACTGCGGGCGCGGGCTGCCGCTGATCAGCCAAACGCGGGAGTCCTTCTCGTTGAGCCCGTCGTAGGAAAGGTTCTGTCCGCCGCCGTGCGAATCGGCGATGTAGATGTGGGTGATCTCCTTGTTGCGTTTGGATTTGGCGATGCCCTCCAGCACCCACTCCACCTGCTCGTTCATCGCCTTGCGGAAGCGCGCCTGATCCTCGGTTTCGTCCTTCCAGTTGGTGATGCCTGCCAGGCCCTCCATGTCGACCGAAATGTAAAGTTTCATAAAACTACCTCCTTTTTTTCTTGGGCTGCTTTTTGTGAAAGTTCTATCATTTGCCTCTATTTTAGCACCGCTTTGGCAGAATGGAAAGAGCTTTTTTAAACAATTTCATCAAAAGTTCAGCCGGCCTTTTTATTATCTTTTTGCTTTGTGCGGCTATGTAAGATTAAAATTTATCCTGCCTTTAACAAATTCCCTCCTTGACAGCATGGGCAAAATCCTTTATTTTAAGGTACGGAATAAAAAAACAAATCACCGCTTACAGGAGGTTCCTTATGTCAAATCTTTCCAAACCGGAAAAGAGCTGGATTTTGTACGACGTTGCAAACTCCGCCTTTACCATGCTGATCTCCACCACCATCCCCATCTTCTTCCGCTCGCTGGCCGAGCAGCAGGTCTCGGAGGCGACCGCCTCGGGCATCTGGGGACTGGCCACCTCTGCCGCTGTGCTCATTCTGGCGGTTCTCTCCCCCTTTCTGGGAGCTCTGGCCGACTACCGCGGCATGAAAAAACGGATGTTTTCGATCTTTTTGGTGCTGGGCATCGTCGGGCTGCTGATTCTCTCCTTCACCGGCAGCTGGATCTCCTATATGCTGGTGTTTGTGCTGACCCGTCTGTGCTACAGCGCCTGCAACATCTTCTATGACTCGATGCTGGTCGACGTCACCAGCGACGAGCGGATGGACCGCGTCTCCTCCTACGGCTACGCGCTGGGCTACATCGGCAGCTGCATCCCCTTTGTCATCGGCATCCTGCTGATTTTGGTGCGCCCATTCGGCCTCTCCACCCAGACCGCCACCCAGATTTCCTTTGTCATCACCGCCCTGTGGTGGGCTGCGCTGACCATCCCGCTGCTCAAAAACGTGCAGCAGACCCACTATCTAGAGCGCCGGGAAAACCAGGTCAAGCACGCCTTTTCCCGCGTGGGGCAGACGCTGAAAAAAATCCGTCAGAAGCCGGTCATCTTTTATTTTATCCTCGCCTACTTCTGCTACATCGACGGCGTGTACACCATCATCTCGATGGCGACCACCTACGGCGGCGAGGTGGGCATCAGCGACACCAGCATGATTCTGGCGCTGCTGCTGACCCAGTTTGTGGCCTTCCCCTGCGCCATCTTTGCCGGAAGGCTCGCTGAAAAGATCGGCACCCTCAAGGTCATCCGCATCTCGATTTTGATCTACTGCGGCATCTGCATCTTCGGCTATCAGCTGGATCAGAGCTGGGAGTTCTGGGTGCTGGCGGTGATTGTCGGCATGGCGCAGGGCGGCATCCAGTCGCTGTCCCGCTCCTTCTATGGCCGCATCATTCCCAAAGAGGAATCCAACGAGTACTTCGGCTTCTTCGATATCTTCGGCAAATTCGCCGATTTCTTCGGCCCGCTCATCATGTCCTTCTGCGCGCTGGCGCTGGGCTCCTCCACCTACGGCATCCTGGCGCTGCTGGTGCTGTTCATCATCGGCTACGTCCTGCTGCGCAAGGTGCCGGAGGTAAAATAGATAATTTCATAGACAGAGAAAAAGCTCTCCATCTGGAGAGCTTTTTTTGTTTAGACCACAATATTTCCTGCTGCATCCGCCTTTTTGCACAGGCCGATGATAAATTCAATGAAAGCAATAATCGCCGGAATTCCTGTCCAGCAGAACAGCAGGTAAACGATACCGGCACCGATGCGCCCCGCATAAAATTTATGGATGCCTGCCCAACCCAAAAAGAAAGCCAACAGGCAATAGACCAGTTTTTTGACCACCTTGCCCGGCGCATACTGCACCTGCCTGGCGCCGATGTTCTGTGCATTGGACAGATTGATGTGAATTCCTCCTTCCGGCACAGCATCCTTTTTCTGTTCTTTCTTGCTGATGATGGTCCGGCTTTCGGTCTCAAACACCTCCACCTCATCCCCAACATGGGGGACAAAATTCAGGTCGTCCGTCCGCACTTCCTTGATTGCGCCGTCATCCATCCCGATCGAAACTTTATCCTGTTCGACCAAAACAATTTTTGCCATCAATACTCCTCCTTTTTAACATTTAGTGAATGTCATTCTAAGAGGCATTATAGCATAAAATACCTAAAACGACAAGCACTAAATGTCATTTTAGGAGGTGTTTTATGTTCATCAACAAGACAAAGGATGGAAAAAACAATCTGTGCGGCCCCCGGATCACCGCTTTGCGCAAGCAGCAGCGGCTGTCCCAGCGCGCGCTGGCCGACCAGCTGCAGCTTTTGGGACTGGACCTGGATAAAAACGCCATCCAGCGCATCGAGTCAGGCCAGCGCTTTGTCACCGACATCGAGCTCTGTGTCTTCTGCCGCTTCTTTCATATCCGTGCGGATGTGCTGCTGGGATTGGAGGAATGGGAGGAGAAAATTTAGCAAAAGCGATGAAAAAAACAGCCGGCGATGAGCCGGCTGTTTTTTCATCGTGGATAAAATATTTCTTTCTAATCGGTGGCTTACAGCGTCTCCCCAATCAGCCTAAACATATTGTCGTAGGCGATCTTGTCGATCTGGCTTTCGGTGAAGCCCTCCTTCTTCAGGCGCTCCAGCAGCCAGAGGGTCTTGTCGGTCGAGTCGATCTCCAGGTCGCCGCGGATGCCGTCCAGGTCGCCGCCCAGCGCCATGCATTCGATGCCGCCGACCTGATACAGGTGCTTCATGTGGCGAACCATGTCGTCGATGCGGCTGGTGTGGGAGTTGATATCCGGCGAAATAAATCCGGCGGAGTAGTTTAAACCGATGGTGCCGCCGCACTCGGCGATGGCGCGGATCATCTCATCGGTGAGGTTGCGGGAATGGGGGGTAAGGGCGCGGCAGGCCGAGTGGGAAGCCACAAACGGTTTGTGGTTCTCCTTGCAGATGCGAACAACATCCCAGAAGCCGCCGTCCGACAGGTGGGAGACGTCGACGATAACGCCCATCTTATTCATCGCATCGATCATCTCACAGCCGAATGGTTTGAGCGGCAGCGCCATCTTTTCCGGATCGAAGGAGTTGGGATAACCCAGGCAGTTCTCCATGTTCCAGGTGATGGAGATCAGACGCACACCCATCTGGTACATCTTTTCCAGGCCCTCGCGCTTACCGCCGATGCCGTTGCCGTCCTCCGCAGTCAAAAAGCAGGAAAGTTTTCCCTCCCGCTCGTTGCGGACAAGGTCGTCGCGGTTGCCGGCAAAGGCGGCGACGTCGCTGTATTTTTCGAGATTCTGGTACAGACAATCGGACAGTGCGGTCATAAACTCCATGTCATCCGGCTTCTGCAGGCCCTTTTCCGCAAAGCTCTGCTCCGGCATCAAGCACATGGCAAAAAACTGCGCGGAAAATCCCGCAGCCTTCATGCGCTTAAAGTCGACGGCCTTCTTGTTTTCGTACAGGTCCACCTTTTCTCCGTAGGCGGTGCCCAGCAGGGTATCGCAGTGCATATCAATCAGTTTCAAGACAAATCCCTCCAAATTTAAAAATTTTGTCCAAAATCATTGTACGACCGCAAGCCTTTTTTGTCAATGAAGAATAAGATTTTTTTGTTGTAAAAATGAATCATTTTGGGAGCGTTCGCTTCCTTTCCTTTGCAAAATTTTGATTTTGCGTGACGCTTTTCCCCTCAGAGCCAGGCGGAAAAGGCAGAAATTCCCAAATCCAGCCCGCAGAATTATACTGTTTTTATGAAAGGCCGCAAATCCCCTTGCGCTTTTAATGAAAAAGGGGTTTAATAAAATTATACAGGAAAAAGAAAAGGAAGGAGGAAACGAAATGGTATCGCTGAAGGGAACGGGTGTCTTTCAGGACATTGTGGTGGGACGGCTGGTCTTTTACGAACGGGAGCCCTTCCAGATTCAGAAGGAAGCAGTTCAGGACGCCGGCGAGGAGATGCTCCGCTACCTGCGCGCCAAGGAGCAGGCTCTGCTGCAGGTGCAGGCGCTGCACGAGCTGGCCAAGCGGGAGGTCTCCAGTGAAAACGCCGCCATCTTTCAGGCCCATCACATGATGCTGGAGGACCAGGATTTCAACAACTATGTGTTGGACATCATCAGAAACCAGCAGGCAAACGCCGAGTACGCGGTGCAGCAGACCGCCCGCTCCTTCTATGAGGTTTTTTCGGCGCTGCCGGACCCCTATCTGCAGCAGCGGGCAGCGGACATTCTGGACGTCTCCCACCGCCTGATCTCCATTCTGACCTACGGCAAGGTGGAACACTTTGAACCGTCGGAGCCCTCCATTCTGGCCTCGGAGGAGCTGGTGCCCAGCGAGGTGATTCAGATCCCCCGTGAAAAGGTGCTGGCCTTTGTCACCCGCTCCGGTTCCGAGACCTCCCACGCGGCCATCATCACCAAGGACCGCAACATCCCCTATCTGCTGGGCGTGGGCGAGCAGCTGCACCGCCAGCTGCAGGGACATGTGGCGGCGGTGGACACCTATGCGGGCAGACTTTATATCGACCCGGACGAGCTGACCCTGCGCCGCCTGCGCGAGAAAAAGCGCCGCGAGGAGGAGAAGCTGCGCGGCTTGAGCTACCTGATCGGCAAACCGAACCGCACTATCGACGGGCGGGAGATCCACATCTACGCCAGTATCACCGAGCCGCTGGACATCGAGCAGGTCATCCGCAGCGACGCGGACGGTCTGGGACTGATGCGCAGCGAATTTTTGTACCTCAAGCGCCCGGACCTGCCCAGCGAGGAGGAGCAGGTCAACGCCTACCGCGAGGTCATCCGCCAGATGAACGGCAAGAGGACCGTCATCCGCACGCTGGATTTTGGCGCGCGCAAGCTGACCGAGCAGTCCATCAGCCCCAATCAGCAGGAGCAGCACCGCTTCCCGCTGCAGCTCAAGCAGAAGCCGGAGGTCAACCCCTCGATGGGCTTCCGCTCCATCCGCATCTGCCTGGCAAAACCCGAGATGTTCCAGACCCAGCTGCGCGCCATCTACCGCGCCTCGGTGTACGGCCCGGTAAGCATCCTCTTCCCGATGGTGGACAGCGTCGAGCAGCTCGAGCAGATCCTCTCCCATGTGCGCAGGGCACAGGAGTCGCTGGTGCGCGACGCGCTGCCGTTTGATCCGAAGGTCGGCATCGGCCTTGTCATCGAGACGCCGGCATCGGTCATCCTCAGCCCGGAGCTTGCCAAGAAGGTCAACTTCTTCCACATCGACACCAACGACCTGGTGCAGTACACCCTGGCGGTGGACCGGCAGAATCCGCGGGTCACCCGCTACTACAACACCCATCATCCCGCCGTCATGCGGATGATCCAGATGGTGATTGCCGCCGCGCACGAGGCAGGTATCCAGGTGACCATCAGCGGCGACATGGCCGACGACGAGAGCCTGCTGGGATGGTTCATCCGCTCCGGCGTGGACGGAATCAACGTCTCGGCTGCAAGCGTCCTGCCGCTGCGCCGCAGGGTCAGAAACCTCGACCTCAACGAAGGATAAAAAAAGAGTGTGGGAAAACCCACACTCTTTTTTCGTTGCTCTAATATTTCTCCGGCTTTTGCGCCAGCTCCATATCCACCGTATAGAAAACGGTCAGGGTACCGCCGTGTTGTTGGATGGCGTTGGCAATCCCCGTAAACAGCCCCTCCCGCTTCTGCTCCGGAAGAGCCATGTGGTCGGGATAGGTGCGCAGCAGCGCCAGATATTCCTCTGCCGAAAAATCCTTTGTCATCTGATAGAGAAAACTGCGCGGCTCGACAAATCCATACCGCAGCGCGACACCGGCGAGCGCCTCGGCGTCCTCCCTGCCGAATTCTTTTGGGGGCGGGGATGGTTTGTCCCCCTTGCGCATATATTGTTGGTAGAGTGACTCTATCTGCTGCGCCAACTGCGGCCTGCTCCGGTCGCTGCCCGCGTGGTAGGCAAAGCGGGCAAAGCTGCCACCCTCCCGCAGCAGCTCAAACACCCGGCGGTATCCATATTCCTCCTCAATCCAGTGGAATGCGGTGGCCGCGTAGATCAGATCAAAGGGCGCGCCCTCCCCCGCATAGTCCTGCAGGGTGCAGTTGAGCAGAGAGAGGTTAGCGTATCCTTTTAGCCGCTCGGCTGCCAGTGCCTCCAGATTGCTCCCCGGTTCCAGCCCGGTTAGGGAACAGCCTGTCCGCAGAATCGGCTCTGAAGCCTTCCCGGTTCCAAGACCAATCTCCAGAACGCGGCTCTGCACGGTCAGCGGCACATGGCGCAGCAGATCAGCGTACAGTGCGGCGGGATAGAGCGGGCGGCTGCTGTCATAGTCCAGCGCGGCCGCATCGAAGGTTTGTTCAAAACGGATCATTTGTTCTCCCTCCCCCTTTCTCTTTCAGTCTAGCAGAAATGTCTCAAAAAGTCCAGCACCCTGCAATCTGCCCAAAATGAATCGCTCTTTGCCCTTCAAAACCGGCCCGTTAGCTATTGACAACATCTGTGGAAATGATTAAAATGTAAGCATAGGCTAACAACTGTGTAATTGGGAGGATTGATTATGACATTGGACTGTGTGAAACCCGGGCAGGGCGGCATCATCACCGTTGTGGGCGGGGATGGTGCGCTGCGCCGCAGGCTGCTGGACATGGGGCTGACCCCCAAGACCAAGGTGATGGTCCGCAAGGTGGCGCCGATGGGCGACCCCATCGAGCTGTACCTGCGCGGCTATGTGCTGACCATCCGCGCCGAAGACGCGGCAAAAATTGAGATCGAGGAGGATTCGGTACAATGAGTTTCCTTCTCGCGTTGGCCGGCAACCAGAACTGCGGCAAAACCACCCTCTTCAACGCCCTGACCGGCAGCAACCAGCACGTCGGCAACTTCCCCGGCGTCACCGTCGAGAAAAAGGAGGGCCCCATCCGCAAATATAAGGATGCGGTGCTGGTCGACCTGCCCGGCATCTATTCGCTGTCCCCCTACACCTCCGAGGAGGTGGTCACCCGGGACTTTTTAATCAAGGAGCATCCCGACGCCATCATCAACATCGTCGACGCCACCAACCTGGAGCGCAACCTCTACCTGACCCTGCAGCTGATGGAGCTGAACATTCCGATGATCCTGGCGCTGAACATGATGGATGAGGTGCGCGCCAGCGGCAACAGCATCCACATCAAAAAGCTCTCGGAGCGGCTGGGCATTCCGGTCATCCCGATCTCCGCCGCCAAGGGGGAGGGCATCTCCGACCTGTTGGACGTCGTCATCAAGACCGTTCACGACAAAAAGCCCACCCAGAAGATGGACTTCTGCCAGGGCGCTGTCCACCGCGCCATCCACTCGATCGCACACATCATTGAGGACCACGCCCAGTCCGCCGGCTACCCGACCCGCTTTGCCGCCACCAAGCTGGTGGAGGGCGACGAGCCGATGTTTAAGGCGCTGGATCTGGATATGGGCGACATCCACATCATCGACCACATCGTCGAGCAGATGGAGGAGGAGCTGGGCACCGACCGCGAAGCGGCCCTGGCCGACATGCGCTACAGCTACATCGAGGATCTGTGCGCCCAGTGCGTGGTCAAGCATCAGGAAACCCGCGAGCAGCTGCGCTCCGAAAAGATCGACCAGGTGCTGACCAGCAAGTATCTCGGCATCCCGGTTTTCCTGCTCATCATGCTCGTCATCTTCTGGCTGACTTTCTCGGTCATCGGCGCGCCGCTGCAGGACCTGCTGGGCGCCTGGATCGACCAGTTCACCGCCTGGCTCTCCGTCACCCTCACCGGGCTGCAGGTCACCCCGTGGCTTGTTTCGCTCATCATCGACGGCGTGTGCGCGGGCGTGGGCAGCGTGCTCTCCTTCTTGCCGATCATCGTGCTGCTCTTCTTCTTCCTGTCGCTGCTGGAGGACAGCGGCTACATGGCGAGGGTCGCCTTTGTCATGGATAAGCTGCTGCGCAAGATCGGCCTTTCCGGCCGCAGCTTTGTGCCGATGCTGATCGGCTTTGGATGCAGCGTGCCGGCCATCATGGCCACCCGCACACTCTCCAGCGACCGCGACCGCAAGATGACCATTGTGCTCACCCCGTTCATGTCCTGCAGCGCGAAGCTGCCGATCTACGGCATGATTACCGCGGCCTTCTTCCCCGACCACGCCGCGCTGGTGATGGTGTCGCTGTATGTGCTGGGCATTGTGGTTGCTATCCTCTCGGGGCTGCTGCTGAAAAAGACCATCTTCCAGGGCAATTCGGTGCCCTTTGTCATGGAGCTGCCAGCCTACCGCCTGCCCGACGCCAAGAGCGTGCTGCTCCACATGTGGGAAAAGGCCAAGGACTTTTTGCACAAGGCTTTCACCATCATCTTCATCGCCTCGATTGTCATCTGGTTTTTGCAGAGCTTTGACTGGCGGCTCAATATGGTGGCAGACAGCGCCGACAGCATCCTGGCCTCGATCGGCTCGGTGATTGCACCGGTCTTTTCGCCGCTTGGCTTCAACGACTGGCGCGCCTCCACCGCCCTCATCACCGGCTTCACTGCCAAGGAATCGGTGGTCAGCACCCTGACCATCCTCACCGGCTCCACCACCGACGCCCAGCTGAGCGCCGCGCTCGCGCAGATCTTCATCCCGCTGAGCGCCTTCAGCTTCCTGGCCTTCACCATCCTGTACATGCCGTGCGTGGCGGCCTTCGCCGCTTCCCGCCGGGAGCTCGGCTCGATGAAGGAGGCCATCCTCACCGCCGCCTACCAGACGCTGGCGGCCTACATCGTGGGCACCATCATCTTCCAGGTCGGTTCGCTGATCTTTTAAAAAACAGACAACAGGCGCAGCCACTTTTGACAGCGGCTGCGCCTGTTTTTTTTCGATGGAATTTTATTTCCGATTATCCCAGCGCCACGTCCAGCACCATCATCACCAGAAAGCCGCCCATCACGCCGAGGGTGCCGACGTTGGAGTGCTCGCCCAGGTGCGCCTCGGGGATCAGCTCCTCGACCACCACATACATCATCGCGCCCGCCGCAAAGCTGAGCAGCCACGGCATCAGCGGCTGGATGCTGCCCGCCGCCAGTACCACCAGGATGCCGAACACCGGCTCCACGATGCCGGAAAGCATCCCGTAAACAAAGCTGCGGAACCGGCTAAAGCCCTCCTGCCGCAGCGGCAGCGAGATAGCCGCGCCCTCGGGGAAGTTCTGGATGCCGATGCCCAGCGCCAGAGCCAGCGCCGCGGTGTAGCCGGCCTGCTGCGAATGCTGGGCCGCCAGGGCGAAGGCAAGGCCGACCGCCATGCCCTCGGGGATATTGTGCAGCGTGACCGCCAGCATCAGCATGGTGGTGCGCTTCCAGTTGCTGGAAAGGCCCTCCGCCACCTGCGCGCCGGGGTGCAGATGGGGCAGCAGGCTGTCCAGCAGCATCAAAAAGGCGATGCCGAGGATAAACCCGCCCGCCGCCGGCAGCCAGCCGGGGGTACCGGCGGCTTCTGCCTCCTCCATGGCGGGAATCAGCAGGCTCCAGACCGAGGCGGCGATCATCACCCCGGCGGCAAAGCCTAGAAAGATTTTTTGAATGTTGGCGCTGACCTGCTTTTTAAAGAAAAAGACCATCGCCGCGCCCAGCGTTGTCATCAGAAAGGTAAAACCGGTGCCGGTCAGGGCCCAGAGAAGTGCATTTGTCAAAGAAATCCTCTCCTTCCATTTAGGTTAGCATTTGCTAACTTTCAGTTATAGTATACTCGATTACTCTCCAAAAGTCAAGGGGGAGTGCAGAGGGGCTTTGCCCCT
>OGGQ01000263.1_pt1 | contig 76380 bp, 51 predicted proteins | sample 1571191 | NCBI WGS metagenome assembly OGGQ01 (sample SAMEA2582061, study PRJEB24529) | metagenome | biome: Human gut stool | place: China | collected 2011
CGCCTGCGTATGCAGGCGCGCCCCTCTTGTTGTTTTGGATCCGCCGCCGATCATTCCGGCGGCTTTTCGCTTTCTCCTTCGCGCGGCTGGTCGGGGTCGGCGGTCGGCTTTTCCTCTCCGCTTTCCCGCTCGGAAGTATCGCGGGAGCGCGGGGGATCGGCTGTATCTCCCGCTGTTCGGCCGTCGGGTCCGTTCGTTTCCGCTTCTGCCGCGGCAGGCTTTGCGGAGGGGTAATGTTTCGGCTTCCCGAAAATATTGTAGATCAAAGAGTATAGGTTCAAAACGAACATGACCGTCGTTGCCAGCATTGAGGCGGTATCGTAATTCGAATCGGCAACGAACACGGCGCCCGTCATCAGCAAAAGCGAGTAGATGCGCAGAGATGCTTTCACGATCTTCAGCTTGCGCAGTCTCTGGTTGAGCGATTCGTGTTTGAACAGATAATATTCGTAACCGTACACGGCGGCTGTAACTGCAAAGCCGGCGCTCAAAGCCACTGTGATCAGTTGCCCCAGGCTTCCCTGTCCCCAAAACGAAATGCATGTATAAACGAGATAGGCTGCATACAGGGCCAGATACACGAGCCGCCCCGCAAAAAAGCCTGCCTTTGCTTTTCGCAGTAATTTTTTATAGTCGGTACTGTCCGCGCTGATGTTTTCGATCACCCGGTATTCCGTTCGGTTTTTATTTTCGAGCGCGGCGCGTTTTGCCTCGTCCGGGTCTTTAAAACTGCGTATTTTAAACCGTTCCCCCGTATGGGAATGCACGGATATGCCGCCGATAATGCAAAACAGCAGATTGCCGCCTTCATGCGCGTACGCTTTGGCAAGGTAGTCTTCCATGGCCGCGCCATTCTGCAAAAACGCTGCGGAAATACCGTATACGATCAGATGCAAAAGCACGATCGCCGCGGCAGAAACGAAAAAAGTAATAAGAGAGATGTACAGAGCCGAAACATTTTTTCCTTTCTGTTCCGCCCTCCGGGCCGAAAGGGAATGAACGATGCAAAAAACCGTCATCGATACGACAAATCCGCCCAGCAGCGGCAAAAACGAAACGCTGATATCAGCCGTCTTTGCATTGTACAGATTGCCCGCCAAATACAAAACGGCGTACAGGCAGATCCCGATTTCGATGAGAGGCGGGATATACAGCTTGTATTTTTTCTGTACGAATACGGGCGCACTGATCAAAAACAATTCGAAAAGGGCGAATATTTCGTATCCCAACAATTCGGAAAGCGTAAGGCGCTGAAAATTCCAAAAGGAAAGGGCGGTCGCCGCCGCCGAAAGAAGCAGCAACCCCGCGCAGACGATATAAACGACGCCTGTCGATTTTTTCCCGAAAATTTTTTCCAGCATGATCCGTTAAATATTTCTTCCCGTTTCGTCTTCCAATCCCAACAGGTAATCAGCCGAAACACCGTACAGTTTGCATAGGAAAATCATCTTTTCGTAGTTGAGCTCTACCGTTCCCGATTCATATCTGGCATAGTTTTGCTGTGCCATATTCATCAATTGGCTCACTTCTTTTTGCGTAAATCCGGCATTCTTCCGCGCCAGCTTCAAACGTTCGCCTACGGAATCGGCTGTTGCTTGCATATTTTTGTAGCTCCTTTTTACTAAATATATCATAAATTGATTTAAAATAATTGATGCATATCAAAAAATGATGTAAAATATTTTCAATTAAGGATGTATTCGCCAAAGAGAAGGAGAATATGCAAGGCATATGCCGTTCTAATCCGCGCCTTTTGCGCATACAGTAATGGTACAAGCTTGTATTGCGGGGGCGGATCATGGAACTTTGGAAGGCGGCTATTCTCGGTATCGTGCAGGGCCTTACCGAATTTTTGCCCGTTTCGTCGAGCGGGCATCTGATTCTGTTTGAACGAATCCTGGGCGTGGATACGGAAGGGGCGGATCTCTTCCTCGGCGTGATGCTGCATGCGGGCACATTGGCCGCCGTCCTCTTCGTCTACGCGTCCCGGCTTTGGGAAATGATCCGATTCGACCGTAAAAAAATCGTCTTTTTACTGCTCGCCACGCTTCCGGCCGCGCTCGTCGGCGTGCTCTTCGGCGATTGGATCGACGGCATATTTTTCGGCGGTGATTTTTTATGGATCGCGTTTGCGGCAACCGCGGTCCTGCTGTTGCTGAGCGACGCGAAGATCCGCCGCGGCGGGCTCTTGCGCCCGATAGGGTATAAAACCTCCGTAATCATGGGCGGAGCGCAGGCGCTGGCAGTCATACCGGGCCTTTCGCGCAGCGGTACCACGCTCGCGGCAGGCGTTCTTTCCGGCCTTTCGCGCGAAGATGCGGCCGATTTTTCCTTTTTGATGAGCATTCCCGTTATTGCGGGGGCGCTGCTCGTAGAGATATGGAAGGCGTTCCGCGGCGGCGGCTCGGTCGCGGCAATTTCCTGGCAAAGCCTCGCGGCAGGCACGCTGTGCGCCGCGCTGTTCGGGTTTATCTCCATACGCTGGATGCTCCGCACTGTCAAGCAAAGGCGCCTTGTGGGGTTTTCGGTGTACCTCTTCATTCTGGCGGCCGTCCTCGCGGTGCTGCAATCGGCCTTTTAACGCATAAACTTCGGAATGCGGCGCATACTGAAGGTATCTCAGTCAAGGAGGATTTTTAGTATGAGATTAAATTCCGGTGATACGGCGCCCAAGTCGGCGAATTACAGGGTCGTAGGGCCCAACGGCGAAGAGATGGGGATCGTTTATATGCAGGAAGGAGAAACGCTTCCTCCCACGCAGATTTCCGGCTGCCATTACGAAATGGACTAAACTCAAAAAGCGCATAAAGGCCGCGGAACAGATTTGTTCCGCGGCCTTTATGTTGTCGCGCGGCGTTTTCCGCGCGGTGCACATGTCGGCATGTCAAAGTTTTTTACCGCAATGGTCGCAAAATTTTGCGTCGGCGGCCGTTTCGTCTCCGCAGTTCGGGCAGATTTTTTTCAAAGGAGCTCCGCAATTTTTGCAATACTTCGCTTCGCTTTCATTTTCCTCTCCGCATGCGGGGCAGGCGCATTTTGCCTGCATTCCCTGGTTCACGGCGGAAGAAATCGCCTCGATCCCCGGTTTGATCTGCTGCGCCGCTTGGTTAAAAACGGGCGCCGATTCGTTTTTTGCGTATTGTGCCAGCTCCCTGCGGAACCCCAGCATCAACAGCCAAAGGCCCACCACAAGCAGGGGGAAGCCTACAAAACAGCACCAGAACAGATCGGGTATCTCCTCGTTGTTCATCGCGCCGAAAAAGCTCCAAAAGCCCACAACGGCAAGTGCGAGTCCTCCGAGGGCGAACAGAGATCCGAGTATTTTCAAGATCAGTTTGTTGCGCGCATGTTTGTTTTCGTCTTTTTTCATGGTCAAATGTCCCCTTAACAAATTTAATTTTTCAGCGGATATGAATAGCCGTGCATTTCACCTTGCCGGACAGAACTTCGCGGATGGAATACTTCCCGTTGGCAATGAGAACGCGCGTTCCCTGGGCCGCGGCTGCCTTTACGTATTCGAGTTTGGCTTTAGCGCCGTTCGCGCCCTTGCGCGAAGCGCCTTCGCAGTATTTTTTATAGTTTTCGATGTTGTCGATCAATTCATAGGCGTCCTTGCCGCAAATTTCTTCGATCAGGGTCGAAGGATCGTTCGGGTCGGTATAAATGCCGTCCACGCTCGTCAGGATCAGCAGCGTCTCCGCCCGCACGAGGCACGCCACGAGCGAAGCGGTTTCGTCGTTGTCGATGCATTCGTGCACTTCCGCCTGCGATTTTGCGAGCGCCGAAATTTCCATGCGGCGGTTTTCCGATTGCGAAACCGCATCGTTATAATTGATAATGGGGATGGCGTTCTGTTCCTTGCAGCGCAAAAGCAATTTTTTGATATGTTCGCGCTTTGCGGGATCGTTGAAGTGGTGGTGCTCCACCAGGATCTGCCGCACCGAATATTTGCTGTCTACGTACTGCCGGTACGTCTGCATCAAAATCGCCTGTCCCTGCGCGGAATAATCCGTTTTCGAGTCCTCGTCGTCGGGCAGTTCGTACCCGGCGCGCATCATAAAATCCAGCCGTCCGATTTCCGTCGCCCCGCTGGAGATCCATATATAACCGGGTTTGAGTTCGCGCGACAGGCGCGCGACCCGCGTGTAGTCGATCATGTTGTCCTGTTTGTCGATCAGCGCCATCGAACCGATCTTGCCTACGAGTTCAACGTCGAATTTCATACTTCACCGAAAATACGCCCGCATAAAACAGCGCGCGTTCCGCATACTGAAAGCGGAAATATGTTTTTATATACCCATTATATATCTTCATGCGATAAAAATCAAATAAAAACGGCAGGAAAAAATGGCAGTGCCGCATTGCGCGCCGTATTTGTCTGCCTCGCGGCCGCCGTCCTCGCTCTCATATTATGCGGATGCGAAGTTTCGTCGCTCTCTTCGCTGCGTTCGTTTTCGCGGCCGTATTTGGGCGAATATATCTGCGAGCACGCGCAGTTCGGCGATACCGATCTCCTTCCGAAGTTTCGCGAGATCGTTCTTTCATTAAAGGACGGCGGTGAATTTACCCTTACCGCCCTGCCGAAGCGGGGCAGAAAAGTCTCCGTTTCGGGAACTTATGAATACAGCGAAGAGAACGGAATGCTGACGATGCGCGCGCGCGTTTCAGGGAAAGACCGCCGCAAAGATCTGTTACTGCAGGACGGAAAATTTGTCGTGGAGCATTCTTTCGCAGGGAAAAAACTGATCATGAAGTTCAAAATACGCGGCGCTTAGAGGCGGAGCTTTTCAAAAAACATATCTATATAGATGTATGTTTTTCTCTCCTGCAAGGGTGTAGGCGATATTTCAAAGGTATATACATTATATTGCTTTCGGCGGCGGTGTGCTTTCAATCGGTTTCGAAAGACATCCTAATTGCCGTCTGCGCGCTCTCGCGCAAACGAGCGGTTTTGTTGTCGGAGCGGTTTACGCGCAGCAGATTCCTTTCGTCCCGCCGCTTAATTCGTTTGGTTTTCAAAACGCGAAGGGGATGGCAATCGGATGGTTTTGAAATCGGGGCAAAGCGAATAAGCTCGTTAAAAATAAAATTTAAATTTAAAGCGGGCGGTTCCGAAAAAATTCGGAACCGCCCGCTTTGATTGTAAACATATGCGATAAATATTTACTTTTATACTTTATTCAGCGAGCGGAACGCCTTTTCGACCACGTTGTCCGCAGTAAAGCCGAACATCTCGAACAGCTTGTTTGCGGGGCCGGAAGCGCCGAAGGTCGTCATGCCGATGATCTCGCCGCAGTCTCCCGCATATTTGTACCAGGAATAGGGCGAACCCGCTTCCACGCACACGCGCGCCTTCACTTCGGGCGGCAGCACTTCGTCCTTGTACGACTGCGGCTGTTTTTCAAACTCTTCCATGCACGGCATGGATACGACGCGCGCGTCGACGCCCTTGGTTTTGAGCAAGTCTTTTGCCTGCATGCACTGTTCCACTTCCGAACCGCTCGCGATCAGCAGAACGTCGGGCACCTTCTTTTCGCTGTCGGCGAGGATATATCCGCCTTTCAGCGCTTCCAGGCCGGAATTTTCGTATTGCGGCAGGTTCTGCCTCGTCAGCACCAGGCAGGTAGGGGAATTGCCCGTCAAAGCGGAGATCCACGCGGCGGTCGTCTCTTTGCCGTCCGCAGGGCGGTATACTTTCATGTTGGGGATCGAACGCAGCGCGATCAGCTGTTCTACGGGTTCGTGCGTCGGTCCGTCTTCGCCCACGCCGATGGAATCGTGCGTAAGGATATAGGTAACGGGCAGGTGCATGAGCGCGGAGAGGCGCATCGCGTGTTTCATATAATCGGAGAAGATGAAGAAGGTCGCGCAGTAAGCCCGCAGTCCCCCGTGCAGCTGCATGCCGTTGGTAATGGCGGCCATCGCGTGTTCGCGGATGCCGAAGTGCATGTTCGAGCCCGCTTTGTTATCGGCGGTGAAATCGCCGCGCTTTTTCATGTTGGATTTATTGGAAGGAGCAAGGTCGGCCGAGCCGCCGATCAGGTTGGGGATCATGTCCGCCAGTTTGTTCAAAACGGTAAAGCTCGTGTTCCTGGTCGCGTCCGCTTTGGGGAATTCAAAGAGGGAAGCGTCGTTTTTCAGGTCGGGCAGGTCGCCGCTCATGAACAGCTTATACTGCGCCGCAAGGTCGGGGTAGGCCGCCTCATATTCCTTGAACATCCTCTTCCATTTTCCCTGCCGCGCGGCGCCTTTGCGCGCGATCGCGCCGCAGTGGTCGGCCACTTCCTGCGGGATCTCGAACGGCGCGCAGGTCCAGCCGAGGTTGTCCTTGAGCTTCTGCACATTGTCCGCTCCGAGCGGCGCGCCGTGGCATTCGTGCGAACCGGCGAGGGGAGAGCCGTATCCGATCACCGTTTTGCATATGATGACGGAAGGCTTTTCCGTTTCCGCTTTTGCCTTGCGAACGGTGCGTTTCAGGAGGTCGAGGTCGTTCGCGTCGTCCACTTTCAGAACCTGCCAGCCCTGCGCCTTAAAGCGCATCGCCACGTCCTCTTTAAAAGTGATGTCGGTATTGCCCTCGATGGTGATGTCGTTGTCGTCGTAAAACAGGATCAGCTTTCCGAGTTTGTGGGTGCCTGCAAACGAGCAGGCTTCGTAAGAAATGCCCTCTTCCAGGCAGCCGTCGCCGCACAGCGCGTACGTGTAGTGGTCGACGATGGGGAATCCCTCGCGGTTAAAAGTCGCGGCGAGGTGCGCTTCCGCAACCGCCATGCCCACCGCGTTTGCGATGCCCTGGCCGAGCGGTCCCGTCGTCGTTTCTACGCCGGGCGTATGTCCGTATTCGGGGTGGCCGGGAGTCTTGTATCCCAGCTGACGGAAGTTCATAAGGTCTTCCTTGGAAATATCGTATCCGAACAGGTACAGCAGCGAATAGTTGAGCATCGAGCCGTGGCCCGCGGAGAGGATAAAGCGGTCCCTGTCATCCCATTTGGGGTCCTTGGGGTTAAACTTCAAAAAATCCGCAAAAATGGTGTAGCCGATAGGGGCGCTTCCCAAAGGCAGGCCGGGGTGGCCCGAATTCGCCTTTTGGATGGCCTCCGCGGAAAGCACGCGGATCGCGTTTACCGTCTGTTCACGTACGTTCATAATAAATCTCCTTTTGATCTTTTTCAAATTATTTTCGGATATATTCGTTGAGTTTTGCAAGATCGATCCATTCGGCATGCGGCGCCAGAAGTTTTGCAAGGTTTTCCGCAATGCTCTTGCAGCCTCCCTTGGAATCGCTTTCGAAATTGACGGGGATGATGGGGTCGTGCAGGCTCATCCGCACGAGCGCCCAGCCGTCTCCGTGCTCACGGTCGAAATCGATGCGCACGCCCTCGAAATTGTCCTTCGCAAGCGCCGCGCCCGCAAAGGAGGGGACTGCTTGCTTGATCCGTTCGATCGCGTCGTTCCCGTACTTTTTGAAATCCGCGCGCCCCTTTTCGGTAAAGCCGAGGCGCACTTCCGCGGCTTCCGCGGGTTCGGGCAGGTCGGCAATGAGGGAAGAAATGTCCTTTCCCTCTTTGGAAAGCTCTGCCAGCGTGATCAAAAGCCTGGTAACGAGATAGGCTCCGTCGTCGAGAAAATAGTTTTCGCGCAGGGCCGCGTGCCCGCTCGTCTCTATGGCGAGAGGCGCGTCGGTCCCTTCGGCATTGAGTTCCTTCGCCTTGTCGATCACGTTTTTATAGCCGCGCTTATAGCGGCAGTGTTTTCCCCCGCGGCTTTCGATAAATTTCGCCAGCCCGCTCGAAGTTACCGAATCGGTTACGATGGTCGCCCCCGGATCTTCGCGCAGCAGGATCGCCGAAATCAGGGCGATCAGCCGATTGCGGTTGATCTCTTCGCCGTTTCTGTCCACCGCGCCCGCGCGGTCCACGTCGGTATCGAAGATGATGCCGAAGTCCGCGCCCGTGCTCTTGACCCGTTCGCATACCGACCGCATCGCCTCTTGGTTTTCCGGGTTGGGGATATGGTTGGGGAACCGCCCGTCCGGCTGCAAAAACTGACTGCCGGAAGTATCCGCGCCGAGCGGTTTCAGCACTTTGTCCACATAAAATCCGCCCGCGCCGTTGCCGGCGTCCACAACGATTTTCTTTCCCGCAAGCGGCCGCTCTTCGCCCGTCTTTTCCCGCACGAACCGCACGAGGTTTTCCGCATATCGGCCGATATATTCCGCCTTTCTGCATTCACCGCCGCCGGAAACGGCCTTTCCCTCGCTTGCAAGCTGCAAAATTTCCGAGATGTCCTTTCCTTCCAGCCCGCCCGAAGGCAAAAAGAATTTCAGCCCGTTTTTATTGTAGGGCATGTGGCTCGCCGTGATCATGATCGAAGCGTCCGCTCCGAAATCCTTTTCCTGCAGCAGCATGAACATCGACGGCGTCGAAGAAAGCCCCGTAAACAGGGCGTCGCACCCGCTTTGCGTAACCGCGCGGACAACGCAGTCGGAAATGCGCTGCGCGGAAATGCGCGAATCGTGCCCGACCGCGACGGTCAGTTTTTTCTTTCCCGCACCGCTTGCCAGTCGGTAGCAGAACGCCTTCACGATCCCTTCGACGGCCTCGTCCGTCAGATCCACGGGTTCGCCGGCAACGCCTTCGACGGCAGTGCCGCGCACATCCGTGCCGCTTTTCAGCTGCATCCAGTCTTTTCGCTCCATTCTCGCCTCCGCATCTGTTTTCACAAGATTCATTATACTTCATCGTGCCCCGTTTTTCAAGTTATTTTCGTAAAAAACGCGCGATTTTTTATAAAAACAAACATTTCCGCGGCAATTATCCGCGCGTCAAAAAAATCGGCGCAAGATTGTCAAAGTTAATTTACAAAAACGCCGCCGTGTGGTATAATCATAAAAAGCGGTCGGGCCGCCTGGTGCAGGGCGGGCCGTCCGGAAAAAAAGGAAACAGGGAAAATAAATGCAAAAGTTTATCGTGTCGACCGATTCCACGGCAGATCTGTATGCGGATTACGTTCGCGAACACGACGTCCGCCTCGCTCCCTTGACGTTTACGATCGAAAAGAACGGCGTCATGACCGAGTATCTCGACAATTTTACCGACTATTCGCAGTACGTCGATTTCTTCGCGCAGCTTCGCGCGAAGGCCACGGCGCGCACCTCGATGCTCAATTACGAGAGCCACTACAACCATTTTAAAAAGATGGCGGAAGAGGGCGCGGAAGACGTCCTTCATTTCACCATCTCCACAGGCCTGGCGTCCACCATCAACGTGGCGCGGCAGGCGGCGGCGGACGTCAAAAAGGAATATCCGTCCTTCAATCTCGTTCCCGTCGACTCCCTCGCGGCCACGATCGGGCAGGGCGAACTGGTGTACGAAGCGGTGCGCCTGCGCGATGCGGGCAAAACCATACAGGAAGCGTACGACGTCGTATCCAAACTCCCTCTGCATCTGCAGTACGTGATCGCGGCGAACGATCTGTTCTATCTGCAGCGGGGCGGCAGGGTCTCGGCGGCGTCCGCGATCGTGGGCTCCGCGCTCGGCGTAAAACCCATCCTCACGTTCACGCGGGAAGGAAAGCTTTCCGTCGTCGATAAGGTGCGCGGGATGAAGAAGGTTTTCGCCTATGCGCTCGAAAAGATGGAACGTCTGAACCCCGTAGAGGAGGGCCGCGTCATCCACGTCGTACATACCGATGCGGAAAAAGAGGCGAACGAACTGGCGGAAAAGATCCAAGAACGCTGGGGCTTCGCGCCCGAAGTCAGCATTATGGGGCCGGTCATCGGCACGCACGTCGGTCCGGGCGCCGTCGCCGTATTGTGGAAAACGAAGGAAGAGCGCAACGACTGATCGCCGCACACACAGAATACGCAGATATCTCGGCGTACCGATTTTTCGGCGCGCCGATTTTCTGCCCTCGCAAAGGTATGCGGTATAGATACACAAAGGAGAGAAAAAGAGTGGAAGGATTTATTATCTCGAGCGACTCGACGTGCGACCTGTACGCCGATTACGTCAAGGAAAACGACATCCGCATCGTCAGCCTGCGCTACACCGTCGAAAAGGACGGCGCCCTGCAGGAAGGGGTCGATTCCTTTACGGAGTATTCCCAATACGTCGATTTTTATAAACAGCTGCGGGAGGGCGCTTTTTCGCGCACCTCGATGCTCAATTACGAGAGCCATTTCGAACATTTTCAGGCGCTGGCGGAAGCGGGCGCAAAAAACGTGCTGCATTTCAGCCTTTCGAGCGGCCTTTCGCCCACGGCGAACGTGGCGAAGGAGGCGGCGGCGGACGTCATGAAGCAATATCCGGACTGCCGTATCTTTGCCGTCGATTCGTATGCCGCGACGATCGGGCAGGGCGCGCTCGTCAAGGCGGCGGTGCGCATGCGCGCCGAGGGCAAGAGCGCCGAAGAGACATACGCCGAAGTCAAGGGCATGCCCTTCCATATCCAGTACGTCATCATCGCGAACGATCTGTATTATCTGAAGCGGGGCGGCAGAGTTTCCGCCGTTGCCGCCGCAGCGGGGTCGCTTTTGAAGATCAAACCCGTCCTTTCCTTTACCGATGAAGGCAAACTCACGGTCGTGGAAAAGTGCAAGGGGATGAAAAAAGCCTTCGCGTATGCGCTCGAAAAAATGGAAAAAATCAATCCGCAGGAAGAAAACCGCATGATTTGGATCGTGCATACCGACGCGGAAAAAGAGGCCGAAGTCCTCGCCGAAATGATCGAAAAGCGCTGGAATTTCCGTCCCGACGTAACCATCATGGGGCCGGTCATCGGTTCGCACGTGGGGCCGGGCGCCGTCGCCGTCATTTGGAAAACGGAAGAACTTCGCCGCGATTGAGCTCTTTTCGGCAAATCGGCCGTTTCGCCTTATAAAATGAATTGCGGAACGCGGAAAAATATGATATACTAACACAAAACAGTGTTTTAAAGTCGAGGTAATTATGGCAAAGGACAATCAGTTCGTCAATCAGATCGCGGACATCGAAACGGATTTTCCCCGTTGGTATACCGACGTGGTCGTCAAGACCAAACTCGTCGATTACGGCCCCGTCAAGGGCACGATGGTCATCCGCCCGTACGGCTACGCCATTTGGGAAAACATCCAGAAGGAGCTGGACGCGCGCATTAAAGCCACGGGGCATCAGAACGCTTATTTCCCGCTGCTCATTCCGTACAGCTATATGACGCGCGAGGCGGAACACGTCGAGGGCTTCGCGCCCGAAGTGGCGGTCGTTACGGTCGGCGGCGGCGAAACGCTCGCGGAACCGCTCGTCATCCGCCCGACCAGCGAAACCATCTTCGGCGAAATGTATTCCAAGTGGCTGCAATCCTACCGCGATCTGCCCATCCTCATCAACCAGTGGGCGAACGTGATGCGTTGGGAAAAGACCACCCGTCCTTTCCTTCGTACGAGCGAGTTTTTGTGGCAGGAAGGCCACACCGCCCACGCCACCGAGGAAGAGGCGATGGAAGAGACGATGAAAATGCTCGGCGTTTACAAGGAATTTGCGGAAACCTGCCTCGCGATCCCCGTGTTCACGGGCAGAAAGACGGAAAAGGAAAAGTTTGCCGGCGCCGTCGCGACCTTCGGGATGGAGGCGATGATGCACGACGGCAAGAGCCTGCAGGCGGGCACATCGCACTATTTGGGGCAGAATTTTGCCAAGGCGTTCGACATTCAGTTTTTGGATAAAGACGGCACGCATAAATATGCCTATACGACGTCCTGGGGCGTTTCCACCCGCCTCATCGGAGCGCTCATCATGGCGCACGGCGATCAGCGCGGCTTGGTGCTGCCTCCCGTCGTCGCGCCGGTGCAGGCGATCATCGTGCCCATCGCGGCGAAGAAGGAGGGCGTGCTCGAAGCGGCCGCCGATCTGAAAGCGAAACTGCTCGCGGCGGGTATCCGCGCCGACTGCGATATGACCGAAAACAGCCCCGGCTGGAAATTCAACGAATGGGAAATGAAGGGCGTGCCTGTGCGCGTCGAACTCGGTCCTCGCGACATCGAGGCGGGCAAAATGGTGCTCGTCCGCCGCGATACGCACGAAAAGACGGAAGCGCCCCTCGCAAACGCGGCGGAGGCGGTTCAGAAGCTGCTCGCGGAGGTTCAGCAGAACCTTTTCGATATGGCCAAAAAGCGCAAGGAAGAGCGCGTCGTTTCTGCGGAGAACGTAGACGAACTTTTGAAGGGCGTCGAGGGCGGAAACTTTGTCAAGGCGGGGTGGTGCGGCTGCCGCGAATGCGAAGATAAGATCAAGGAACAGACGGCCGCTTCCGCGCGGGTCATCGCCGAGGGCGAGCATGCCGAAAAATGCGTCTGCTGCGGCAAAGAGGCAAAGCACGTCGTGTTGTTCGCACGGGCATATTGAGGCTGTTTCATTGTAAATAATTTTATCAGTTTTTTCGGAAAAACATAGCTTGTCCGCAAAACCCCGCATACGTATGCGGGGTTTTGTGTATTTTTGCTGTAAATTTTGTACGAAAAATGAACAATACGATAGTTTTATAAAATTTTTATAAGTTCAGCGCCGTAAAGTTGACTTTTCACAAACAGATAGTATAATAGCAACGAATCAACCGTATGCGCACATATGCGCATACGAAAATAGGAGGAGATTTTTATGAAAGCAAAGAAGTTCCTATGGGTGCTGCTCAGCTTCGTGCTCGTTTTCTCGCTCGCCGCATTTGCCGCCTGCGAGACGGATACGAACGACGATGACAACAACGGGGACAACAACGATCCTTCCGCGGTAGAAGTTACCGAAGTGTCTTTGGACAAAACGGAACTTTCTCTCGAGGTGGGAGAGGAAGCGACTTTGGTCGCAACCGTCAAGCCGGACGACGCAACCGATAAAACGGTTACCTGGTCGACGTCCGACAGCAAGGTCGCTTCGGTATCGGGCGGCAAAGTAACGGCTGTGTCCGAAGGCGAAGCCACGATCACGGCCAAGGCGGGAGATAAGAGCGCAACCTGCTCCGTAACGGTATCCGACGGCCTTGTGGAAGCATCTGTCGGCGAATGGACTGTCGACCGCACGGAACCTGCCGCCTTTGATGTCGATGCGGAAGCCGGGACGATTACGATCACGACCGACCCTGCAAAGGCGAACGGCGAGGAAGGATACAATTACAATGCATATCAGGGCAAAGTGGCGTCTGTAAATATGCCGGCTGCTGCAGAATGGAAGGTCGAAACGTCGCTCGAGGTTACTCAAGATATGATCGACGGCGAAGCCAGCACGTCCATGTGGTTGGAAGTTACGCTTGCCGACGGCACGGTTGTGGATTGGTCGATCGTTCATTTCGGCAAAACCGTTTCAAAAGACAGCACGATCGACTCCGAAGCCGGTTGGGATTATTGGAATGCTTATGACGAAGAAAACGGGGGTTGGGTCGCGTTAGACGAAGTCGAGCCTGCGGTCGGAACGCACGATTTGGCGATCCGCTTTGCAGACGGTAAAATCAATGTATTTATCGACGGAACTGCCGTCGCCTCGTACGAAAGCACGGATGGCGAAAATGCCGTAACGGAAAGCAAAGTGAACCGCATTATTTTTCAGTCCTATTGCTTCGGAAATCAAGACGCGGATGAATACACGGTCGTATGGGGAATCCCCGAAGTCTCTTATGCTCCCGTAACCGTAACGACGGAAGAAGAGCTTCAGTCTGCCGTCAGTGCTGCGCAGGACGGCTCGGTCATTTTGGTCGGCGGCGAAATCGCTCTCACCGGAACGGTGGATCTTTCGGGCAAAACGGTAACGGTCAAAGGCCTGGAAGGCTCAAAAATCACCGTTTCCGGCAGCGTCGCGGCTTTCAATATGCAGACGGGCGGCTCCACGCTCGACGGGCTGACCATCGAAAAGACGGATAAGACGAGTGTAGACGGCCTGATCATGCTCGGCACGGACGGAACCGTCAAAAACTGCACGATCACGGGGCAGTACGAGCTCGGCGACGACGAGGTGGTCCGCGGCATCGTACAGTATGCCGGGTCGCAGGATATCACCATAACGGGCAACACGTTCACGGCGCTCCGTCAGCCCGCCTATCTCGAAGGGTCTGGCACTGTCAGCGGGAACACGGTCAGCGGCACGCGCGGCTTCGTGGTTACGGGCAATTCTACGATCGCATTGGAAGATAACGAATTTTCCGATAATGCGGTCGATATTGCGATCATCCCGAACAATCAGACAACGAACAATTATGCGGGCAAGACGGTAAGTCTTTCCGCGGAGAACAACAATTGCTTTGTCGAAAATCAACTCTCCAAGGAGCGCTGCAAAGACGGCGAAACGTTGGAAACGTATACGGAATAAATCATATTCAACAAAAAAAGGAACGGGCAGCCGTTCCTTTTTTTTGACCCTGCGGTTGTCTTCGCATAGAATTTCATGTTCCGCGGCACACTATATGCAGGAGTATATGCAATGAAAGACAAGAGAAAGGGTGCCGGGGGCCGAAAGAGCCCGGTTCTGTACATCGTCATGCTTTCGGTATGGTCGCTGCTCTGCGCCGCGATTTGGTATTATTTTGTGCCGGCGTTCATAACGCCTCCCTTTGCGGCGGGAACCGGGGGCAATCTGGCCCTGCGCATTTTCGCCGTAGTGTTGCTGGTTTTGAACGCTCTGTTCATCTCGTATTTTTGGCTGAACGGCGTCAAAGACTTCCTGTATGTCATGTGGTATACGTTCAGCCGCCGAAAATTGGAAGCAAAATACCGCAAAGTGCTGGAAACGGACGTTCGCAGCGTATCCGATAAAGTGCTGATGCTCTACTGTACATGCAACGATTTCGACGGTGAAAGTTTGCGCCGCAGTATGCGTCAGACATATGCGCATGCAGAAACAGTGATCTTGGACGATTCGTCGCAGCCCGAATATAAAGAAAAGGTCGATGCCTTTGCGCGCGAAACAGGCGTGCGCGTCGTGCGCCGTGCCGACCGCAAGGGGTTCAAAGCGGGCAACATCAACCATTTTTTGCAGTCGGAAGAAGTGCGGCGAAGCGATTACGGCTATGTCGTCATCCTCGATTCAGACGAAATCATCCCTCCTGATTTTATCGTCTCCTGTCTGCGGTATTTTTATGCGTACGAAAATGTCGGCATCGTGCAGGCGAACCACGTCGCCACCCGCAACCGCAACTTTTTTATGAAACTCTTCCACATCGGCGTCAATTCGCATTGGCCTACCTATCAGACGATGAAGCACAATTACGGGTTTTCGTCCATGCTCGGGCACGGAGCAATGATCCGCCGGGAATGTTACGAGCAGGCGGGCGGTTTTCCCGACCTCGTTGCGGAAGACCTTTGCCTGAGCATCGAGATGCGCAACAAGGGCTACGTCGTCGCGTTCGCGCCCGACATAGTTTGCGAAGAAGAATATCCGGTCGATTATGCCGCGTTTAAAAAGCGCCATTCGAAGTGGACGCAGGGGAATCTGGAATTCATCAAGAAATATACGGGAAAAATCTTTCGTTCCCGCATGCGTTGGTTTGAAAAGCTGGACATAATTCTTTTCACCTATAACCTTCCGCTCACGGCGATTTTTGCGTTCTATATTATTCTGAATATCGTCATTTTACCTGTAATAGGGGTAGACGTGGGCAGGGTATATCCGCTGTGGATGATCGTGCCGACGGTCGTATTTTTCTTTTCCCCCATGCTCAACGACGTTTTTACCTGGCTGTTTCGCATCAATCTCTTCCGTTTTTTGTTTTATCTTCTCTGCGTCGTGGTGTTGTACGGATCGATGCTCTTTACTTCCCTCGTCAGCGCTCTGCTCGGCATGTTCGGTAAAAAAGCAAAGTTCATCGTTACGCCCAAGGATTCGCAGAAAATGGGTTTTCTCTGCGCCCTGCGCATCCAGTGGAAAGAACTTTTGTTCTCCACCGTTCTCGTAGCCGTTTCGATGGTATTCGTGCGGACGTTTTTGCCGGTCGTTCTGATCGCTGTTACGGGCTACCTCTCGTTCGCTCTTCTGTTTTTCGCCAACAAAAAGTATTCCGCCGAGCAGACGCGCCGCATCGACGCGCGTACTTTTGCCGTATCGGCCAAACAGAACGGGCTTTATTTTTCCGGCAGCGCATTCGGGCGGGCAAAATCGGCACCCGAGCACTGAGCCGGGTTTCCGCAACCGAAGTAAGGCCACGTTGTCAGACCATCCTTTTAAAAATCGGTCTACCCGCGTTTTTTCTCTTCGCAGTTGATTATAGAAGAGGCACTTGCGCCTCTTTTTGCCGATTCGCATATATATCTGTTGACAAACGGCGGCCGTGCGCTTATAATATAAAAGATGCGGCGGCTTGTCCGCCGCCAAAAATATAAACTCCGGAGAGGCCGAAAAAAGGCGCCGAAGGTGTATGCCGCATGTGCGGCTATCTCTCAGGCAAAAGGACGGAGCGGTACAGTCCGCAAAGTCGCTTTCGGGCGGCTTTCTTTTTTGGCAAAATACAAATGCAGATCTTTGAAAAAATTATACAGTCGATCGACGATTTCGTATGGGGAATCCCGCTCATCGTCCTCATCCTCGGCGTCGGGATCTATTTGACGGTGCGGCTGGTATTCCTGCCCATGCGGAAATTGCCGCGCGCGTTTAAATATATGTTCCAAAAGGAAGAGGGCGAAGGCGAGGTTTCCAGTTTCGGCGCGCTTTGCACCGCTCTTTCCGCAACCATCGGCACGGGAAATATCGTCGGCGTTGCCACGGCGATCGTGGCGGGAGGGCCCGGAGCGCTGTTTTGGATGTGGCTGGCCGCCTTTTTCGGTATGGCCACCAAATATGCAGAAGGGCTTTTGGCGGTAAAATACCGCAAAGTATACCCCGACGGGCATACGCTCGGCGGCCCTTTTTACTATATCGAGAACGGACTGGGCCGGCGCTGGAAATTCTTGGCGGTTATTTTTGCCGTCCTCGGCATGTGCGTGGGGCTTTTCGGCATCGGTACCTTTTCGCAGGTCAACAGCATCACTTCCGCGGTCGGCAATATCTTTGCGGAAGCGCCTACGTTCCGCCTGTTCGGAACGGAATATAATCTCGCCGTCTCGATCGCCGGGCTCATTCTCACGGCGGTCGTTGCGCTCGTATTGCTGGGCGGCGTAAAGCGGATCGCAAAAGTTTCGGAAGCGGTGGTGCCCTTCATGGTCATCGTCTACGTGCTCATCTGTCTGGTCATTCTCGCGGCAAACGTTACTTCCATCCCTGCCGCGTTCGGGCAGATATTTGTGGGGGCCTTCAACCCTCGCGCCGTTGCGGGCGGCATTGCCGGAAGTATGATCGTGGCCATGCAAAAGGGGATCGCGCGCGGTATCTTTTCCAACGAAGCGGGGCTCGGCTCCGCGCCCATCGCCGCCGCGGCGGCAAAGACGAAAGAACCCGTGCGGCAGGGCCTCGTTTCCATGACGGGCACCTTTCTCGATACGCTCGTCGTGTGCACCATGACGGGGCTCGCCATCGTCATCACGGGCGCATGGAATTTGGGGCTGGACGGCGTGGACGTAACCATACAGGCCTTCGGCCAAGGTCTGCCCGGGGTTCTGGGTACGGCGGGGCCCGTCATTTTAATGGTCTGCCTCATTTTCTTCGCTTTCACGACGATTTTGGGCTGGAATTTCTACGGCGAACGCTGTCTCGAATACGTCGGCGGGCGCAAAAAGTTTTTGATTTACGGCTATCGGATCCTTTATATTGCAGCCGTGTTCATCGGGCCGTATATGACGGTCGCCGCGGTGTGGAACATAGCGGACATCTTTAACGGGCTGATGGCGATCCCCAATCTCATCGCCCTGCTTCTGCTGTCGGGCGTGGTCATCCGCGAAACCAAAAGCTATTTCCGCCGCTTCCCTTCGGGGAAACTCGCACTGGAGGCGGAAGAGATCGAAGAGGCGGGGCAGCGAAGCGAAAAGCTGCTTTCCGGCGAGAAGGGCGGCGGCGAAGAACTCACCCCTGCGGAACAGGCGGGCGCGCAGTCCGATCCGGATACCCCGGAAGGCGGGGGATAGCCGTTTTGCGCTTCGGGGCGAATACGCCTTGACAAAAGTTATAGAATCCGCTACAATACCATACAGAGTATAAACTATACGCAGTATTCCAAGAATTCAGAGAGGTCTTATGAGAGAGGAACAGACTCCGCTGATCGGCGATTTTGCCGAAGATGCGCCGGCAGAGAACGGCGGTGCGGCATCGCCCGCGGCGGAAGAGGGAAAAAAGAAAGGTTTTTCGAGTAAAATCGGATTTGTGCTGGCGGCGGCGGGCTCTGCCGTGGGCTTGGGCAATCTGTGGCGCTTTCCGTACCTTGCGGCAAAATACGGCGGCGGCGTCTTTTTGCTTTGCTATATCATTCTCGCCGTAACCGTGGGCTTTACGCTGCTCGTGCTGGAAATTTCCATCGGGCGGAAAACGGGCAAAGGCGTGATCGGAGCCTTTGCCGCTCTGAACAAAAAATTCAAATGGTTCGGCTTCTTCTGTTTGGCGGTCCCCATCATTATCGTCCCGTATTATTGTGTGATCGGCGGATGGGTCGTCAAATATATCGTTGCCTTTTTTGCGGGGTCTGAAGGCCTCGTCGCGGGCAGCGGCGCCGTCGATACCGCTTCGTTTTTCACAAACTTTATCGCCGACCCTTGGGAGCCGCTCATTTTCTTTTTGATCTTTGCGGCGATTACGGTATTCGTGGTCATATTCGGGGTGCAGAAAGGGATCGAGCGCCTCAGCAAGATCCTCATGCCCGCGCTGGCGGCGTTGGCGCTGTTTCTGATGATTTACGTTCTCTGCCAGCCCGGTGCATTGGAAGGGGTAAAATACCTCTTCGTGCCCGATTTTGAAAAATTCGGGTATGAAACCCTTCTGGCGGCCTTGGGGCAGCTCTTCTATTCCATGTCGCTGGCAATGTGCATTATGATCACCTACGGGTCGTATATGAAAAAGAGCGCCAACATCCGCTCTTCCGCGCGGCAGATTTCCATCTGCGATACGTCGTTCGCCATCGTGGCGGCGCTGATCATCATCCCTTCCATTTTCGCTTTTTCGCCCGATGCGGAAGGGGCGCTTTCGACTTCCGGCCCGTCTCTCATGTTCATACAGCTCCCGTCGGTATTCAACAATCTGCCCGGCGGCCGCTGGATCGGCGCGATCTTCTTCATCCTCGTATTTTTTGCGGCGCTTACGTCCTCGATTTCGCTCGTGGAGGCGATCGTCGCCGTCCTTCGGGAAAACTGTCATCTGAAGCGCTGGGTCGCCTGTACGATCGTATTCGGCATTATTCTCGTGCTCGGCGTCCTCTCTTCGCTCGGCTTCGGCGTGCTCGGCGATTTCAAATTTACCGCTCCTTCGGGCACGACGTATCAGCTGCTCGATATGTTCGATTATCTTTCGAACAGCATCTTGATGCCGATCGTGGCGATCATTACCTGCCTCATCGCCGGCTTCTTTATTGATCAAAAGATATTGCCGGAAGAGATCGGTATCCTCAATCAGCGTGCGAAGCTGCGCTATTTCCGCATCATGATCCGGTATATAGCGCCCGTCTGCATGGCGGCGATACTGATCACCGGCATCGTATTCAATCTCGTTCTGCCGCCCCTGTAAGGCGGCAGGCGCTCCTCCGAGGAGCGCTTTTTTTTCGGAAATCGGTTCAGTTTTATGTTTCAGGAAAGAAAAAAGATCGATCTCGGCCGCGACCCCGTCGGAAAGCTGATCGTGAAATTGGCGGTTCCCGCCGTAGTGGCTCAATTGATCAATCTGCTGTATAACCTCGTAGACCGCATGTATGTGGGAGGGATCGCAAACGTCGGGACGGACGCGCTGGCAGGGCTCGGCGTGGTGTTCCCGATCACTTTGATCGTAAGCGCGTTTTCCAACCTCGTGGGGCTGGGCGGCGCGCCGCTTGCCGGCATATTTATGGGCGAGAAAAAGAGGAAGGAGGCGGAAAAAGTCTTTAATACGGGGGCGGTGATGCTCGCGGCGTTCGGTATCCTGCTCACGGCCGCGGTGCTCGTTTTCTGCGATCCTCTCGTCCGGCTGTTCGGCGCGCCCGATTCCAGCTTTTCCTATGCGCGCGACTATTTGTTCGTTTACGGGTGCGGAACGGTATTCGTCATGTTTTCGCTGGGGCTGAACCCCTTTATCACGGCGCAGGGGTACAGCTTTATCTCGATGCTGACGGTCGCCATCGGCGCGGTCTTGAATATTGCGCTCGATCCGCTCTTTATCTTCGTCTTCGGAATGGGAGTCAAAGGAGCGGCGCTCGCCACCATAATTTCGCAGGGCGTCTCGGCGGTTTGGGTAACGGCCTTCTTTTTTACCAAAAAGACGTCATACCGCTTTTGTATCCGCCGGGGAGCGATCCGCCTGAAAACGGCGCTGCGCATTCTCTTTTTGGGGCTTTCGCCCTTTATCATGAGCGTTACGGAAAGCGCGATCCAGATTGTGTTCAACGTCAATCTTAAACTTTGGTCGGGCGGGAACAGCGATTATACGGCTGCCCTCACCGTGATGCTCAGCGCCGTGCAGATGATCTGCCTGCCGCTGAACGGGCTGGGTACGGGCGTACAGCCCCTGATAAGCTATAATTACGGAACGGGGGACTCCGCGCGGATCCGCAAAGCGGTCAAAATCGTTACGGCGATCGCGCTGTGCGGCAGCGTTTCCGTCTGGCTTTTTTCGATCACGTATCCGCGCGTATACGGACTGATCTTCAGCGCTTCTCCTTCCGTTATGGAGATCATCGAGCGCTATACGCCTTTCTTTATGATGGGTACGGTGATGTTTTTCGCGCAGATGACGCTGCAAAACGTCTTCATCGCGCTGAATCAGGCCAAAATCTCTATTTTTCTCGCATGTCTGCGGAAAGTGATCCTATTGATACCGCTTTGCTTTTTGCTGCCGTATGCGTTCGGGGTCGCCGGCGTGTTTTACAGCGAGGGCGTCGCGGATGCCGTGGCGGGGATCATCACCTGCGCAGCGTTCTTTGTTGCGCTTCCCCGTATTTTGAAAAAGAGAGAAAAAGAGCTCGCCGACGAACGGAAAAATTTGCAATAAAAAATATGCGCTTTAAAAAGGGCGCATATTTTTTTTCGAAAGAGCGATACTAATCGTATGAAAAAGAGGATCGCGGCGGCGGACGAAATCAGGACGCGCGATGAGCGCGAAAGTTGCTTCGGCAAGTTTTCTCCGCGGGAGAACAGAAATGAATGAAGAGACGGCAAAGGGCGGATGTTCGGGCGGAAAACCCTGTCCTCCGCCGGAAGGAGGGACGGTATCTCCGAGCGGCGTAAACCAGAATTATCTGAATTATGTGCGCTCGTTGGCGCCGCCGACCAAGCACTTTCATAATTGTGTCCGCGCGTATGCCGTGGGCGGCTTGATCTGCTGCATCGGGCAGTTTTTCCGCGTCGAATTCGAATACCTGCTCGGACTTTCCGGAGACGAACTTGCGGGCGCCGTTTCGATGGCGCTCATATTCCTCGGCTGTCTTTTAACGGGGCTCGGGGTATACGACCGCATCGGCAAAGCGGCGGGGGCGGGCTCCATCGTTCCGATCACGGGGTTCGCGAACAGCGTCGCCTCGCCGGCGCTGGAATTTAAGGCGGAGGGCATGATCACGGGGCTCGCCGCAAAAATGTTCGTGGTGGCGGGCCCGATCATCGTGTACGGCGTGCTTTCGGGCGCGGCGGTCGGCTTGATCTATTATTTTCTAAGTTTATAGCAGAGGAATACGCGAAGGCGCGCCCGCTTTATAGCGGGCGCCTCCTTTTTGTATAAAGAAAAGCCGTAACTGAAAAACCATCGGCTTTACCGCAGTTCCCATAGAGAATTTTTACCACAGTGAAAGAAGTATAGCGCTCTATACCTTGCGAGCAAGGCAGTGCGCTTATTTATTTTACTTTTTAAATATTTATTATACAATAACAGTAAGGTAAACAACAATTTGGATGTGTCTCAATGAATAAAAAGTGGGCAGAACTTAATAAAACCTTGCAGAGCCAACTCAAAAAAGAAGAAACCTTTGCCGATGGGGTACAAACGGTTTTAAGATTGCGACAAGAATTATTTGATGTACTATGTCAATTAAAGTCTGAATTAACACGCGAAGAATTTAATGATTGTCCGTACTTGAATGCGGAAGGCTACCACAGTAAAACCATTGCATACGCAATATGGCATATTTTTCGCATTGAAGATATTGTTGCACATACACTTATCAGGAATGATGAAGAATTATTTATGTCAGGCAATTTCGCTTACCGTATCAATAGTCCTATCATAACAACAGGAAATGAACTTGACAATAAACAGGTAGTAGAATTTTCCAAAGTGTTGGATTTAGATGAACTTTATAAGTATGGGATAGCCGTTATGCGCAGTACGAATGAGATATTAAGCAATATTCGCTTTTTTGATTTGAAACGAAAAATGACGGATACGGAGAAAGCACGTTTGAAACAGTTGAACGTTGTTAGTGCAGACGAAAAAGCCTATTGGCTTATTGATTATTGGTGTGGAAAAGATATAAAGGGGCTTATTCAGATGCCTTTTACGCGTCATTGGATAATGCATATTGAAGCAAGTTTACGAATAAGAAATAAGCTACTGCGTATTGATTGAAATAGTAGCAGCTAAATTTCAATTTATTGAGTAAAAATAAAAAGAGCGAAGATTTTTGAAAATCTTCGCTCTTTTTGATCTTTATAGGAATTGCACTTTGCCGGAGGATATTTATTTTTTCTGCAATGATCGAAAGCAATTGTTTATAGTATGCATTTTTCTCTTTGTTGCTGCGCTTACGGTAAAATTCATCTTCACGCAAAAGATCCGCCGAAAAATTCGGCGGATCTTTTGCGAACGAAAATTGTTATGCGCTCAGAGAGCGGAAAGGACGTCGTGCATGTCGTATTTCCCGGCGGGCTTGCCGCACATGAATTTGGCGGCGCGAACGGCGCCGGCCGCAAATACTTTTTTGCTGCGCGCGCTGTGCGCAAGGGTGATGATCTCGTCTTCGCCCGCGAACATCACTTCGTGTTCGCCCACGATCGTGCCGCCGCGGACTGCGTGGATCCCGATCTCTTTTTTCTGCCGCGCTCCGACCATTCCTTCGCGCCCGTAAACATATTCTTTTTCGCCGGCAAACGCCGCGTTCGCGCTTTCGGCGAGCATGAGCGCCGTGCCCGAAGGCGCATCCTTTTTCAGGTTGTGGTGCTTTTCTACGATTTCGATGTCAAAGTCTTCGCCGAGGAAAGCCGCCGCTTCGGAGACGAGTTTTTGCAAAAGGTTGATGCCGACGGAGAGATTTGCCGTTTTAAACAGGGGGATCTGCTTGGACGCTTCGCAAATCTGTTCGAGCTGCGCCTGGGTATACCCGGTTGCGGCGAGGATGACCGCCGCGCCCGTCCTTCGCGCAAACGTCAGAATATTTTCGAGATTGGAGGCGCTGGAAAAGTCTATCACGACGTCGATTTTTTGGCGAACGTCGGCAAAGGAAGAATAGACGGGTACGCCGCAGATCTCTCCCGCCTTTAAATCCACGCCGCAGACGCATTCCGTTTCGGGGTCGGCCGCAACGAGTTCCAAAACATTTTTGCCCATGTGGCCGCAAATGCCGCTGATAAGAATCTGAATCATAGTTTTTTACCTTTCCTTATAAATTCGCCCCGCGCCGGGCGCGGGGCGGTGTGAGGCATCGTTTATGCGATGACGTTCAGCCCGAAATCGGCCAAAATTTTCCGCATCGCCTCTTTATGTGCGGGCTCGAGTTCGGTGAGGGGCGGCCTGGGTGTGCCTCCCGCAAGGCCGATCATATCCGCCGCGGCTTTGGCGGGGATGGGGTTGACCTCCAAAAACATCGCGTCGATGAGGGGCAGCATTTTGTCTTGGATCGCGTTCGCGGAGTCCAGATCGCCCGCTTTGACGAAATTGTAGAGCGCCTTCGTCTCTTTCGGAATGATGTTGGAAGCGACGGAGATCAGGCCCGCGCCGCCGATGGCGAGGATGGGAAGATTCAGGTTGTCGTCGCCCGAATACATGTCGCACTTGCCGCGGATGCGCCGCATGGTCTCGCAGATCTGCTCCATATTGCCGCACGCCTCCTTGATCCCGGCGATATTGGGGAGAGAGGCGATCTTCTCCATCGTCGCGGGCAAAATATTCACGCCCGTGCGGGGAGGGACGTTGTAGCAGATAATGGGGATATTTACGGCTTCCGAAATCGCTTTATAATATTCGTAAATGCCGTTCTGTGTGCATTTGTTGTAGTAGGGGGTTACGACGAGGAGCCCGTCCGCGCCCATTTTTTCCGCCTTTTTGCTCGCTTCAATGGCATGCGCGGTGCTGTTGGAGCCGCTGCCGAATACGATTTTCGCGCGCCCCGCGATCTTTTGGACGGAGAAGCGCATCACTTCTTCTTTTTCTGCTTCCGTCATGGTGGCGGGTTCACCGGTCGTTCCGAGGATTACGAGAACATCGGTTCCGTTCTCGATCTGGTATTCGATCATTTTGCCGAAGGCTTCGAAATTGACGCCGCCTTCCTTGGTAAACGGCGTGATCATCGCCGTTGCCGTACCGTGAAAAAATCCTAACATGTGTATCCTCCCTCAAAGATGATTGCGGCCGCGCCGATGCGCGGAAACGGCAGAACGCGGCTTTTTTGAATAGAGCCGGCCCCGTTGAAAAATTTGCATTGAAAATTCAATATTAAAAATTTTTTTGAATCCGAAATTGAAAAATATGCGATGAAATTCAAATGCCGGAAAAATGGCGATGAAAGTCGGATTTATAATAAATTTTCCGAGAGAGTGCGAAGCGCTTTACGCTTCCGCATTCTCTCGTCAAATTTATTATACGATATGCCGCCGCGCGGCGCAAGCGTGCATGACTATTATTTTAAGGGGCGGGCGGCCCCGTCCGCCGGAAAAACCGCAATAAGGCCCCACCATAAACAGTATATCAAAAGAAATGCCGCATTGCCAGCGCAGATGACGGCGGGAATGCCGCACGTCAATGCAAACGGCGGCAAATACCGCAATTCGCGTAAATTACGGCGGGATGCCGCACGCCTGTGCGTTTGACGGCTGGTTCAGATATATCGGACAGGATCAGATATAATTTTCGGCGCAGAGAAGTTCCGCCATGAGGACGGCGCCGCCCGCCGCACCGCGAAGGGTGTTGTGCGAGAGGCAGACGAATTTGTAATCGAATACGATGTCTTCGCGCAGCCTGCCGAGAGAGACCGCCATGCCGTTTTCCAACATGCGGTCGAGCTTGGCTTGCGGGCGGTCGTTCTCTTCGAAATAGTGCAGGAATTTTTTAGGGGCGCTCGGAAGTTTCAGTTCCTGCGGGACGCCCGAAAATTCTTCCCACGCCTTTAAAATTTCTTCTTTGGAGGGCTTCTTTTCGAACGATACGAATACCGCCGCCGTATGCCCGTCGGATACGGGGACGCGCAGGCACTGCGCCGTGATCTTGGGAGCGGCCGCGTTGACGATGACATCGCCTTCGACGCGTCCCCAGATCTTGAGGGGCTCGCATTCGGATTTTTCCTCTTCGCCGCCGATGTAGGGGATCACGTTGTCGATGATCTCCGGCATGCGGTCGAACGTTTTGCCCGCGCCGCTGATCGCCTGGTAGGTGCATACCGCCGCGCACTTTACGCCGTATTTCAGGAGGGGGTGCAGGGCGGGAACGTAGCTCTGCAGAGAGCAGTTGCTCTTGACCGCGATAAAGCCGCGTTTGGTGCCGAGGCGCTTTTTCTGCGCGCCGATGATCGCGGCGTGGTCCGGATTGATTTCCGGGATGATCATCGGAACGTCGGGCGTGCCGCGGTGCGCGGAGTTGTTGGAGATGACGGGAACTTCCGCCTTGGCGTACTTTTCTTCGAGCGCGCGGATCTCCTCCTTCTTCATGTTGACGGCGCAGAACACGAAGTCGACCGCGGACGCGATCTTATCGACGTCTTTTTCCGCGTCGAGGACGACCATATCGGCAAATTTTTCGGGGATGGGGGAAGTCATCGCCCAACGGCCCGCGACCGCGTCGCGGTACTTTTTGCCTGCGGAGGCGGGGGAAGCCGCCAGTGCCGCGACTTTGAACCAGGGGTGATTTTCGAGCAGGAGGCAGAAGCGCTGCCCGACCATGCCCGTTGCGCCGATAACGGCTACGTTATACGTTTTCATACTAGCTCCTTATGTTGGAAAATTTTTACAAGATGACAGGGCGCACGCATTTGTCCGGCGGAGCCTGTAAACAGCGGGAAGGACGCGGCTGCCGCGGCGCCGAAAATAAATCCGCGCGGCGCCGAACGGCGCCGCGCGGAGAGTTGTGCAAAACGTGCCGGGGAACGAATGCGCCCCCCGCGAATGATTTGCCGTTTAGTTCTCCACGCCAGCGGTGACAGTCGCGCGGGTATTCTCCCGTGCGCCCGGCGGCGGCTTTGCGGTTTTCGGCCGTGCCTCGGCGGAGATGCCCTTTCCTTTTGCCGGGGAAAACCGCTCCCCGCGCGGCAAAAGTACTCTTGCTCGTCCGCTCCTCTATTCAGCATATGAATTTTATCATACTATCACGCAAATGTCAAAGAATTTTTTTTGTTCGACGCAAGAATTTTAATTGAAAAAATTTCCTCTTTGCGCTATAATGAGATATAACCATTAAACGGATGATTCCGTATGCGGAGGCGATATGGCGCAGCAAGGCGAAAAGAAAGGATTTATAGCACGCATGCTGGAGGGAAAGGAGCGCGACGAGGAATACGCGCGCAGTACTTTGCCTACCAGCCGCTGGGGGCTTTTTTGGGATATATTTAAGGGCAGGTTTTCTAAACTCGTGATCGTGAACCTGCTGATGCTGATCTTTTTTATACCGATGATCTTAGTCGTCGTGTTCCGCATCGTTTACGTGAACGTGCAGGCGACGCTGATGCCCTTTTCCGCGTGGCTGGGAGTGGGGTACCCCGCGATGCCGAACCTCGAAGGGATGCCGCAGCAGCTGCTCCTCTCTTCGAACATGCAGTTCGGGCTGCTGATGATCGTCGCCGCGCTGATCGCGGCGGTCGGCATTTCGGGCGGGATGTACGTGATCCGCAACATGGTGTGGACGGAAGGTATTTTCGTCGCGAACGATTTTTGGCGCGGGATCAAGATCAATATCGTCAACGTCCTGCAGTCGGCGCTGTTTTACGGGTTTTTTCTGTACCTGTTCGTGATTTCGATCTCCTGGTCAAACTGGATGCTCGCCACCGGAGCAGGAAACGACGTTCTGATCACCATCTCGATGGTCGTTTCGTATATAGCGATCGCGATCATAACGATGATGTTCCTGTGGATGCTTTCCATGGGAGGAAATTATAAGCTGAAATTTTTCCAGCTTTTGAAAAATTCCTTCCTGATGACCTTCGGGCTGATTTTCCACAATATTTTCTTCGTCGCGCTGATGCTGATCCCGGTGATTTTGATGTTGCTCGGATCCTTCTTCCAGGTGATCGGCATCATCATCATGATTTTGTTCGGCATATCGTACATGCTCCTCGTGTGGTTCAACTATTCGCAGTGGGCGTTCGATAAATTCTTCGAGTCCAAGCGCGAGGGCGGCAAGGTCAACCGCGGCATTTACCCGAAAGGGAAGGGAGGCGATCAGAGCCGCGCGGTACAGGAGTACCAGGCGAACCTCGAAGCGGCGATGAGCGTCAAGTCCGATCTTTCGTCCCGTCCCATCAAACCGATCACGGACGATCTGAAAGTGTACGAACTGCCCGAATCTTTTTCGCGCGGCGATCTGAAAAAACTGCGCGAATCCAAAGAGCTGATCGCGGAAGATACCGAAAAGTACGTGGAAGAGCATAAGAACGACGAGAAGTACGTCGTTTACAATGCGCAGTTCGAGAAGAAGGAAGAAGAGGAGACGGAAAAGGACAAAAAGAAGGGCAAAAAAGGCAACAAGGCCAAGGACGGCAAATGATGCGCGGTGCATATACGGCGCTTGCCGATTGGTTCGAATATCTGAATTCCGACTGCGACTATGAACAATGGTCGCAGTACTTGTATCGGAAACTGAAAGAACGCGGGATCGTTTGCGGAAAAGGGTTGGATATCGGCTGCGGAAGCGGCGCCTTTACGCGCAGATTCGCGCGCATGGGCTTTTCGATGACGGGGTACGACGCGAGCGAGGAGATGCTCGCGAAGGCGGAACGGCTGAACGCGGAAGAGGGGATATATCCCCGGTACGTGCTTTCGGACGCGCGCCGCGTCCGCGTATTGGGCGGGCAGGCGGATTTCGCCCTGTGCGTGAACGATTGCCTGAATTATATCCCGCCTGCGGACCTGCCCGCTGTGTTCGGACGCGTGTCGAAATGTCTGCGCAGGGGCGGGGTCTTTCTGTTCGACGTTTCATCTCCGCACAAGCTGCGCGACGTGATCGGAAACAACGTCTTCTGCGAGGACAGGGACGAGGTCGCGTACATGTGGTTCAACAAATTGTTTGAAGACCGTGTGGAAATGGAGATCACCCTGTTTGCCCGGCAAGAGGACGGGCGGTTTTGCCGCGGAGAAGAGAGGCATGTGCAGTACATCCATGAAGAGGGCGCGCTGCTCGAAGCCGCCCGCGGCGCCGGATTTGCGGCGGAAAGGGATGAAGACGACGACGGCGGCATGCGCCTGCGGTTTGTCTGCGAGCGGAAGAAAAATGTTTGACGCGGCCGCCGAAGCAGGGAAGGCGGCGGGATTGGAAAAATTGATGAAAGAGAGAAAGAAATGAGCAAAAAAGACGTGATCTTGCGCGGATTGGTGTACGGGGACGAGGTGTCTCTGGCGGTGGCGGATACGACGGCGCTGGTGAACGAAGCGATCCGCATCCACGGGCTTTCCGCCCTGTCGGCGGCGGCGCTCGGCAGGACGCTGACCGTGGCCGCATATATGTGTTCTTCCCTCAAAGAAGAGAGGGGAGCGCTTTCCGTTTCCGTGAAGGGGAACGGCGTCGGCGGGAATATTTATGTGAGCGGCGACAAAGCCCTGCATATGCGCGGATATATCGAAAATCCGCACGCGGAGCTTCCGCCCAACGCTTCGGGAAAGCTGGACGTGGGCGGCTGCGTCGGGCGGGAAGGCTACCTTTCGGTCGTGCGCGACGACGGCGAAAACATTCCGTTCGTGGGAACGACGCCCCTCGTGAGCGGGGAGATCGGGGAGGATTTTGCCGCGTATTTCGCCTACAGCGAACAGTTGCCGACCGCGATCGCCGTAGGCGTGAAGATCGGAACGGACGGAAACTGTCTGGGGGCGGGAGGCGTGTTCCTGCAGCCGCTGCCGGGGGCTTCCGAAGAGAGCGTGAACAGGGCGGCGGAGGCGATCCGTTCCTTCGGCGCGGTGAGCTCCATGCTGGAGAAACACAGCGCGGAAGAGATCCTGCGCGAATATTTCGGCGCGGTTAAATTTTACACGCTCGAACCCGAATATAAGTGCAATTGCAGCAGAAATTATATAGAGGGGATCCTCGCGGCGATGGGAGAGAAAGAGATCCGGGCGGTGATCGCCGAGCAGGGGAAGATCGACGTTCATTGCCATTACTGCAATACGGACTACACGTTTTCTCCCGAAGATGCGGAGGAGATCATCCGCAAATCAAAACAAATCGGTACATAAGAGGTACGAATGGAAAAGGAAAAAATTCAGTTCGATATGAGCGCGGACAAGCTGCTGGATATCGCCGACGAAAAACTGGACGAAGGAGATTTTCTCGGGGCGCTGCGGATGCTGCATAAATCCGTCGAAATGTACGGGCCCGCGGCGGACGAGTATGCCTCTTTGGCGGAAGCGTACGAAGAGATGGAACTGTATCAGCTTTCCGCCGATTGCTGGTTTAAATTTCTGGACGTGTGCGCGGAAGAGGACGAGGCCGACGGGTACGAAGGGTTGGCGGCCTGTTATTATAACCTCGGCAACGAGGAGGTCGCGGAGTATTATTACGACCTGACGGGGCAGGATAAGTACATTACGCACTTGCGCAATTTAGAGATTGGGGAATTGCTCAAAAAGGCAAAAGAGGACCGCCCCCGCCTGAAAGTGGTGTGGCCGCCCGATAAGGCCGATTATTACGAGACCATCGAAGAGGGGCTGCGCTCGCTGCGGATGGGAGACTTCGAGGGAGCCGAAAAGATCTTGCAGGACGTGCCCGAAGGGGCGGACGGCCATGCTTCGGCGATGAACTTTTTGGCAGTCGGGCATATTTTGTCCGGCCAGACGGAGAAGGCGGAAAAGATCTGCAAAGAACTGCTCGAAAAAGACCCGGACAGCGTACAGCTGCTGGCGACGTACGCGGCGCTTCTGACCGAAGAAAACAGGTTCGAGGAGGGGCGTGCCGTAGCCGAAAAGCTGGCAAAAACGGAGACGGAAATCCCCGACGAGCTGTTTAAGATCGCGACGCTGTGCTGCGAATACAAGCTGTACGACGAGGGATATAAAAAATTCTGCCACTTGGAGACGATCGTGCAATACGATCTGTCGTTGCTGTTCTTCAAGGCCGTCGCGGCTTTTAAAAGCGGCAGGGGCAAGGAAAGTCTGAAAACGCTCGGAAAATTGCTGGACATCAAGCCGACGGCTGCGGTAGCGCGCCATTATTATCGGGAAATACAGGCTTATTCCGAAAACGGAGGCGAAGAGCCGGAGATCGGGTTTATCTACCGCGTGCCCCAAAAGGAGAGGGAAGACAGGCTGAAAGCGCTTTACTTTTTGGCGAAGATGCCCCTTTCCACCGCGAAAGAAGTGGGCGAGGAGGCGGATATCATCGAGCTGCTCGAATGGTGCTTCGACGAAGGGGACGGACAGGAGGAAAAATTGCAGGAGCTGGGCATAACGGCGGCGTTCCGATGCGATCAGCCCGATTTTATCCTGGATCAGCTGCTCAGCACTGCCGTGAGCGATTCTGTAAAGACGGTTGCGGTGCGGATGCTGTGCGAAAAGAACCGCGAGTTCGATTGCAGCGTGGTGATAAGCGACCGATTCAAAAAACTTTCGTTCGAGAGGCTGGAAGTCGGAAAAACAAAGCGCGCCGTTTTTGTCAAGGCGTATGCGCTTTGCCTCGCGCGCATTGCGACGGTTTCGATCATGCCGGACATCGAATCGGATTGGAAAGTTTATAAGCTGGCCGCGCAGAGAGTGTACGGCGAGTTGGAACGCAAGGGGAAACTTGCAGAAATAAAGGACGTGCGCACGCTGGCCACCGTGATTGCCGTGATGGCGAATCCGAAAGGAAACATCGGCAACAGCCTGCTGGGGACGGCGCTTTATTTAAAGGCGGACGAACATGCCGCCTGGAGACTGCTTACCGCGGTGCTGGCGAGGAGCGAGCCGCAGGCAGAAGCTGCGGCGGCAGATGCGGAAAAGGAAGGCGAGAAGAAAGATGAAGCTGATTGATTTTGATGAAAAATTTAACCGCAAGATGGCGGAAATGATCGAAAAACATGCCGGCGAACGCACCGAAGAGGAGTGGGAAACGGCAGTGGCGGACGCGTACGAAAAGTTCGGCGACGCGTACATGGGCGCGATCGGCATGACGCCGCGGCAATATTTCGCGAAAATGGGGGACGGGCAGCTGGTCGAGACGTTGAAGGAATACCTTTTGCAGGGCGTTTCCGTGCCCGATCTACTGTGCGAGGCGATCGCGGGAAGGGGCGTTTTTCCGGAACTGCTGGCGCTTTTGCATGAGACGGACGAAGAGCTAGTGCATTACGCGCTGAACCTGATCGGATCGGACAGGCGGGCGCTGGAACGGTATGTGCAGATGCTCTCGGAAGAGGCGTACGACGAGCACATAAAGGATGCGCTCGCGGATCTTTTGAAAGAGCGGGCGGACGAGGTAACGGAGATGGTATTGCCCCTCGTGCGGGGCGAAAATGCCGCTTACGCATTGGAGATTTTGTCGCGCACGCAAAAGAGGGATGACCGCGTGTATCAGGCGCTGCTCGGCGCTTTCCGAAACGGGGAGGAAGAAGAGGTGCCCCTGTATGCGGGATATTTGGCTGCGTACGGGGACGAGCGCGCGCTTCCCGAGCTTTTGAAAAAAATCGACGAACCGGAAATCGGGTTCGTAACCTTTCAGGAATTGAAATTTGCCATAGAGGCTTTGGGCGGAGAATACACCAAAGAACGCGATTTTTCGCAGGATGAGTCGTATAAAAAAATCATGGAGGCCGGAGCGGGTACGGATATTTTCGGCAGTAAGAAGTGATACGGCTTCAGACGCTCGAAAGTATGAAAGCCAAAGGGCGCGCGAGACATTTGTCCGCGCGCCCTCTTAATTTGTTCGGAAAGAGAAAACGCAAGTCTATGCACGTCGCCGAAATACAAATTCATATAGTATTTATAATATAGGTTTTATGTTTATACAAGAGCTTTACACAGCATCGGTGAAATAAAAGATTAAAAAGTTTTCAACGATATATTTTTGCGGAAGTATTGACAAATCGGCTTTTTTGCGGTTTAATAGAAATAGGAATAATTTCTGCTTTCAGCGGAACAGAGGAGGGGAAAGTTTTATGAACAAAGTGATCACGGTGAGCAGACAGTTCGGAAGCGGCGGCAGGGAGTTCGGCATAAAACTCGCGAAGGCGCTGGATATTCCGTTTTACGACAAAGATCTGATTTCGATGGCGGCGGAGGACAGCAACCTTTCCGCCGAATTCATGAAGCACTACGAGGAGAGCGCGCCGGGCATCTTTTCGCGCACGCTGTATTCGTATTATCAGATGCCGATGACCGATCAGATTTATATCGCGCAGTCCAATCTCATCAAGCGGCTTGCGGCGGAGGGGCCCTGCGTGATCATCGGCAGGTGTTCGGACGTGATCGTGGAAGACAGCGTAAAGTTTTATATCCATGCGCCCTTGAAAGATCGCGTGGAGCGCAAGAACGCGATGGACCTCGGCATCCCTCCCGAAAAGATGGAAGACCATGTAAAGGCGACGGATAAAAAGAGGAAAAAGTATTACGAGTATTATACCGACCAGAAGTGGGGCATGGCGGAAAATCATCACCTGTGCTTAGACAGCGGGCTGATCGGCGTGGACGGCTGCGTGGACTGCGCGCTGAACTATTTGAGCCATATCAAGTAAAGGAGAGCGGCAGGCGGCCGCCCGAAAAGTGTAAAAAATCAAGGAGCGCGTTGTTAAACGCGCTCCTTTGCAATTTTTTTGGTTTGTTCGGAAAAGGGACAATCGGGAATTTTAAACTGCATACGCCCGGCGGCGTGTTTGAGTATATACGGCAGGACCATGGGCGGCGCTTCACAAGGAAGCGTCGCCTTTTCCGTTTATCCGATATCTGTTTGCCGCCGTTGCTTTTCGATGGCGATGACAAATTGCGCGGATTTGCAATACAAATCGGCTTTTTATGCAATTGCATTGCGAAACAATGTGGTATATAATCAATACAAAGAAATACATGCGAAAATGTGCTGAATTATAGTTCATTTTCGGCTTTTTAAGAGGACAAATATTGACTTCGGGCAATTTCGTGGTATAATGATTTTATTACTCATAAGCAGGCGGAGAGCCTTTTTTGCCTTTTGATCGATATCAAGGGGAATCCCCTAAAGATACAATACGAATTCAGAGGAGGAGCTATGAAAAAGAAAGTATTGTTTCTTGTGCTGGCCGCAATATTTTTTGTGGCGGCGGCGTTTTTCGTCGGATGCAACAACGGATCCGACGATAACGGCGGCGACAATCCGCCGTCGATAACGGATCCGGACGACCCCGGCACCGATCCGGACGACCCCGGTACGGACCCGGACGATCCCGGCACCGATCCGGACGACCCCGGTACCGACCCGGACGACCCCGGTACGGACCCCGGTGAAGAGGAGGACGAAGACCTCGGCGACGACGTGGACCTCGTACTGTTTATCGGACAGTCGAACATGGCCGGGCGCGGCACGGCTTCCGAAGCGACGGTGGTGGGGGAAGGCCATGCCTATGAATTCAGGGCGATCTCCGACCCGACAAAACTGTACCCCGTGGAGGAACCGTTCGGAAAGAACGAAAACAATCCCGAAAGCGGCGTGAGCGAAAGCAAAAAGACGGGGTCGATGGTTTCGGCGATCTGCGAAAGCTACTATCAGGCGACGCAGACGCCCATCGTGGCGGTATCCTGCGCGCAGGGCGCTACGGGCATCAATTTCTGGGATATCAACCGCCCCGCTTATGCGGACGCCTGCGAGCGCATGCTGGCGGCGAAAGAATATCTGCTGGAAGACGATGATTTCGCGCTCCGCAATACGTACGTCGTTTGGCTGCAGGGCGAGCATGACGGGGGAAACGCCGTTACCGCCGAGCGGTATACGAAGAAGCTTACGAACATCTTTGACGGATTCAAGGCGGACATCGACGCGGATCATTTCTTTGTCATCCCGATCGGCAGCATCACGAACGAAGATCTGCAGGACGGATATACCGTGATCCGCGAAGCGCAGATGGACTTCTGCGACAGTTATGCGGACGCGACGGTGGCGAGCATCCAGCTGATGGATATGTTCAATTTGGGCTGGATGAAGGACAACGTGCATTATTCGCAGCGCGCTTATAACCTCGTCGGCGCGGACGTCGGTTCGAATATGGGTTACTATACGATGACCGGCGAAGAGGCTGTTTGCGAGCATTATGAATATGAAGTCGAACTACCCGAATACACCAAGGGCGCGGCGTATATCGCAAATGCGGACGGCGACGTAGTCATCCCTGCGGGGGCGGCTTTTGAAAATTCGCCCTATGCGAGCGCTACATCGCGCTACAATAATAACGATACCCTGTATTATTGGACGGCGGTCGATACGTACGGCGGCGGGCTTAAAGTTGAACCCAACAACGGGGCGACGTGGAATACCGGCACCGGTTACGAACGCGCTCCGCAGCTGAATTTCTCGTTCTATGTCGACAAACCGGGCACCTATTACCTGTATATGCTGACGAGCTTCCCCGATACGGGCAGTAATTCGATTATGGCATGCATTGACGGCGGGACTCTTGCAGAATGGGCAATGTCTTCCTATGGCAATGAGGGCAGATGGTACGGCGGAACTTCAGGCGTTTGGTTTGAAATCGCAGAGCCCGGCATTCATACCTTGACGGTGTGTGCCCGCGAAGACGGCGTCGTACTGCATCAGTTCGTGCTTTCGCAAGACAGCTCTAAATCGTATGTAACCGGCACGGGCGGCGGAGAGCCGCAGGCGGAGAGCGGACGCATGCCCATCGAAGAGAAGGGCGCGTACGTCGAAGTGAACGGCAGCGTGAGCATCGACATGGTCTCCGCTCTGGAAAACAGCGATACCTGCTCGTACCAAGACAAGGAGTATAACGGAGTAGAATATTACTGGCAGCGCAGCGGCAACGGCAGCGGCGTGCAGATCATGCCGCAGGGCGGCAATTGGGTGGAAGAAACGGATCTTACCAAGATCCCGCAGGTATCGTACAAAGTGTACTTTACGACGCCCGGCACTTATTATGTATATATGTATACCACCTTCCTGAATGCTTCTTCCGACTCGGCGATGATCGGCGTGGACGGCAAAACGCCTCTGCAGCTGAATTTGATGCCGAATGCGGTGGGAAGATCGCGCTGGCTGACCGACGAAGGCTGGACGATCGATATCCCGACGGCGGGCGAACACACGATCACCATCTATGCGCGCGAGAGCGCCACGGCGATGCACAAGCTGTTCCTGTCTACAAGCGATTCGGAGATCGTCGGCGTTGATCCCGCACCCAGCCCCCGCGTTTCGCTCGGCGAGGCGCCTGCGACCGTCGCAGAACAGGGCGGAATCGCGTTCGCGGAAGGGAATGCGGCGACGTATCAATTCTCGTTCGCGACGGCGGGCACATACAGCATCTATGCGCGCGTGGACGCCGAAGCGGGTTCTTCCGTAGCGTTCGGTTCGAATGCGGCGGTATCCTTCGGCGCGGCGCAGGACGCTTGGGCGGACTTCGGAACGCTGACGGTGGCGAGCGCGGGCGATATTACGCTCAACCGCACGGTAACGGGCAGCGCGGAAGTCGTCTGGCTGTACCTGATATCCGAAGACGTCGAGAACGAAACGGTGGATACGTTGGTGTTCGGCGATTCGTATACCAGTTTGACCTATTGGCGCCAGTTTAAAGATCAAATGGCGGTGGTGAACGGGATTACCATCGGCGTTTCGGGCACCGAAGTCGACGAATGGGTCGGCAGAACGGGCGAGATCGCGACGCTGTACGCACCGAAAAACATCGTCATTCACATCGGCGTGAACGACATCAACCGCGGCGAATCGGGAACTGACTGCGGCAACGCGATCGTCGGCATGATCGAAGATCTGCAAACCAAGCTGCCGAATACGAATATTTTCTATGTTTCCATCTGCGACAACAACAGCCACGCGAACGACGGAAAGTGGGCCCAATACGCGGCATCCAACGAAATCGTGAAAGCGCTGGCGGACGAGAGCGCGGACGATACGATCTATTACATCGACTTCAATTCGGCAATGGATGAAGTGCGCGAAAACGGATCGATGAATAACAACGGATTCTCAAACGACAATCTGCATTTGAGCACGGAAGGATACGAACTGTTCTCGAGCATGATCATTGAAGCGATCCAGAGTGCGTCGAACAAAGTTACGGCGGAGGTGAATTGATATGAAAAAGATACTTACGGCGGTTCTTGCACTTTCGATGCTGGCAACGGCCTGCGCCTGCGCCGCACCCGCGACGACGGATAATGCCGGAAACAGGGAAGGGAAAGCGATTTCCCTTTCCGAAAATACGGCAACCTCCGTGGCGGCGAAAGACGTCGTCCTCAACGAAAATCATCTCGATATGACGATCGGCGAAAAACAGACCTTGCAGGCGACGGTATCGCCTTCGAACGCGGCGGATAAGACGGTTGAATGGACCAGCGGCAATACCGCCGTGCTGACCGTTTCCGAAAGCGGAGAAATCACCGCGGTGGCGGAAGGAATGACGACGGTAACCGCGACGATCGCGAACGGGCAGCGGGACGTTTGCCAGGTCAGAGTGCGCCGCGCCGTGCAGGACGACGGCTTGGAGATGCAGGAAGACGGCTACATCTATTACGAAGACTTTTCGCAGCGCAGCGGCGTTCCGTCCTATTTAATGGACGACGTGAACGGCACAGGCCGCGCGGAGATCGAAGAGGGCGCGCTGTGCATTACGGTCGTCAACGGAGACGACAGCGCATTTTTGACCTATGCGTTTGACGAGCCTCTGCAGGCGGGGCAGTATACGGTCGAAGCGAGGATCAAGGCGGACAGCAATGTGTTTGCGAATCCGCTGTTCTTCTTCCGCGAGACGAATGACTTATACGATACAAAATCGATCGTTACCCAGGTTGCAATGCAAAGCGGCTACTTCAAAAACAATACGGGCAGCGGCTGGGGCGAAGGCTCTTACATCGGAACATACGAAACGGGATGTTGGTACAATCTGCGCATGGTCATCGATATGGACGCGGAAGTATATGATTTTTATATCGACGGCATGCTGGTAGGGGATTCCCTCGCATTCCGCAATCCGGACAATGCGATCAAATATCTGCGCTTCGGTTCGGAGAACGAGTGGGCGGACTTCAGCATCGAGTATATCCGCGTGCGCGAAACGGTGGCGGAAGATAACGAGAGCGCTTTTGAATACGAACAGAATTTCGACGGCGTCGCAAAACCGAGCGATATGAACTATACGAACGGTGCGGGCGGCTCGGCGGATTTTTCGGCGGACGGGTATATGACCGTACAGACGCCCACTTCGGGTACGGTTTCGGTAACAAAAAAATTCAATGCGGCTCTGAGCGGCGTTGTGGCGACCGAGGTCCGTTTTAAGAACGAAAGTTCTGCTCAAGCTACCTTCGCAAACGTTTTGTTTTTGGGGAATTCTTCGCTGAGCGGAACGAGCTCGTATATCGTAACGGTTGCGGTAGAGACCGGGCGGCTCCGCTATCATAACGGTAAGTCTTGGACGAATTCGGAAATATTGTATGACGGAAATCCCGTATATTTAATCGATAATGCGTGGTATACGCTGCGGGCGGTCAACGATTATACAAACCATACGATGCAGCTGTATCTTGCGGGCGAAAGCTATTTGACGGAATTGGACGGAACGCCTGTAACGATCCCGGACGGCGAGATCTATTTGGGCGAGTACGGATTCCGCAACACGAACATAGGCAATCCGGACGTGTTCGAGATGGCGATCGGAACGGGCAAGGACGGCACGAAATTTACCGTCGATTATTTCAAATTTTACAGCGTAACGGAATAAAAACAAAGGGGGAGGCGCGACAGCCTCCCCTTTTTGTATGGTAAAACCCGCGGATAGTCCGCGGGGCGGGGCTGCTTGAGAGATTTTTGCCGATAGATAAGGCAGGCGGCCGAGAAGGGTTTCATGAGGCAGAAAAGAGAAGAAAGGACAAGCTTCGGAAAAATATACAGGAAATAACAGAGAAGCGGCTTTGCTGAAAGGGGAAGCCAAGTTGTTGGTGAAGAGTGAAGTAAGCTAAGTTCAAAATAAGGCCCGTTTACGGGCCGCAGACAACAACCGCACGGCTGTAAGGCTGTCGTTGTGGCGGCTTGTGCAACCTGTAATATGAGGGCGAACAGTCCGAAAAAAAGAGCTCCTCCGGCGTTGCCGGAGGAGCTTTATCGCTTGCAGAGGTTCAAAGCAAAGGCGTTAATTTTCCGGTAAAAGGATCTTTTATTGCGGGGGCGTAAAATTGCTTTGATTTACAATAAAATAGTCTTTTTATGCAATTGATTTTTGAAAAATTCGGTATATAATTTAAGGTATATGAAGAATCAAGGCGCAAAAAGTGTTGATATGCGCCCGTTTGCGGCGTTTCGGTTTCAGGGGGAAATTTTAAGGAGAATGCCGCCGAAATCGGCCGAAAAGGAAGTCCGATCCAGCTGTTTTGCAAAGGAGTAAATGGTTTTGCGGATATCGACAGGTATCCCCGAAGATAGAATATGATATGTTGAGGAGGCGTTATGAAGAAGAAATTTTTATTTCTCATCTTGGCCGCAGTATTTTTTGTTGCAGCGGCGTTTTTCGTCGGGTGCAACAGCGGCGCCGACGATAACGGCGGCGACAATCCGCCGTCGATAACCGACCCGGACGATCCCGGTACCGACCCGGACGACCCCGGGACGGACCCGGACGAACCGGACGAGCCGGGGCCCGTGATACCGTACGAAGAGGACGTCGGCGAGGACGTCGACCTCGTTTTGTTTATCGGACAGTCGAACATGGCGGGGCGCGGCGTCGCATCCGAAGCGACGAAAGTGGGGGAAGGTCATGCCTATGAATTCAGGGCGATCTCCGACCCGACAAAACTGTACCCCATGGAGGAACCGTTCGGAAAGAACGAAAACAATCGCGACAGCGGCGTGAACGAGAGCGGAAAAACCGGTTCGATGGTTTCGGCGATCTGCGAAAGCTATTATCAGACGACGCAGACGCCCATCGTGGCGGTTTCCTGCTCGATGGGCGGAACGGCTACCACGTTTTGGGATACAAATCGTCCCGCGTACCAGGATGCGGTCGATCGTATGCTGGCGGCGAAAGAATACCTGATGGAGGACGACGATTTCGCGGTGCGCCATACATACGTCGTTTGGCTGCAGGGCGAACAGGACGCGGGCGGTAAGGTTACTGCCGAACGCTATAATAAGACGCTTACGAACATCTTTGACGGGTTCAAGGCGGACATCGACGCGGATCATTTCTTTGTTATTCAAATCGGCAGCAATACGAAAACCGGGCAGGAGCCGAACTATGCGGTTATCCGCGAGGCACAGGCGGAATTCTGCGAGACCTATGAAGACGCGACCTTGGCGAGCATCCAGTTGATGGACATGTTTACTCTCGGATGGATGAAGGATCAGGTGCACTATTCGCAGAAAGCGTACAATATCGTCGGCGCGGACGTCGGCGCGAATATGGGGTATTATGCGATGACCGGCGAAGAGGCGGTTTGCGAACATTTCGTGTATGAAGTCGAACTGCCCGAATACAACGAGGGCGCGGCGTGGAAAGCGAACGCTGACGGCGACGTGGTGATCCCTGCGGCGGCGGCTTTTGAAAATTCGCCCTACGCGAGCGCTACTTCCCGTTATACCGACAGTACTCTGTATTATTGGGAACCTGTGGAAGAGTACGGCGGCGGAGCGAAGAATCTGCCCGACAACGGAACGCAATGGAGCAGCGGTATCGGCTATGAAAATGCGCCCCAGCTGAGTTATTCTTTTTATATCGACGAGCCGGGCACCTATTATCTGTATATGCTGACGAGTTTCCCCGGAACGGGCAGCAACTCGGTGATGGCGTGCATCGACAACGACCGGTTGGCGGAATGGAACATAAAATCGAATAAGGACATGGGAAGATGGTACGGCGGCAACGACGGCGAAGGCAAAGACGGGCTCGTTTCGTTCGAGATCGAAGAACCCGGACTGCATACGCTGACGGTATGCGCCCGCGAGGACGGCGTCGTATTGCATCAGTTCGTGCTTTCGCAGGACAGCTCCAAATCGTATGTAACGCGCGACGGCGGCGGACAGCCGCAGACGGAGAGCGAACGCATGCCCATCGAAGAGAAGGGCGCGTACGTCGAAGTGAACGGCAACGTGAGCATCGACATGATGTCCGCTCTGGAAAACGGCGATTCCTGCTGGTTCCAAGATAAGACATATAATGCCATGAATTTTTACTGGCAGCGCAGCGGCAACGGCAGCGGCGTGCAGATCATGCCGCAGGGCGGTAACTGGGCGTACGAAACGGACATCACCAAGATCCCGCAGGTATCGTACAAAGTCAATTTCACGACGCCGGGGACATATTATGTGTATCTTTACACGACGTTCATGTCTTCTTCGTCCGATTCGGCGATGATCGGCGTGGACGACGGGTCTCCCGTAACGCTGAACCCTTCGAAAGGGACGGGCAGGGGGCGCTGGCTGACCGGCGAGGACTGGAAAATCGAAATCCCGACGGCGGGCGAGCACACGATCACCGTCTATGCGCGCGAGAGCGGCGCGGCGATGCACAAACTGTACCTTTCCACGAGCAGTGAGGCGAAGGTCGGCAATCACCCCGCACCCAGCCCCCGTCTCTTTGCCGGCGACGCCAAGCCGACGGTGTTTGAAGAGCAGGGCGGGATCGCGTTTGCGGAAGGGAATGCGGCGACGTACAAATTCTCGTTCGCGACGGCGGGCACATACAGCATCTATGCGCGCGTGGACGCCGAAGCGGGATCTTCCGTAAAATTCGGTTCGAACGCGGCGGTATCCTTCGGCGCGGCGAAGGACGCCTGGGCGGACTTCGGGACGCTGACGGTGGAAAGCGCGGGCGACGTTACGCTCAACTGCGCGGTAACGGGCAGTGCGGAAGTGATGTGGGTATATCTGATTGCCGAAGATGTGGAAAACGCGCGCGTCGAAACGCTGATATTCGGCGATTCGTATACCAACGAGACGTATTGGACGGAATTTAAGGCGCAGATGGCGCCCGTCGGCGGCGTTACGATCGGCGTTTCCGGTTCGGAGGTGAACAACTGGACGGGAAGGACGGGCGAGATCGAAACGCTGTACAATCCCGAGAATATCGTCATTCACATTGGCGTGAACGACATCAACCGCGGCGAATCGGGAACTTCCTGCGGCAACGCGATCGTCGATCTGATCGAAGATCTGCAGGAGAGGCTGCCGGATACGAATATCTTCTATGTGGCGATCTGCAACAACAACAGCCACGCGAACGACGGGAAGTGGGCCCAATACGCGGCATCCAACGAAATCGTGAAAGCGCTGGCGGACAAGAGCGCGGACGATACGATCTATTACATCGATTTCAATACGGCGATGACGGAAAATGCGTCTTCGATGAGCAACAAGGGGTTCGACTCGGGGGATAATCTGCATTTGAATTCGGAAGGATACGAATTGTTCTCGAGCATGATCGTGCAAGCGATTCAAAACGTTACGGACAAAGTTACGGCGGAGGTGAATTGATATGAAAAAAATTCTTACTGCGATCCTTGCGCTTTCGATGCTGGCAACGGTCTGCGCCTGCGCCGCACCCGCGATGACGGATACGGAAGAAGTGCGGGAGGGAAAGAACGTTTCTTTATCCGCAGACGCCGAAGCGGTTATCGAGGCAAAGGATGTAAAACTCGATAAAAACCATCTGGAAATGAAGATCGGAGCCAAGGAGACGCTGAAGGCGACGGTTTTGCCTTCCAATGCGGACGACCGGACGGTCGCATGGAAGAGCGGCAATACGTCGATCGTAACCGTTTCCGAAAACGGGGAAATCACTGCGGTGGCGGAAGGAAGCACGACGGTAGAGGCGAAAATCGCCAACGGACAGCGCTCCGTCTGCCAGGTGAAGGTAGTGCGCGACGTTACGGACGACGGCCTGGAGATGAAGAGAGAAGGCTATATTTATTACGAAGATTTTTCTCTGCGGAGCGATGTGCCTTCTTATCTGATAAAGGACGTTCCCGGTAAGGGCCGTGCGGTGATCGAAGAGGGGGCTCTGCGCATAACGGTCGTGAGAGGGGGCGACGACGCTTTCCTGACATATGAATTTGACGAACCGCTGCAGAGCGGACAGTATACGGTAGAGGCGAAAGTCAAGGCGGACAGCATCGAATTCGCAAACCCGCTGTTCTTCTTCTGCGAGACGAACGACTTCTACGACACCGGCAAAATCGTTACCCAAGTTGCCATGGAAGACGGATACTTCAAAAACAATACGGGCAGCGGCTGGAAAGAGAGCAACGGCGCTTACATCACCGCGTACGAAACCGGACGCTGGTATGAAGTGAAAATGATTATCGATATGGATGCGGAAGTATACGATTTTTACGTCGACGGAGAACTCGCAGGGGAGTCTCTCAAATTCCGCAAGGCGGACAGCGCGATACAATATCTGCGCTTCGGTTCCGAAAACGATTGGGCGGATCTGAGCATCGGATACATCCGTATCCGCGAAGCAACGGCGGACGAAATTTAAAACGTTGGCCGAATCATCGGTCAAGTATATAGGAACAAAACAAAAACAGTAAAAAAACGGGGAATCAAGGTTTGATTCCCCGTTTTTTATCGGCAAAAAAGCGCGGAAGTGCTTTTTGGGGCGCAGGGCGTAAAATGCTTTCCCGGAAAATGCGGGAAAATAAAAGGGCCGGGGCGGGACGACGGAACGGCTTCATCCTCTGCAAAATACAGGCGCGGCGCTTGTCTGAAAGCCGGGATCGGCCGATTTTGGCGGAGATGAAAAGGTTTGCGGAAGGGGGTGGGGGAAGTAAAAAGCAGAGGCCCCTCTTTTGCGGGAAAGAGAATTGAGGCCGAAATCATGTAAAAGCGCGGGCCTTCGCATCAGCAAAGGCCCGCGCTCAAAGATAGGAGAATTAAGATATTGAATTGCCGTGCAAAAGCCGCTTAGGAACAGCAGACGGATAAAATGGCTTCGCCGAGCAGTTTTCCGATCGCGATCATGTCGTCTTGGTTCCAATGGTATTGGTCGGTGCCCAAAACGCCGTTCGGGCCGTTGACCTGATAGGAAGAAGAGTGTACGATATGCACGTTTTCGACGAGATCGGCGAGCTCGTTCTGCATGGCTATAAACCTTTTGTTCGCCGCCATGGAAGAATAGCTGTTGAAAGTTTCGGATATTTCTCCGACGAAAATCGGCATTTGCGAGAGGTCTTCGCCGCTCAATTCTCCGAGGTCTCTGCGAATATCTTCGGCGAAGTAAGAAAACGCCTTTTTATATTCGGACTCCTGGCCGATATCCGCTTCGCCCTGCATCCAGAACAGCCCTTTGACGTGTACGGTGAAGCCGAGGGATTCGTACTCGCTGAGACTTGCGGAAAATTCTTTTAAGAAATTGTCGTACAGTCCGCCCGTCTTTGCGGACGCGTTGGAGAGCGTCGCTTCGTAGGAAGGGGAGACCCAGTTGCCCTCGCTTGCATTTTCGCCCGAAAGGTTGTTTAAGAGGGAGGTGCCGCCTGCCGCATACTTGATAAAGCCCGCGTATTTGCCGCTTTCTCCGTTATAGTAAGTTGAGAGCACTGCCGCGGCGCCCGCTTCCGCGCCGAAATGGGAAGCGTCCATGCCGTAACCGATGCGGGCGACGGATACGGGGATCCTGCGCTGCAGCGCGGACATGTTGCCCCAGTTTGTGGAGCGGGAATTGCCCGCGTAGAGGATATTGTCGAACCCGTAATAGATATCCGGTTCGGCCGATTTTACGCTGTTGGCGTTGAATGAAGCGTACCCGGAGCCGTTGGATTGGCCTGCGATGAGGTAAACGTCGATGTCGCGGCTTTGAAGCTCGCTCTGCGGCACGGCCTGCTTGATCTGCGCCAATTTTTCCGCATCGATCGTATAGTTGAAGGCCCGGATCGTCTGCACCGTCGTCGCGTTTGCGACGCCGAATCCGCTCTCGTTTTCGATCACATCGTACGAATAGCGCGCAATGTATTCGCCGTTGACGAAGAAGAAATAATCGGTCCCGTCGCGAAGGACGCCGAGTTTGACGTCGGAGGCGTCGTCGATACGGCCGGACAGGTTGGCGATCGTCCGCGAGTCGCTCGTATCCCAGCCGGTGCCGGTAAACGTGATGACGAGCCACTTATCGACGACGGAGGCGAATACTTTGTATTTTTGGCCGCCGCTGTCGGCGAGGTCGTCGGGGCCGTGGGCGATCAGGAGCCCGCCCGTGTTGGTCAGGGAGACGTTTTGGGCGTTTGCCGTATCGAAAGAGCCTTCCAGATAATAGGAAGTGCCGACGGCTTCGTCCTGGAACGCATATGTATAGTTGGTGATCTTTATCTGGTTGCGGTACCCGTCGGCGAGTTCCCAGTTCGACCCTGCCTGAGCGGTGCGGTCGGCATTGTTGTAACTCTTGTGCTGCGACCCCGCATAGGTAACGTATCCGCCGAGATACGCGTCGGATACATATGCGGAGATTTCGCGCGTTTCGTTTGCGTAGAGAGTTACCGTTTGCTCGTTTACGTTATCGTGATATACGGTACGCACCGTGTAAGTGCCCTGCGGGAGCGAGAGCGAGAATCTGCCTTCCGCATCCGCCTGCACGCTGTATGCCTTGCCGGAGGCGTCGGTTACGGAAATTTCGCAGTCGGCGGGGTCGACGCCGTCATAGAAGGGAACGAATGTGTCCCCGGCGGCAAAGCCTGCGGAAAGGACGGTTCCGTTCAGGGCAGCGGGGCGCGTATCCTGCGCGAAAACTGCGGAGATCTCTATGTCGCCGCCTGCGGCTACGGGAAGATATGCAAATACGGTATCGGAAATTTTCACGGTCTCTTTTTCCGTTCCTCCCTGTTTTACGGTCAGGCTCTGCAAGACGGAACCGCGCGGTGCGGTTATTTCGATGCGGAGCTCTTCGGCCGATTGCAGGCAGCCGCCGCTCGCGATCTCCGTTCCGTTTTGCGTAACCTGAATATTGCTGCCGTACGTAAGTTTGACGCGCTCGTCGACGACGGTTACCTGAAAGCTTTTCGCCTTTTCTCCTTCGGGCGTTTCGGCGCGGACGGTGATCGTCGCTTCTCCGCGCGATTTCGCCGTGATCAATCCGCCCGAATTGACGGTTGCGATCGCCGTCGAAGAAGTGTTGAAGATAAATTTCGGTTCGTCGACGCCGCTGACGCTCGCCTGGATCTGGTAGGTGCTTTCGGCATTCAGCGTCAAATCGCCGTTGCCGAGGGAAATTTCGTATTTGCTGCCTTCGCCGGCGCAGCCGCATAGGGCAAATACGGCTAAGAACGCCGCCGCGATGACGGCAAACAGTTGTTTTTTCATCTTTTTTCCTCCTCTCATGCTGAAAACGGAATCAAAGATTCCATACCCATTATATATCCGTTCGCCTGAAATTTCCATGGGGAAAGGGAATAAAATGTATTGATTTTAGAACATAACGGCAACGGCAGAGGGGCGGAAAGGAAAAACAAGTTTTACAGGCGAGAGGGAAAGGGAGGCTTTTCCCGCGGGCAGAAGTTTTGCTGCGGGCGGAAGATTTTATCGGCTGTAAAGGGTAAAATCCGGCGGTACAGAGCGGCGAGGGAGATGCGGGACAGGGCGGCGCGGGGCGTGCGGAAGAAGAAAATGCGGAAATTCCGCCTTCGCGGCAGACGGACGCTTCCGCACGGGGAGCGGCGGCGGGCGAATATAATTTTTAAGGGGCGCTCGGCGCGCAAGGCAACGGAGAAGAGAGGCGGCGGCTTCCGCGACGGGGCGGAAAAATTTGTGCGGAGAGACGGGGAATCGTTCGGGCGCGTCGGAAAAATCGGGCAGCTTTTTTCTGCGGCCGATTTGATTTTATAATAGTGATAGAGGCGGATCGCTCCGCTTTCGGACAGGGTCCGCAGAGGAACGGACGGGCAGGGATACGGATCGCAAAAAGAGAAGAAAAAAGCAAAAAAATTTTTTGTGAAATTTTTAAAAAGGGTATTGACAAATGCAAAAAGCCATGATATACTAAACGCAAATAAAACGTTTTACATATTTTTTGGAATCAAAAAAACGTTTTATTAAGGGGTTTCTATGGCAACGATTCGCGAGGTCGCAAAGAGAGCGGGGGTATCGGTGGCAACGGTATCGAACGCGATAACGGAAAACCGCAGCGTAAACGCGGAAACGCGTGCGCGGGTTTTGCGCGCCGCGAAAGAGCTGAATTATAAACCCAACCTGATGGCGTCTTCCATGGTAACGAAGAAGACGAACATCATCGGCATCTTCTTTTACAATTTTGCGGAAAAGAATTTTTTGCCTTACAGCGAGTTTCTGAAGGGGGTAACGCTGACGTGCCAGCGCCGCGGGCAGAGGGTGCTCGTGTACACGGACGTAACCGAAGAACAGTTCCACGAAGGGTTTATCCTCGGCAACGAGCCCATCGACGCGGGCATCATATTTTTCCCGCAGGAGGATGAATTCCGCGCCAATGACCTGAAGTATGCGAGCCTGCCCTTCGTATTCGTGGGGAAGTGCCGGGGATTCAGTTTCGTCGACTGCGAAAATAAAAAGCTTACATACCGCCTTACGAAAAAGCTGATCGACGCGGGCAATCGGAAGATCTGCTTTTTTAACAGCGATCCGAATTGGATGCTCACGAAGGACAGGCGCGCCGGGTTTTATGCGGCGCTGGACGAGGCGAGGATCGAGCGGAAACAGTGCGCGGAATACAACGAGAATTATGAAAATTGCGAGATCTTCCTCGCGGACGCCTTCGAACGCGGATTTCGCGCCTTTGTGGTAGAGAGCCCGCGCATGGTGCGCGCGATTTATGAGCGGTGCCTGCGCGACGGGCTGCGGATCGGGAAGGACGTATCGGTCGTGTTTTTAGGGTACGACCCGCAGTTCGACCTGATGACTCCCTCGCTGACCTGCGCGAAACTTTCGTACGAGGAATTGGGGCAGAGCGCCGTGGAACTGATCGAGCGCGTTAAAAAGATCAACGTGCCGCAGGAAGTGTATCTGGAAGCCTCCGTCATTGAGGGGAATTCGATCGCGCGCATGAGGTGATCGGCAAATTCTGACAAATGCCGTTTTTGGGCGAAATTTTTTGAAAGCGTTTGCCGGCAAAAATGCGGCCTGCGTGAGGCGCCGGCGGCATCGGCGGGAAGAGGGGAGCTGCGGCGCATGGGCTGCCGAATAAGAGGCGCTTCCCCGAGACGGATTTGCAGGCGCGGTTTTTTCGGAAAACAGCGTGCGGGATTGAAAAATTTACGGAAAATCGATTCCGTCCGATTAAAATTTTTTCGCAAATGTCAATTTGCGAAAAATAAAGGCCGGCCTTTATTTGTTCCGGTAGGAACAAATAAATCCAATTGACGGCATTATCCTTTATTTTTTGAAAAATGGCTCTATAATAAAACGTTTTAATAGTCAAAAATTAATTTTTTTATGTACTAAAACGTTTTAGATTCATTCTTGCATTTTAAGCGCCTTGCGGTGCTTTAATAAAAACAAGGGAGGATTTTTAAGATGGCAAAAAAAATTGCGCTGTTATTGGTAACGGTGCTGATGCTGTTCGCCTTTGCTGCGTGCGGCGGGGGAAACAGAGGGACGACCGACGATCCGAACAATCCGGGCGGAGGAAACGGCGGCAACACGGATTCGGGCTTCGACCTATCGGTAGACGACCCGACTTCGCTTTCCGGTTCGATCAAAGTGGCTCTGCCTTCGACGGGGAACAAGAGGGCGATCCTGCAGACGGCTGTCGACGCATATACGGCTTCCCGCACGGGCGTTACCGTAGAGGTGGAGTGGAAGGCGGAAGACAACTTCTACAACAGCTATAAGATCGACGTTTCGGGCGGGCTCGTGTTCCCCGACGCGGCGTTCATCGACCACGTTTATGTGCAGAACCTCGCTTCGCTCGACCTCGTGGCGGACGTTACCAGCGTTTTGGGCGATACGGAAGACGAAGATTTCCCGTATATCGACAACCTGGTCAAGGCGAACGAACTGGACGGCAAATCGTACGGCTTCCCGTTCAACGCGAATACCGTGGCGCTCTTCTATAATAAAGAATTGATGGGCGACCAGAAAGTGCCGACCACGTATGCGGAATTCAAGACGACGGCTGGCGCACTGCTGGCGGGCAATCCAGAACTTGAAAACAAGGTGTTCTCGCTTTCGACGGGCGTCGATTACCGCAACTTCGGCGCGATGATGTTCATTTCCTGGCTGGGAAGAAACGGCGGGCATATCCTTTCGGACGATCTGCGCAATTCGAACTTCCTTTCCGACGAGGTAAAGACGACCCTCGAGCAGTGGAAAGAGATCATCGACAATAAGTGGGCTTCTCCCTCGCTGTCGAACGAAGGCAATTTCTATAACGGCGACGTAGCGATGCTGGAAATGGGATGCTGGAAGGTTTACGACCTGCTCGAAAGTCCTGAAAATCAGGGCAAATACGGCGTTGCGCCCCTGTTTACGCTGAAAGACGGCGTTGAGGCGCAGAGTATCCTCGGTTTGTATTCGATGTGCGTAACCAAGCAGAAAGACATGAATAAGATGCGCATCGCCGCCGACTTCAGCAAGTTTATTTCCACGCATACCGAAACGCAGATCGCCTTCGCGAAAGAGGCGAAAAGTCTGCCCGTAACCGAAGCCGCGGTGCAGGATCCGTACTTCCAGAGCGAAAACTGGAAACCGTTTACCGACGCGCTGTATACGGCGGCGATGCGGCCCGGTTCTGCGGAATACCCGACGATCGAATCGGAAATCGCGAACATGTACATGAAAGTCGTTATGGGGACCACCGATATCGACGAAGCGATGAAAAAGGCGGACAAAGAAGTACAGGAGACGCTCGACGAGCTGTTTGAAGGATAAGAGACAATGGTATCTGTTCGTTTATCGAAAAAGGGGAAAGAGACGGTAAGGGCGTACGCGCTGATGGGGATACCGCTGCTTTGGTGGTGCGTATTCTTCATCGTGCCGCTCATTATGGCGCTCGTGTTCAGCTTTTCCGACCTGCGCATCAGTATCGACCAGATTTCGCGTTACGGACTTTTCCAATACGAAAAGGTTCTGAAAGACGACGATTTTTGGCAGGCGTTTTCCAATACGGTAGTTTGGACGCTCGTGATGATGGTGGGGAACAACGTGTTCGGGCTGCTGATGGCCGTGCTCATCAGCAAGCTCAAACACGGGAAAAAGCTGTTTATCGGCCTGCTGTTCTGGCCGACGCTCGTTTCGGCGGTCATCGGTTCGTCGGTTACAAAGCAGGTGATGCAGGCGGATGAGTACGGCCTTCTGAATATGCTTTTGGGCGCGTTCGGCGTTGCCCCCGTCGCTTGGCTGGAGAAGGAGAGCACGGCGCTGTTTTCGCTGATGATCATGCCGTTTTTGTTCGGATTCAGCATAAAGATGCTCATCTACTATTCGGCGATATTGAATATTCCCAAACAATACATGGAGGCGTGCGAGCTGGAAACGGATTCGGGCATCGAGAAATACGTGCACATCACCTTCCCGCTGATCCGCAACGCGCTGGTGCTGAATTTGCTGCTTTCGCTGATCGACGGGTTGAAGGTTTTGGGGCCGATGCAGCTGATCACGGACGGCGGCCCGGACGGCGCAACCAACTCCTGCGTGCTGTACATATACAAGCTGGCGTTTGACGGAGGCACGCAGATGGGCAGGGCTGCCGCGGCGGCGTTCATCCTGTTTGCGATCATTTTGGTCGTGAGCCTTATACAGCTTCTGATCACGAATCGGAAGGAGGAAACGACGTATGAATAATGCTGTGGCGAAAAAGAGCAAGATCCGTTCCAAGCGAAGCGCTTCGCTGATCGCTGTGAACGTGTTTACGGTGTTCATACTCGTATTGTTCGCGTTTGCACAGGTGTTTCCGTTCTATTTGCAGCTCGTGTATTCGCTGCAGCCGTTCAGCTTTACCGCGCGGCCGGGCGTGATCGAGCTGTGGCCGCAGAGCTTCAATTTTTCCAACTATTCCGAAGCGTTTAAACTTGCCGATTTCGGCAACGGATTCAAAAACACGATCATTACGGCGGTTTGTTTTACGGCATTGAGCCTGTGCGTCGTTCTGATCATGGGATATGTGTTGGGCAAAAAAGACTTTTACGGCAAAAAGGTCGTGTTCATTATGCTGATCGCGACGATGATGGTCCCCGGCGAGATCCTGATGGTGCCGAACTACATCCTGATGATCAAGTTCCGCATGCTCGATAACCTGACGGCGCTGATCCTGCCCGGTATCGTGAACATCTTCGGTATCTTTTTGGTGCGGCAGTTTATGAACACCATCCCCGATTCCGTTCTGGAAGCGGCGGAGATCGACGGCGCGGGCGAGATACGCAGGATATTCCTGATCGTCCTGCCTTTGTCTCTGCCCATCGTGGCGACGTATTGCATTCTGACTTTTACGGCGACATGGAACGATTATCTCTGGCCGATGATCGTGCTCCGAAGCAGCGAAAACTTTACCTTGCAGCTGAAACTGAAGGTATTTTCGCCCATGTTCGGCACGAGCAGAGACCAGATATTGATGGCTGCAGGTTTGATCCTTGCCCTTGTGCCGGTGGTGGCGATGTATTTGATCTTCCAAAAGAACTTCATCGAAAGCGCCTCTGTTTCCGGCTTAAAATAATATTACGAGGAGGAAAAAATGAAAACCCTAACCAAGAGAATCATACTTCTCTTACTGGCACTGATCATGTCGCTTTCCGTATTCGGCATGGTCGCATGCGGCGGCAATGAAACGCCCCCGCCCGATGGCGGAGGTACGGATAATCCGGACGATCCGGACGATCCCGATGACCCCGACGATCCGGACGATCCGGACGAACCCGAGGAACCTGTAGAGGGCGGCGGCATCTATTTCCCGATCCCCAAGATGAACGCGGAGAAAAAGCTCGTCGTCATGGGCGGGGACGTGGAAGTGGGCAACGAGCAGCGCCTGCTCCTGCTGACGCTGAGCGGTATTCAGGGCCTTGCGAACCAGGAGGAAGTGAACGCTTACCTCAATTACAAGCTGGAAAAAGACGGGCAGTTCCCCAACAATTACTGGCTGCAGGATATGGTCGACAACTATGGCATTACGACCGAAGAGCTGACGTTTGAAGAGTCGATCGAGTATTATAAAGATTTTGCGGGCGAAAACGCGGGCTTTATTACATACAGCGTCGATTACGACCCGCTGGTCGGTATCGACGATTCGCGCTCGCTTACGGCCGCGATCAACCTGTGCGCGATCAAGGGCTGGATCCCCGTGGAAAAATCGCTGAAAGAGACGGCGGAAACGGAATGGGGCCTGACCGAAAAGATGGACGCGACGGAGATGGACGACCAGGACGTATTCGACGAGTACAAGGACGAATTCGACAATTCGATCCTGATCCAGCAGCGCCCGATGGAAAACAAGGACTACGGCCTCCCGATGGTGGGCCTGCGCGACTATGCGATCGCGAATAAATTCTTTACGTTCTACGACGACGGACAGGGGCAGACGGCCGCGAATTACCGCCACGAAGTGCATTCCTGGGCGAAGTCGAACAAGCCGATCCTCGGCTGGGGACCCGGCGACGAAGCGGACCACATCAGCTATGCTTCGGAAGCGGGACAGTTCTCCATCCCTTCCGACTTCAGCTTTAACCTTTCGGTAACCTGCGCGGACGTGTTCCAGCAAGACCCGATCAAACAGAAAAATCAGTTTGAAGAGATCACGCCCGAAGAGGGCAAACATTACGTGGCGATCGGCCGCAGCGACGGCGACAACATCACGACGTGGCAGACGGAATTCGTGCAGTCGCTGACCGACTTCGGTTCGCCCGATCGAGGCGAGGGAGAATTTGCGATGGGCTGGTCGATCTCGCCGATTCTGGCGGAGATCTTCCCGGCGCTGCTTCGCAACGTATACCGCAATTCCAACGACTACGATTACTTCATCGCGCCCGTATCCGGGCACGGCTACCTGTACCCGAGCATGTACCCCGAACAGTACCGCGAAGACTTCTTTGAAAAATTCGACACCTTCCTCGGCAAAGCGGATCTGCATACGGTGAGCATTCTCGACCACGGACAGGAAGTTATCCTCAGCAAAGAAGTCGCGAACAACTATGCTTCTGCTTCCAACCTGAAAGGCGGCTTCGTTCTCAACGGCAATAAGTATAAGGGCGGCAACGGCGCGGTCGTATGGTCGGATAACGGCAAACCGTTCATTGCTCCCAAAGAATCTCTGTGGCAGGAAGAGCCCGGCGAAGTCGTGGCGCGCATCGGAACGTATTGGAGAGATTATACCCGCATCGAAGGCTATACCTACATCAATCTCCATCCTTGGACGCATACCTATCAGGACGTCGAATACGTCGTGGAGGAGCTGCGCAAGAATCCGGATATCGAGATCATATCTCCCGATCAGATGATCGACATGATCACCAAATATGTACCGCATGAGGACGTTACGTCGCCCGACAACGTCGACCCGAGCCTCGAATACAAGGTCCCGTTCGACCCTCTGGACAACAAGTTCCTCAACGGCGCCGGCACGGAAGACTGGACGCAGAAGAGCGGATCGATCACCCGCGTTACGCTGAGCGTCGGCGGGGCGCTGGGTACCTTTAACGGCTTGCAGATCAACGGCGTCGCGGAAAAGACGTACACCATGCCCGACGAAGACAATCTGCAGGTAAGCTTCGATTATCTCAAACAGCAGGAAGACACGGCGATCAAAGTGGAAATGGAGATCGGCGGCGTAACCAAGACCGTGTTCGACCGCCTGAGCGTGAAGAAGGCGGACGGCGTTTCGAACATCGTGATACCCGTTACCAACTACTTCAGCCGCAGCGAATACGGCGGAAAAGAGGCGAAGATCCGCGTCGAAGTGCTCGACAATACGACCAACGGCGTGATCATTTCCAACGTCGTTACGCAGGCAGCGGCGATTACGGACGCGACCAGCGGCGGCGACAAGCTGCACGACGTGAATTTCGCGACCATGGAAGACTGGGTATCCGCAACGTTTGCCAAGAACGCGGCGGTCAAGGTCGACAACGGCAGACTGATGCTGGACGGCAGCGACGGCTGGACGGGATTCTACGACGACAACATCAATATCAATATTTACAAGGCGTTCACGATCCCGCAGGATATGAACAATGCGGAAATTTCGCTGAAAATGGCCTCTTCGAATACGGGAACGGCGATCAACGTCATCCTGGTAGTCGACGGCAAGGTATACGAACTTTCCAATGGATTTACGACCATTTCCAAGAGCGAAGAGAGGATCTTCAACGCGGTCGTCGACGGAAAGGGCGGCGCGAACGGCATGATCCTGGTGATGCAGAGAGACAGCAAGGCGAACAGCGGTATCGGCGAAGCGGCGTACGTGTGCGAATTCAAAGTGGCGGCGCCGGTGATCGACCCGTATTACAACACGTTTGCAGGGTCGCTCGAAGACTGGGCGGCGGGCGCACAGAACGCCGTTTGGGAAAACGCGATGGCGAAGATCACGGCCGCAGGCTCGATGAGCAAGACCATCACGATGCCCACGATCGCAGACAACTGGTCGCAGGTGATCTCCTTCACGTATAATGCGGCAGACGCCGCGAAGCCCGTTTCGATCGCGCTCAAAGCGGAATACGGCGGACAGTCGTACACGCTGAAGACGGTCAGCGACGTTACTTCGACGGATATGCAGACCTTTGAATGGGTCGAATCGGACAGCGAGATCCCCGTAATGAGCGCGCAGAGCGTCAAACTCACCATCGAAGTTACGGGCGAGGGCGGCATTGCCTATATCGACGACTTCAAGGTTACGAGCAAGAGCGATACCGACCCGTACAACAATACTTTTACTTCCGGTTTGGAAGACTGGACGCTCGAAAGCAAGAGCGGCTGGACGGACGGAAACGGACTGACTTGGGATAACCAGCGGATGATGGTCAGCCTCAATAACTTCGGAAACGTCGACGATACCTTCGAGGCCGTGGCATTGAAGGAATACACGCTGCTCGATTCGAAGAACATCGTGATCAGCTTCGATGCGAGCGCGCCGGGCGGCTACAATGATCAGCCGCAGGGCGGTTCGGTTACGATGACCATCGAGATCGACGGAGAGGAATACACGATCCTGGAAAAGACGGTCGTGAACACCGAAAACGGCTATCCGGACGCGACGAAGATTTCCGTCAACCTCAGCGAGGTGGAAGAACTCAGCGGCATAAGCTATGAGGGCAAACAGGTGAAACTGCGCCTGAAGTTCAACGACGAAGGCTTTGCCGGAGGCGTCGGCGTAAATATTTACATCGACAACTTTGTAACGGCGATCGCCGAATAATCAAAACGTGCGGACAGGGGCGGTGCAATGCCGCCCCTTTTCCGAAACGGGGAGTGCGCAATGGTAAAAAAAATAGCGACATTATTGCTCGGCATGCTTTTATTGTTCGCGTTGGCCGCGTGCGGCGGAGCTGCGGGCGGTACGGACGACGGGGCGAATAACGGCGATACGAACGGGGGCGGAAACAATAATGAGGATATCACGCCTCTTCCTCCTGCGGAGAAGACGGAAGAGGAGCTTTTGGCGGAGAATCCGCTGTTTTCGAGCGCCCTTCCCGCCGATCAGCCCTTTACGGCCGGAGGGATCACGTTTGAGATCACCGTCGTTACGGTGAATCCCAGCCCGAACGAGGATAACCCCACGAAGACGATCAAGGTGTTCATCGACTATCCGTACGAGATCAAGACGGTGGCGCATACGAATTTTTCCGTCTGCGACGTAGAAAACGCCGAATACGAGTCGGTATTGCCGGACGGGCTGGATTATATGGGACAGTACCGCGAAGAGGGGAAAGACGGCAGGGTAACGTTTATCGTGCCCCGCAAATACGACCACTATCTTCTGAAAGCGGAGTTCCCGAACGAGGATGCCGTTTATGTGCATTTTAATTTGAACGATTATTGAGAGAGGGAAAAGCATGAAGAAAAATTTTCGAAAAAAGAGGATACTTTCATTGTTATTGGCGGCGGTGATGTGCCTCGGAGTCGGCGGCCTGGCCGCGTGCGGCCAGGCGGGCGGGACGGATGACGGCGGGGGAGACAATCCTCCGGATCACGTAGCCGAAGCGGAGTTTTCGCGCGCAGACGCGGCGAAGATCGTCGCGGACAAGGCGGGATTTACCGGGGGCGAAAACCTGACGGAAGACGTGAAGGACGGCGATAAAAACAGCGAGGACATCTATGCATGCGTTTCGCGCAATATTTTCGGCGAGCCCACGCTGGAATACAATTTCCGACCCAACGAGGCGGTTACGCGCTACGATACGGCGAAGATCAGCGTTTATACGTATGCGGCGCTTCTCGGCGTGGAGGACGAAAACCTCGAGCCGGGCGTGCAGGACGGCATCACCGACATCGGCGAGCTTTCGGTAGAACAGCGGTGGTTTGTGCACTGCGCGAACGCGAACGGATTTATCGAGGATACGGACGGCAAGTTCGAGCCGGGCAAGGAAGTTACGGAGCAGGAATTCAGCAGCGCGATCGACAAGGCCGTGCAGAAGGCCGCCGTCGAAGGGACGAATTACGAAGCCTACAAGGCGAAAAAACTGGAAAATTTCAGGACTTTCCCCAACGCGGGCGCGCCCCTGGCGGATAAATTGGACAAATTCGTCGTTTCCGGAATGGGAGACGCGGGGCAGCGCCTCGCCGTCGCCACGCTGCAGGGGATCGTGAACCGCGACGAGATCAAGCTGTATCTCGATTACGGCGGCTATTCGTGGATGAGCGATTACGCGATCGAAAAGGAGTATTTCGACGGATACGAGACGCCCGTTCCCGATAACGATTATCTGGCATTGCTGACGCGCTATGCCGATTATATCGACGGCGCGATCGTATTCGACCCCGATCTGCCCTGGTCGATCAACACGTGCGTGAATATCGCAGCGGTCGAGGGGAGGATCGTGATCAGCCCTGCGATGGTCGGCACGATCCGTCTGCTCAGCCCGAACGCGGATATACGGTATTTTTCCGAACTGGGATTGGACGAACTGCTCGACGCGGAAAAGTGGTGCTACAACAACCTTTTTGAGTACATGCGCAGGGACGTGATCAGCTGGATGTACTACGAAAGGCAGACGGACTGGGCGCGCGATTACGTGGTGCAGATGAAGATACCCACGATGTGGGTCGCCGGTTCCGCCAGCGAATATTACGATGAAGACGCATTGCTGTTTGCGGCAAGCGTATTGCAAAAATATCCCGCAAATATACCCATGCTCGGGTTCGGGTACGCAAATGACCCGACCGTCGGCGGGAATGTGGGCATCGGGGAATACGAAGGGGTAAAACTGCACGGCGAATACGGCAAATATACGGCGGTGTTCGATACGGTGGGGAACCTTTCCTTTCATACGGCGATCAACGTCGCGCCCGAAAACAAGAAGTTTACGCCCGCGGAAAAGCCTTCGATCGCCTACGACGCGAACAAGAAATATGTGGCGGTAACGATGATGGAGAGCGGCGATTCGCCCGCCTATATCCAGTACGGGCTGAAACAGCGGCAATGGGACCACGCCTCGCGCGGAGAAGTTCCGTACAACATCAGTTACGGCCTGAACAATTACGATCTGTATCCGCTTTTGACGGAATACTGGTTCGAAACGGCGAAGACGTACGATTATTTCTTCGGGGCGATCTCGGGATTGGGTTACAGCTATCCGCTCATCGGTTTCGGCGATAAAGGCGTCGTGAACGAAGAGGGCATTTATATGGATAAGGCGATGATCATGGAGGATCATTACACGAAGGCCAATAAACTTTCGCAGAAACTCGGATTCACCTGCCTGGGCGTGTATTCCTTCCCCGAAGGGACGTGGAACGAATCGCATTACGAAGAGTTTGACGAATACGTGCTGCAATATATGCCCGACATCGACACGGTGATGGCGGATATGCACCGCGGCGTGTACCAGCTTACGAAAGATCAGCTGATGCATACGTCGGAATACGGACAGAGGATCTATCATTGTTCGACGAAGTGGAGCTTGGCCAGCTTCTCCAATCAGCAGGAGGCGCAGAATTACTTATACGACGAAATTTTGCGCACGACGTCGAACGGAGGACAGTTCTTCCAGTGCATGGCTTACAGCTGGCATTACGGACCGGACGACATCAAGGCGGTCATCGAGCGCTTTAATACCGAGCACCCGGGAGAATATGAGTTTGTTACCATCGACCAGTTGGACGAAGTGTATCTCAAATCGATCAACTCGTAATATAAGGAGAATTCTGCGGCCATGAAGTTCAAGATTTTTTTGGTTTATCATTCCCATATCGACATCGGCTATACCGAGCGCCAGGAAAAGATCGCCGTGTATCAGGCGGATTTTATTAAACAGGCGGTCGACTTCGCGCTCAGCGACGCGCAGAAGAGCAGGGATGAGAAAAATTCTTTCAAGTTTACGGCGGAGGGCTTTTGGGCCGTCGAGAATTATTTGAAGAGAGAAAAAGAAAAAGGATTGGAAAAACTGCTGCGCGCCGTGCGCACGGGACGTTTCGAGCTTACGGCAGGATATCTGCATTTCGCGGAGCTTCTCAATTATAAGAATCTGAGCCGCTCGCTCGATTATTGCAGAGAGTTCTGCTTGAAAAACGGCATCGAACCCCCGAAAGTCGCGGTCGCTTCCGACATCAACGGATTTTCCTGGGGATATGCGGACGCGCTGATCGACCACGGCGCAAAGTATCTGATCACAAACATCAACACGCATCACGGCGGGGCGCCCTTTTCCAGACCGCTGGTACCGTTCTATTGGACGGCGCCGAGCGGGCGCAAGCTGTTGGTCTGGAACGGGCTGACCTACCACAAAGCAAACCTTTTGGGCCTGATCCCGGGGCTTACGCCGATCGGCGACCCCGGGGTGCCCGGCATGCATGTAGAGGAGACGGGCTTCATCGACATCAAGGACACCGATTACGCGCACAAGCGCATTTTCGCGATGGTCGATGGGTTGCGAAAGAACGGGTATACGGCAAATTTCCTGCCGATTTTCGGTTCGGGACTGTATACCGACAATTCGCCCGCAGGCGACGGACACTGCGAACTGCTGCGCGAATGGAATGAAAAGTACGGCGACCAAATCGAGATCGTAACCTCGACGGTGGAGGAGTTCTTCCGTTACCTCGAAGAGAATTGGGGAGAGATCCCCGCGTACGAAGGGGACTGGAACGACTGGTGGACGGACGGCGTGCAGAGCACGCCCAACGAGACGCGCATATTCCGAAATGCTCAGCGCACCGAAGCGCTGATCGAAAAACTCGACGAGAACTGCGAGATCGTGTCTGCGGACGAACGGGAAGAGATCGTACATAATCTGATTTTATACGCCGAACATACCTGGGGGCATTCCGCTTCTCTGAGCGACCCGACGAAGCTGCTGGTGGCTCAGCTCGACGCGCGGAAAGCGCGCCTGGCGTTCGAGGCGGACGTGCTTGCCGGGAAGAGCTTTGATAAGCTGGCGCGCGCACTGGGAGAGGGCGAGTTCCGCCAGGAGCGCCCGTTCGAGTATACGATCGTCAATCCGCTCGGCGTCCGCGCAAAGAAACAGATTTACCTTCCCACCGATTTTTGGGAAGAAGGGAGATTTGTCGGGCGCAGCGTGGCGGTTTCGGACGGGGAGAAAATCATCCCCGCACAGCGGACGTATACCCTGCGGGGAGCGTTCGTGGTGTGCGTCGTCGAGCTCGGCCCGCACGAAAAAAAGACGCTGCGCATCGAGATCGGCGAAGAGACGGAGCCCGCCGCGGCGGCCGAAAACCGCTGGTTCGACGTGCGTACGGACAAAAAAGGGATAAGAGAGATCTATTACCGCGGCGGAGAGCGCATTTTCGGGCGCGAGAACGGGGAGTTCTGCGAGCCAGTATATGAGATTTTCCGCGGAGCAAACCGCGCGGACGCGGCCGGGTTCGGCTATTCCGCGCGCAAGAAGATGCACCCGGATATCGTGCGCGGGAAGCTCGTTTCCTTCCGCGTCGCGGAAGAGGGACCCGTATTTACGAAGTACGTTTACGACTTTGCGATCGAAGGATCCAAGCGCACGGGCGTGAATCTGTATTTTTATAAGGAACTGCCGAAGATCGTTGCGGAAGCAGAGTTCGCAAAGGAGCTCGTAACCGATCCCGAAGGCATGTATGTAAAATTCCCCCTGCGCGTCAGGGGCGGCGAGTGGTACGTCGACAAGGCGGGCGCTATATTCAAACCGGGAAAACAGCTGCCCGATACCTGCTGCGATTACTATCCCGTCTGGCGCGGCGCCGCGCTGCGCGGAAACGATTTGCTGCTGACGGTAAATTGTTACGATACGCCGCTCGTTACCTTCAATAAGATCAAATTGTGGGAGTTTACCCTGAAAGCGGAGAATACGGGCGACCTGTATTCGTGGCTTACGAACAATAAATGGGAAACGAACTTCCGCACACAGTGCGCCGGATTTTTGGAAAGCCGTTACTGCATCGCCGTGGGCGAAGGTACGGATATCGGGGCGCAGCTGGAAGAGAACGAGTACGATTTTCTCGTGCTCCGTAAGTAACGGAGGGCGGCGATGAGAGCGATCGGCATCGATTTAGGCGGGACGAGCGCGAAGATCGGCGCTTTGGAAGACGGAAAAATATTGGAACGGGCGGCCGTTCAAACGCGGCAGGACAGCGATTACGGCGGGATCCTGCGCGATCTGGCGGCCGCGGCGGGCACGCTCGCCGAAAAATACGGTGCCGAGCGAGTCGGGATCGGCTCGCCCGGCTTGATCGACAGGGCCGGGAGGCGGGTGTGCTATTCGAACAATATCCGTTGGAACGACGCGCCCCTCGGCCTTGACCTTGAAAGAGAACTGGGACTGCCCGTGCGGATGGCAAACGACGCCAAATGCGCGGCGCTCGGCGAAGCGGTTTGCGGCGCGGGGCGAGGATATTCGCGGGTGCTCATGCTCACGCTCGGAACGGGGGTGGGCGGAGGATTCGTCGAAAACGGAAAATTGGCCGCGGGATCTCTCTATGCGGACGCGGCGGAGATCTTCGGGCATATAACGGTGGAATACGGCGGCAGGCAATGTACCTGCGGCAGAAGAGGCTGCCTGGAAGCGTATTGTTCCGCCACGGCGCTCATGCGCCGCGGAAGGGAGGTTTTCGGCAGGGAGGTGAGCGCGAAGGAGATCTTTGCGCTTGCCGGCAGCGGGAATGCCGCCGCGGCGGAACTTACGGAAGAATTTGCAGAGTATCTCGCGGCGGGGGCGGTGAGCCTCGCGAATGCGCTGCGCCCGCAGGCGATCGTTTTCGGAGGCGGCGTTTCCGGCTCGGCGGGAGATTTTTTACCGATAATCGACAGACATTTGAAAGAGGAAGTTTACGGGTATGCGTTTGCGCCCGTGAAAGCCGTTGCGGCGCAGCTCGGGAACGATGCGGGCATGATCGGCGCGGCTTTGCTGCAATGAACGGAGGAGAGCATGAAAGGATACGGCAATTACGATAAAGAACCGGAGCTGCGCATCGAAGGGTATGCAGGCTTGCAGGGATACGGAGCGATCGCGGAAGAACTGAAAAAGAGAGCTGCCGGAAAAGAGAAGTTTGTGATCGTTTTCGACTGTTATACGGAAGTGGACGCGCGGGAAGTGCAGGACGGGCTCGCTTCGCTGGGCGCGAAGTGGTACGACGCTGGCGACGCGATGATCGGAGACGCGGAATATAACGCGATGATCCGCCAATTCGTTACGGACGACCGCGTTTTCGGCATCATGAATACGCTTACTTTGGAAAAGGTGGTCGATCATGAGAAGTTGAATGCGCTGCGGAAGAAACTCGCGAGGGAAAAGGGGCTCGTGTGCCTGATCGGCGTGGGGGCTTCTCTCGTAACCGAGGGCGACTTGCTCGTGTATCTCGATTTGGCACGCTGGGAGATCCAGTGCCGCTTCGCGCGCGGCGCGTGCAACTGGAAGACGGACAATTCTTCCGCCGCGAAACTTGCAAAGTTCAAACAGGGATATTTCGTCGAATGGCGCATGGCAGACCGCCATAAGCGCAAGCTGATGGATAAAATCGATTATTATCTGGACACGAACGCCGCGAACTCTCCGAAGATGGTGAGCGGCGACGGATGGAGACAGGGACTGCGCACGTTCGCGTCGCGCCCCTTCCGCCTGGTCCCGTATTTTGCGCCCGAAGTGTGGGGCGGGCAGTGGATGAAGGACGTTTGCGGACTGGACCGCTCTGCGCCCAATTATGCCTGGGCGTTCGACGGCGTGCCGGAGGAGAACAGCATTTACATGCGCTTCGGCGACGTGCGCGTAGAGGTGCCCTCCGTCGATGTGGTGTTCTATTGCCCGAGGCCGCTGCTCGGCGAACGGGTACACGCGCGGTTCGGCGACGAGTATCCCATCCGCTTTGACTTTTTGGATACCATGGGAGGGCAGAACCTCTCGCTGCAGGTACACCCTTTGACAGAGTATATCCAAAACACTTTCGGAATGCACTATACGCAGGACGAAAGCTATTATATTTTGGACTGCGAAGAGGGCTCCTGCGTATATTTGGGATTGAAAGAGGGGATCGACAGCGGCGCGATGCTCGCCGATCTGGAGGCGGCGCAGCGCGGAGAGATCGTGTTCCCCGCCGAGAAGTACGTCAATAAATTCCCGGCGAAAAAGCATGACCATTTTTTGATTCCTGCGGGCACGGTGCATTGCTCGGGTGCGGATACGATGGTGCTGGAAATCAGCGCAACGCCGTATATATTTACCTTCAAATTGTGGGATTGGTCCCGCCTGGGGCTGGACGGACTTCCCCGCCCCGTACACATCGGGCACGGCAGACACGTGATCCAGTGGTACCGCGATACAAAATGGGTGCGCGAAAATCTGCTGAACCGCTTCGAGACGATCGAAGAGAGAGAGGGATACCTCGAAGAGCATACGGGATTGCACGAGCGCGAGTTTTTGGAAACGAGGCGCTGCCGCATTCGGGAAAAAGTGCGCATGGAAACGAACGGTTCCGTCGTGCAGGCAAATGTCGTGGACGGGCGCGGCGGCGTGATCGAAAGCCCTACGGGCGCGTTCGAACCGTTTGAAGTGCACTATGCGGAAACGTTTATCATTCCAGAAAGCGTAAAGGAATTTACGGTGCGGCCTTTGGACGGCGAGGTTACGATCGTAAAAGCATATGTGAGAGGTTGATATAGAGAAGGAATTTCCGAAAATGGCGAGCGCCGCAGGTTCCCCTGCGGCGCTCGGTTTTGCATATTCAGAAAACAAGGCGCGCGGCCGTGCGGTCTTCAAACAAACGCCGCGTTTGTTGTCTGCAAGAGGAAATTTTCTGCAGAATTTGTAAGGCGGTGATTGGAATGCTCGGCAGAGGACATGGTTACCTTTTTGGGAGAAGAGAATGCAACGTGCCGTTATTGCAGAGCAGACAGGAAAGGTCGGCAGCGCGCCGATATCGCGGGAAGGCGGCAGAAGATTTAATTTGTGCTAAAGCGCTGTCTTTATAAGAGTTATCGGGGTTGAGTTTAAAACGGCGCACATTTCCGTTCCGCCGCATGACTGTACAATTCATTTAAATAACAACGAAAACGGGCTGAACGCAAGAATGCGCTCAGCCCGTTTGCCAGGGGGGATGTTATGCCGCGGCATCCGCTACCGCGACCGCCGCCAGCGAGCAGTTGCCGCCGGAGTTGCTGTAGCGATAAATGACGAACGTGATCGTATCGTCTTGGGTTGCCGTAACGGTGAATTCCGCTTGGTAAGCGTATGTTGTTTCGGCAACTTCGTCATGCATCTTGTCGTTGCTGAGGATATTGCCGTGCGAATCGATCGACTGGATATAGTAAGTGCTCTTCCAACCGCCGACCCACAGATAGACATTTACAGTTTCTCCTGCGTTTACTGCGATATTGATTGTAATATATCCGCCGCATTTACCGTTGTTGGTGCCTTGGTCATCGCAGTCGTTATCGATGGGGGCGTTTTCAAAAGCGGTGCCGTTCGTCCACGTAAAAGCCGCTTTGTAATCCCAGAAAGTGCCGTTGCTGCCGACAATCAGCGAATCGGTTAAAATCGAACCGTCTCCGCCGTTCATACTGTCATCTTGATTGTCATAGTTCAGATAATACCAATCGTTGGTGCCGATTTCGGTAAGATCGATATGATTCGTATGGTAATCAGTCATCTCGGTGGTATTGCTGAGGGATACAGTGGTTGTTGCCGCGGGGGCGGACGATTCGCCCAAAACGGCAATGGCGACCAAAGACATATTGCCGTTATCATGCATCTCGGAAGGGCTGAGGCGCAGTGTGAGCGTCGTTTCTTCCGTAACATTGATCGAATAGGTGATCATCCGGCCGACAGAAGTTTCTTCGGCAGAGAAGGATTCAGACGCTGCCAAAATCCAATTGCCGATCGAAAGGGTCGTGTTATTCGTGCCTCTCCAAGCGCCCGTGTAGAGGCGGATCTCTTTGACGGAGGAGTCGACCGTGATGCTGAACGTGAGGTCCGTGCGTACGCATACGCCGCTTTGCGTTCCGTCATGAGCGCCGGTAGCATATCCGTTTGTCCAGCTCATCGTTGCTTTATAGTCGCTGAATCCGGCAAAAGTTGCGTTGTCCGTCAAATCGCTTTCGGTAGAGATCAAGTCGGTTGCATTGAGCATTTGGTCAATTTGTCCGTCTTGATAATGTTCCCAATACAGCGTATCGAGCTCTTCATCGACGTCCGTAAGGTTGATCGAAGCGCCCTCAATGTCTGCAACGGAAGCGGTCGCCGTGGCGGGAGCGCCTTCGTTCGAGACGGTAACGGCGCAGTTGAGTTCCTGCCCTGCAACGGATGCGGTGATGACGCATTCGCCCGCGCCGACAAAGGTTACGACGCCGTCTTGATCGACGATGGCAACATTTTCGTTGCTCGTGCTCCAGATGATTTCGGGAACAGGGTCGGGTGTGGGCGTAATGTTCACTACCAAAGTTACGGTATCATCGCCGTATTTCCCCGTTAAAGTGTTCTGGCTGAGGGAGTATTCGGGTTCTTCAGGTTCGGGTTGCTTTGCGGTAACGGTAACTTTGCATTCGAGCTTCTGCCCGCCGACTTCGGCGGTGATGGTGGCTTCGCCAACGCCGACAAAGGTTACGACGCCGTTTTTGACAGTCGCGACCTTATCGTTGCTCGTGCTCCAGGTAATCGCAGGCTCTTCTTCGGGCTCGGGCGTGATATTGACGGTCAAGGTAACGCTTTCCGCGCCCTCTTCCACGCGGATTTCCGTCTGGCTGAGGGAGTATTCGGGTTCTTCAGGTTCGGGTTGCTTTGCGGTAACGGTAACTTTGCATTCGAGCTTCTGCCCGCCGACTTCGGCGGTGATGGTGGCTTCGCCCGCGCCGACAAAGGTTACGACGCCGTCTTGATCGACGATGGCAACATTTTCGTTGCTCGTGCTCCAGGTAATCGCAGGAGCTTCTTCGGGGTCGGGAGTGATATTGACGGTCAAAGTAACGCTTTCCGCACCCTCTTCCACGCGGATCTCCGTCTGGCTGAGAGAGTACTTGTAGTCGGGCTCGACAGGTTCCTGCGAGGCGTCCGCCACGGCGACTGCCGCCAACGCGCAGTTGCCGTCGAACGAGGAGGTGCAGCCGACGTAGAAGGTGATCGTATCGTCTGCGGTCGCGGTCAGGCTGAATTCCGCCTGGTATGCGAACGTCGTACCGTCTTGTTCGGTTGCGATTTGTTGCGTGCAGAGAATGTTGCCGTTTGAATCGAATGCCTGCACGGAATAGGTGCTCTTCCAGCCGCTGACCCAGAGGATCACGTTGTAGTTGCTGCCGGCGGTTACGTTGAGGTCGACGGATACATAGCTGCCGCATACGCCGTTGTTCGTGCCGTTGGCAATTTTGTTGCCCTCTCCGGATACATTCTCTTCATTCGGATCGGAAGCACAGACGGTGCCGTCCGTCCAGGTGAAAGCCGCTTTATAGTCCCACATCGGGATGCTGTTGGTCCATTCGAGGGAATCCACGTCGATGACGCTGCCGTTCAGTTTTTGATCGGCGCCCGTGCTGTGATAGGTCTGCATCCAGTCGACCGTGCCGACTTCGGTGAGGTCAATGAGGTGATTCGAGGAACCCGTCATTTCCGTCTGTTTCGTAAATGTTACGGCAGAGGTGGGTTCTTCCGGTTCAGCCGCCCCTTCGCCGAGGATGGTGATCGCAACGAGCGAGTTGTTGCCGCCGTCGTGCATGTCGGTAGGGCTGATGGTGAGGGTTACCGTGGTTTCTTCTTTTACTTCGACCGCATAAGAAATCATTTTTGCGGAAGCGGCGGAGCCGTCCGTGAACGCTTCGGAAGCCGCGAGCACGACGCCGCCGAGCGACAGGGTCGTGTTGTTGGTCCCGTTCCAGGCACCCGAATAGAGGCGGATCTCTTTGACGGAGGGATCTACCGTGATGCTGAATACGAGGTCTGCACGCACGCAGACGCCGTTGGTATTATCGGTCGCTACGGCGGTAGGCGTGCCGTTCGTCCAATTCATGGAAGCCTTGTAATCATCAAAAGCTCCGAAATTGGATTCGTTCATAAGATCGCTCGCGGTCGAAATGAGGTCGGCTGCGTTGTTCATGCGATCGATGCGGCTGCCCTGGTAGTGTTCCCAATACAGGGTGTCGAGCGTATCGTCGTTGTCCGTAAGGTTGACGGAATCGCCGACGATGTCGGTTACGGAAACCGTCGCGCTGACGTCGAGATCGGTCGGGACGACGTATACGGTGCAGTTGAGCTCCTGACCGTCGACCGCAGCCGTAATGATGGCCGTGCCGCCGCCGACGCCGGTTACAACACCGCTCTGGTCGACCGTGGCCACATCGTCGTCGCTGGTAGACCAAGTGATGTTGAGGGTCTTTTCGGGCGTTACGGTTACCGTAAGGGCTTCGGACTTTTCGCCCTGGTCGATGGTAAGGCTGGTTTCGCTGAGGGTATACTCGTATTCGATGGCCGTTACGGTTACTTCGCAGGTGAGCTCGACGCTGCCGGCGGTGGCCGTGATATTGGCGGTGCCGGGCGCAACGGCGGTTACGAGGCCGTCATCGTCTACGGTGGCGATGTCATCATCGTCGGAAGCCCAGGTAAATTCGGGCATCGTATCGCCTTCTTCCAAATCGGGGGCGACGAGGATGTACAATTGCTGTGTTTTGCCCTCTTCTACGGAAACTTTGGTCCTGTCGAGCGTGTAGAGATACTTCGCGGTTACCGTAACGGTGCAGGTGAGAACTTCGCCGTCTACCGTGGCGGTGATCGTGGTGGTGCCTTCCTTGAGAGCGGTTACGATGCCGTTTTCCGCAACGGAGACGATCGTATCGTCAGCAACGCTCCACTGCGGCGAGATCTGCTTGGAAGGGGAAACATTGACGATCAGCTGTTTTTGATCGTCGACCGACATCTGAATGGAGCTGTAGTTGAGCGCGTAGGAATAATCCGTCTCGGTCGAGGCGGCGTTTACCGTAACGCTGCAGGTGAGCGTTGTCCCGCCCACGGTGGCCGAGATCGTGGCCGTACCCGCCGAAACGGCGGTTACGGTGCCGTCGTCTGCGACGACGGCGATCTCTTGATCGGAAGAGGCGTAGGTTACGGTAAACTCACTTTCCGGATCGGAAGTAACTTCGAGCTTTTCCGTTTCGCCTATCTCCATCGTGAGAGAGGTGTGGTTGAGCTTGTAGACATACGTTGTGCCCGAACCGCATGCCGCCAAAGAGAACAGCATTGCGATACAGAGCAAAAGAGTGATGAGAAGGTTACTTTTTTTCATATTTCTTTTACCTTATCCTTTCGGCCTCAAAGGCCGTTTTTTATTTATTCGGTTTTCTCACTTTACGGAAATCGCCGCAAGTCCGACGGATGCGATCCTTTCAAGTTCGGGCGAGTATTCTGACCGGTTCGCTTCCATAGAAACGGACGGCAGCTTTTTCGGGAAAAGACGCGCTGCAGTGCCGTGCCGAGTACTTTTTTCATATTCGCTTGCGAAACAAAGAAGAAATTTTTTGCCTTGTATTGACAATCTTTCTTAGTTATATTATAATTATCTCATGGACGATTGTAAATGAGCAATAATCAAAAAAAAATGAGGATTCGTAGCGAAAATAGCAAATAATGAAGGGGGATTTCGGTAATGTTGCAATACACCAGCAAAAAGACAGATCCGAAAAAAAATATTACGTACGGCAATTGCAAAAAGGAAAGTTTTGCGATTTTTTCGTTTAATCCCGCGAAGGATTATCCTCTGCGGGTGGAAATGATCGGCGTTACATACCCGGACAAGGATTATTTTATCGAGCGGAAACATTCCGATTACTTTGTTTTCGAGTACGTGGTTTCCGGGTCGGGCTATGTAAGCGTCGGCGGAGAAAAATTTTCCGTGGGGGAAGATTGCGTGTATGTTCTGCAGCCGGGAGCTTCTCACCGTTACGGAGCCGATAGAAAAACGCCTTATCAAAAGATTTGGATCAATTTTTTCAGCGGAATCGTAGCGGATATGTTTGCTGCTTACGGCCTGTCTTCGCATACGGTATTCCCGAATTCGGGCTGCCGAAAATACTTCGACGAATTGTTCGAGATTGCACAAACCTCCCCAGATAATGATGAGTGTTATTTGCAGGTTTCGGAAGTGATCTTTCGGATTATTATTGCCTTGGCGCAAAATGTATCAAAGAATAGGAAGGCTTCCTATGTCGCGAATGCGGTGAAAACAAAGTTGGACTCTTCTTTATATCGGAAAATCACAATCGAAACGATTGCTTCAGAATTGGCGATCTCGAAATCGCAGATGACGCGCGAGTTTAAGCGCTACTACGGCGTAACGCCTTACCGCTATATCCTCGACCGCAAGATCGCTATTGCCAAGCGGCTGCTGCTGACGACTGATTTGAAGGTATTTGAAATAAGCGCCAGGCTGGGGTTCAGCGACGAATATTATTTTTCTGATCTGTTCAAGGAAAAAACGGGGGTTTCGCCCCTGGCATTCCGCTTCGGCAAATAAAGGGGCGCGCAGGGCTGATTTCAGCGTGCGCGGGTGTTCATATGCGTAAATATACAAAAGATGAGATGCAGAAGCTGAAAACGCTTCCGACGCAGCACCTCACCGGGCTGCACAACGAGATGCTTTCCTTTTTTAAGGTGAATACGGAGAAGGTGCCGATGATGGTCGAAAGCATCGGACTTACCGAGGGCACGGCGAATTATTCCGTTTACAGAACGCCCGGAAACGCGAGCATTCTCGAATACGTACTCAGCGGGAAAGGATATGTGTATACCGACGCCGGCGTCTATACCGTCCGCGAGGGGGACGTCTATTTTCTGCGGGAGGAGACGATACAGCATTATGCCGCCGATGCGAAAGAACCGTATACGAAACTTTGGATCAACTTTAACAGTACCGTCATCGACGCGGCTTTGGACTCTTTGGGGATCGGAAATGTGATGATCGCGCATGCGCCGGATTGCAGACACGATTTTGAAAAATTGTATTCCTTGGCAAACTTGTCTCCGAATAACGAAGACGTATGCTGTGAAGCGACGCTGACGGTGCTGAAGATCTTGTTTTCGGTTACAAAGATCAGGCGCCCCGAAACGTTTGCGGAGCGCGTGCGCGCAGAGCTAGACGCGGCGGTATATTCAACTGTCAGCATCGGCGAGATCGCCGTCAATCTGTTCGTTTCGCGCCAGCATCTGACCCGCGAATTCAAAAAGGCGTTCGGCGAATCTCCGTACCATTATCTGCTCAGCCAAAAACTCGACGCGGCGAAAGGATTGCTCAAGCAGACCAATTTGTCGGTCAAGGTGATCGCGATCCGCCTCGGTTTCAGCGACGAAAATTATTTTTCGAATTTGTTTAAATCAAAAATAAAGATGTCTCCCACCCAATACCGCAAGGCGGAAAATATGATAAATCAAACTAACAATATGAACGGGGGGGGGTATGATTTTATGGCAGTTTTATGCGGATCCTCGCGTTGGAAGACGCAAAAGGCCAGTGCGGCCGCTTGATTTTTACGGAAATCGTCCGGTATATGTTTTAAAGGCCGTATCTGTGTGAAAGGGGCAGAGGAAGAATTTTCAGCCCCGAAAAGCAAACAGAATAAACAGAGCATTGAAAAGCGGCGTATCCCGAAAGGGGGATACGCCGCTTTTGTTTTGATGTGCAGGTCCGCGGATATCGCGGCGTTTCCGCCGACGATCTATTCTGCGGTCAAGCTGTTTTCGAAGGAATCACATTATTTGACGGCGACAGCCGCGAGGCCGACGGATACGCCGCTGCCGGTAGCTCCCTTATAGAGGATGACCCGAAGGGTGTCGGACTGTTCCGCTTCGACGGCGAGGCTGATCTGAATGCTGTCGGTCGAGCCGGAGGCGGTGTAGACGATCCCGTCGTAGAGCGTTCTGCCTTCGGAATCGACGATGCAAAGTCCTACGGGAAGTCTGTCTGCCAGTGCGTACAGTTCAATCGAGGAAACAGTCGAATCGACGTTTACGTTGAAAGAGATATTGTCGCCCCGAATGCCTGCCGCCGTCGTTTCGCCGCCGTACGTGAGGGTGGCGCCGAAATCGTCGAACGCTTCTTTCCAATTGCTGTAGGTTACATTGCCGAGAGCGGGGAGATATGTCCCGTTTTCCATATCCGCGGCAGAACCGATCGTCATCCAGTCCTTCGCGCCGGCGGTGATGTCGACGGTGCCGCTGACTTCTTCGGCGGAAGCGTTTACCGACGTGTTCGCCGTATCTGCATACGTTCCGCTGACCGCGACTGCGGCGAGGGATACGTTGCTTCCGCTGTCAAACGGATCGGAAAGCTGTATTTCGATGGTGAGTGCGCCCGATTCTTTGGCATCGATCGCAAATGCTACGATTCGCCTCTGCGAAGTATTATCGGCCGTGAACGTTTCCGAACGTGCGAGTTCGTTGCCCAAAGCGGAGCGGACGATCACCGTGTTCGCGCCTTTCCAAACGCCTGTATACAAGATGATATGCTTTGTTTCGGGAGTTGCGTTTACGGACAACGTGATGCTGCCGTAAGTGCAGGTGCCTTCCGCGCTGCCGGTATGGGCGACCGTGCCCGATTCGCCGTCGTTCCAGGAGAGGGAATCGTAATCGCTGAAACCTCTGCCGGCATCGAAGCGGACGGCGTTGATCGCCGTGCCGTTGATGCGGCTGATGGGCGCGCTGCCGTTTCCGCTGAAGTGCATCCAGTCGAAGGTGGCTTCTTCGTAAAAACCGCCCGCGTCGCTGAGGTTGGAACGGTTGCTGCTGACGGCAACGGGATCTTCCGCCGTAACGGAGATATCAGCGTCTTCGCCCTCGGATACGGGGTTCAAAGTGGTGGACGCAAAGCCGCACAGGAAGTACACGTTGGAAGGGGAAGGAGCATGCGTCTGGCTGCTGGCGCCTTCGGCAAATCCGACGGATTCGCTAGCCATTACCGAGTACGTAACGTACAGGGTGCCTTCCTGCTCGCATTCGATGACGATGCGGCGCAAGAACGAGTCGTATAAGTCGCCGAATACTTCGGTGCGCACGTTGCCCGCGCGGTCGCGTACCGTGAATTTCGCAAGGCACTGCTTACCGCCGACATACAGCACGTAATATTTCGCTTTGCCGTCGGCATTGATGGTCATGCTGAAGTCTTTCTGCGAAGCGATGCCGGTCATCGTCGTCTTTCCGGAAATGGTATCGCCGTTCGTATAGCTCTTTAAGAAGAAAGCGTCGTAGGTGACCCATGCCTCATCGTAAGAAGAGGGGAAGGAGAAGAGCTCGGGGCTTTCATCCTTGCGGACGGCTTCGTCTGCCGCGCCGTCGCCGAAGGAGATCCAGTCGACGTCTCCGGCTTCGGTGAGATCGATGCCTGTGCCGGCTTCCTCGTCGTAGAAGGAGAACTCGGTAGCGCTGTCGTCATACTCTTCGTTGATCGCAGAGTTGGTGGGATTGTCGAAGTAGATCTCGATCACATAAGTCTCGCGGATGGAGCCGCTGAACTGGAATTCGTACAGATCGCCGTCCAAAGCCGCTCCGCTGAAAGCGAAGGGTTTTGCGTCTGCGGACTGTTCATAGAAAGCGACAGCCTGTAAACCGCCGTTCAAAGTTACTTTGCCCAAATCGCCCCAACCGGGGTTGGTGTGGATGCGGACGTTCCAGCTGCGGGTCTCAAACGCACGGTCGCCGGAGAAGTCGCCCTGGGCGGGATTGATGGTAACGACGACTGCGTTTTTCAGCGCGTCGAACGCCATGGTGATTTCCGTCGTGCGGTATTTCCCGAACTGGTAGCCGTCCGTCGTAACGTCGTCTTCATAGAGGGTCGTGGAGGCGGAGAAGTTCCTGGAAGGGTATACGTCAAGGGCCATTTTGCTCCAGTTGCCTGCACTCGTGTTGACCATATTCTGCGCGAGCGTGATGAGCGCGCCCTCGCGGACATAGACGGGGGATGTTTCCAGAGGATGGGTAACGGTATAGGTCGCAGGACCTACAAAGCGTTCGCCCGTCCAGACGTCGATCCACGTGCCTTCGGGGAAGAATACCGTGCGCGAATTGTAGCAGACGGATGCGCCCGGCGCGCGCTGTTCTACATAATACATGTAGGCGTGTGCGTTGTACCCGTCTTCGGAATACCGCACTTCGATGGGATGCGTGGTGTTCGCCGCAAATGTTTCGGTCGTGAGATATACGTCGTATTGGCCGTTGCTGTCGAGCGCTTTCTGGCCGTCGATATATACGACGATGTCGTCGTCCGCAAAGAATGAGAGGGATGCAGGCTGATCGCCGATCGTAACGTAACCCGTCCACTTGATTGAGAACTGGTCATTGGGGAGACCGGAAGGAGCGCCTGTGCCCCAATCGAAATTGATATTGGTATCGACCTGCGTGCGCACGGGCGTGCCGCTCCAGGTCATGTTGTCGTAGTATTCGGCTTTCAGCCCTGCCGCCTTTTGGCCGCCGTCCGCATCGTGCGTCAGCATGCTGCCGGGTACGGGGGTATCCGTCGTCGCCTCCGACAGAGGAGCAATAAGCACGTAATCGCCGAGCATGTATTCGTCGTTGCGGGAAGATTCTTCATACTGCGGGTAATTGATATCCAGTCTGCTCATGATGGGAAGGCCGGTATCGTAGTTGTTGCGCGCGAGCGAATAATAGAGGGGCAGCAGGCGGTAGCGCATGTCGACATACGTATGCGTAACTTCTTCCGCCGTATCGCCGTACAGCCAAGGCATGCGGCCGGGCTGGCCGGACATCCCTTTCATGCAGTGCACGCGGCAGATGGTGGAGAGGGCGCCGTACTGCATCCAGCGGGAGTACAGAGAATCGGTAACGAGCTGGTTGTGCCCCCCGAGGTCGGAAGACATATAGGGCAGACCGACTTCGGCGCCGCCGAAGACAGCCGCATAAATTTCTTGAGCAAGTGCGTCGGTATCCGCGCCGATATCGCCCGTCCATTGGATGGAGTAGCGGTGCGCGGAAAGATCGGAGGCGTACGTCCAGATGCCGTGCTGGCAGCCGTCTACGTTTGCCATGATCAGGGCGCGGTTGGCATATTCCTGCAGGTCTTCTTCGTCTTTGTTCTCTTCCCAGAATTCACTCGTAACCCAATTGTAGGCGTACATGCCGAACGCATATACGGAAATGTCGGGATCGGCCGGGTTGAGCGCGACCGTCCAGTTGCGGTCGTACCACCAGTAATCGACGCCGAGCGAGAGGATCAGGGTAAGATTTTCGTTGCGGTATTCGACTTCGTCTTTGTCAAGCCCGTTGGTCGTGCCGTCCACCGGTTCGGGGTGGTCGTTGAACATGACGTTCACGCCCATTCCGTGTACGACGTCCAAAAAGGCTTCCATATCGGGGAACAGATCGGTATTGATCTCGTAGCCCGTGCCGCCGGTAAAGTTTACGCCGCCTTCGCGCCAGTCGGTATCGATGACGAGGACGTCGATGCTGTAGCCGCGGTCCAGATAGTCTTCGATCTGCTGCAGGGCCGTTTCGGCAGTGTATTCATAATACCGGGAATCCCAGTATCCGAGCATCTGGAGAGAGACCATTTCCGATTTGCCGGTAAGATCGGTATAGTCGGAGCAGAACTGATCGTAGCTGCCGCCGGGCAGGAAAACGAACACGTCCGTGGCGTCGTTGTCAAAGTCCCAACCCTGCAGCGGGTCGTCGCTGTCGGAGATCGAGTAGCCGTAATCGGAGGGGATGATGCGGGGGCTGTCTGTAAAATACCAGCTGCGCAGCTCGTCCGAAGGGCTGGGGATGTAGACGTTGGTATCCGTCATGCCGTCGAATTCCCAAAGCTGATTGTTGGAACCGTCGGTGATGAACACGTCGGCGGCATCCGCGCCCGAAGGGATATGTACGGTATACTTGTCGGTAACGATCTGTTTTTCCGTCTCTTTATCGACGACGGTATACCTTACGGAATCCCAATCGTCGCGGTTGGAAACGATGTAGCTTTTGCGGTTCTCGAAGCCCTTGGGCCCTTTCTCCTCGATGCGGACGAGGGTGTCCGAAAGGAGCTGGATGCGAAGGTCGCCTACTTCGACGGCGGAAATCCCTTCGGGCGTCGGATCGTCCGGATCGTTCGGATCGTCGGGGTCCGTCTGGTCGGTGGGATCGTCGGGACCGTCGTTGCTCTGGCCGCCGCTGCAGGCAGTAAAGACCATGAGGGCAAAAGCGCTCAAAGCCAAAACGAGCAGAAGCACGGTCAGGATCTTGTGCAGATTCTGTTTCATAATACCTCCCTACTAATATAAAGATAATGATTGCGCAGACCGATTCCATAGACAGGTCTGCGCGCTTTTTTGAAAAAGATGCGTGAGACGATAGGATAAACGCCTGAACATTCGGCGCTCTTTACACTCTCTCACTGCTGCCGCATTCCTTTCCAAGCATTATTATAGATAGAAAGGGGGAGATTGTAAATGAGTAAAAACATAAAAAAAATGAGGATTCGAAGCAAAAACAGCGAAATCAGGCGGCAGAAATCTGTTATTGGCGGCACAGAAAGATTTTGCGCGGCAAAAGAAATCGAGAGCGGCGTCTCGCAATGAGCAAAACGCGCGCGGCACGTCAACGTCGACCGCATCGAGTGGGTTACGATCACCGATAAGGACGGCGGAACGCTCGACGTAATGTATTGCAACGGGCCTACGACGAATCTGCAGCCGCTGCCGTTGACGCGGTATGCGTCGAAGTCGCCGTGATTGTCGTAAGCTTCCAAACCGGTTATGACCGCTTCTCCTTCGATATACTTCACGTCCAAAGTTACGGGTTTGCCCTCGTAGTAAGAATCCATTCCGTCGATAAACTCGATGCCGCTCATGGAATATTCGGTTTCGCCCCAGGCATGCGTGTAAATGCCGCTGATATAAGCCGCGCCGCCGCTTGTATTATAGCTGCTGTTGCCGTAACCGACGCTGACGGGGCCGTTTTCGCCGATGACGAACAGTTCGTATGCGCCCGTCGCCGTATCGAAGCGGACCACAACTTCCAGCCCTTCGTTTACGCTTCCTTCTCGATGAGCGGGATCGAGTTTGCCGACAGCATGGATTCCTTCTTCGAGGGAACCGTCGTCGTGCCGAGCGCCGATTATACGCAGAGCGAAGCGAAGATCGAAGGGCTTGCGGCGGAATATACCTACGGCGACGACGTCGCTTTCACGGTTTCGGCTTTGCAGGGCTACCGCATCGTTTCCGTTACCGTAAACGGCGCCGCGCTGACCGCGGAGACGGACGGAACGTATAAATATTCGGGCAAATGCGGCCTTGAACTCAATGTAGTCGTGGTTACGGCGGAAGCGTCGGTTACGGCAGGGACGGTTACCGGCTCGATCGACTGTGCGTTTGACCTCGAAGGCGTCGCGATCACGTTGGTCGGGGAAAGCGAAATTTCCGGAACGGTCGGCGCGGACAATGCGATTTCGATGCAGGATGTTCCCCTCGGCGAATACACGGCATACATCACGCTGTTCGGGGCGCGCGTATCGGCGGGTACCGTATCGGTAACCGCGGCCGAAAATACGGCGAGCCTGTCTTATAACGGGCAGCTGAACGGTGCTGCTTACGATATCGCTTCGGGAACCGTCAGTTATGAGGGCAACGGTACGGAGGGCGGCACGGACGTATTCGCGTTCGACGGGCTTACCTTTACCGAAAAAACGTATATAAAAGGTGTTTGGAAACTCTCTGCCGAAACGGCAGACGTTGCGGGCGTAGGCGCCGGGATCTATCTGCGCAATTCGGCGGGTGCCATTGTTTTCCGTTATTATTACGATGCGGGTAACAATAATCAGTTCTTCCAGGTAACCGATTGGAGTTATTGGGGTGGAAGCCCCGACGGTACCGCCAAGCCCGGTACGGACATTCATACATGCCTCACGGGCGACGGGCTGAATGTGGCCATCGAATTCGACCCGCAGGCCGGTTCGTATGTGCTGTACGTCGATACGGGCAGCGGCTGGCAATCGATCGCGCAGGCAACGATCGGCGGAAAAGCAGGATGCACCTTCACCGGTATTGCGGTAACCGCTTGGAACAACGTCGATTTTACGATCAGCGATCTCGAAATCACGTCTGCGTTAGAGTAGAGTGAAAGAGAAAATTTTACAGACAGCGGCCTCGAAATCGTCTCCTCCTTAGATTCATTCGGGGCCGGCGGTGAAAGAGAAGGATCGGGCGGAATGATTTCCGCCCGGTTCTTTTTCAGTAGTTTCGCATGCTTCGGCAACGAAAAATTCGATTTCAAATTAAACGAAAGAACTTTATTATAAACATATGGGTTCATATACGAGGGATGCGCGCGGTTGATACCGCGCGCAT
>OGGQ01000268.1_pt1 | contig 75788 bp, 82 predicted proteins | sample 1571191 | NCBI WGS metagenome assembly OGGQ01 (sample SAMEA2582061, study PRJEB24529) | metagenome | biome: Human gut stool | place: China | collected 2011
ATATCCGGACGCCGAAGGCGGCTTTGGCCAAAGGCCAAAGTACTGAACATACCCTCCCGCTCACAATGGATTAGTTTTTTGACAGTCTGGGGCTCCGAATGGAAAATTCGGAGCCCTTTTTAACGTTTGTATGAAGTGCCGATATAATTTCCATAAATAAAAAATTTAGACATTTTTGGCTGCGTGAAAATAAAAAGTTAGGTACACCTAAGGATTTTTCTTGACAAAATATGAATCAAATAATAATATAATATATCAGAACGCATTGATATTTGTGAAAATTGATGTGTTTTAATTTAAGCAATAAGTTAGTTATAACTAACTTATTGCTTAATAAAGAGGTTGAAGTTAGATAATACTAACAAGCGGGAGGACAAAATGAGAAAAATTGCGATATACGGAAAAGGGGGCATCGGCAAATCTACAACAACGTCGAATATAGCAGCCGCCCTTGCCGTTATGGGCTACAGGGTCATGCAGATAGGATGCGATCCAAAATCAGATTCCGTAAAAAATCTTATGGGAGGAAAAAAGATACCAACGGTTTTGGACAAAATACGTTCCGAGGGAGAGATAAAGCTGGATGATATAGTTTTCAAAGGCTTCGGCGGGGTGCTTTGCGTTGAGGCGGGAGGCCCTACTCCTGGCATCGGCTGCGCCGGAAGGGGCATAATAACAGCTTTTGAAAAGCTTGAGGAGCTTTCGGCCTATGAAATATATAAGCCGGACGTTGTGCTTTACGATGTTTTGGGCGATGTGGTCTGCGGAGGCTTCGCTATGCCAATCAGACAGGGGTATGCCGATGATGTATTTATAGTGACCTCGGGTGAAATGATGGCGCTTTACGCCGCGTCAAACATAGCGGCGGCGATAAGAAATTTTGGAGTAAGAGGCTACGCAAGATATAAGGGAGTAATCTTGAATTGCAGAAATGTAGAAAACGAGGTTGGAATCGTAAACGAGGCGCTGAAGGAAATAGGCGGCGAGATAATTGAGATAATCCCAAGAGACCCGCTGGTGCAGCAATCGGAAAATATGGGCAAAACGGTAATAGAGGCTTTTCCGGAGAGCGAACTTGCCGGAACATATACCAAACTCGCGGAAAAAATCGCCGCGCTGTGCGGAGGTGAGGAAAAATGAGCTGCTGCTGTGACTTTACAAGCACTCTGCATTATGTTTCCCCGGCTCACGGAGGATGGGGAGTAATAAGAATAGCTGCCCTTGTCCCGGAAAGCCATCAGCTTTTTGTATCTCCCTTTGCGTGCGGAAGACACGGAGCGCTGGGAGGAGCGATAAACGGTATAAAGGACAGGGTATCTTATGTTTATATCGACGAGGGAGATATAGTTTCAGGCGGATATGAGGAACTGATACCAAAGGCGGTGGACGAGCTTTTTGAGTTTCTCGAAAAAAGGCCTAAGGTATTGCTGTTATTTGTTTCCTGTCTCGATGATCTGCTCGGTACCGATCACGAAGCGCTGAACAGGGTGCTTTCAGAGAAATATCCTGACGTAAAGTTCAGATCCTGTCATATGAACCCAATAAAAATGGATACCAAATTCCCTCCGGGAGTGACGCTGCAGAACAATATGTACAGTCTTCTGGAAAGGAGTGAAACAAAAGACAGAGCCGTTAATCTGATAGGAAACAATATGCCGCTTGACAGGGGGTGCGAACTTTTTGAAATAATGGCGGACAACGGTTTTGGAATCAGGCATATTACTGACTTTGATAAATTTGACGACTTTAAGTCCATGTCAAAAAGCGTGCTGAACCTGCTGCTCTCGCCCGTGGCAAAATACGCGTCAACGGAGATGGAGAAAAATCTCGGCATACCGTTTATGGAGGCGTATAACACATATGACATTGATGAAATACGGAGATTTTATAAAGATCTCGGAGATATCCTTGGAATAAAGATTGATACGGCAGAGTATGAGAAAAGAGCCGTAAAAAAGATCGGAGAGACATTGGATATAATAGGCGGCTTCCCTATAGCGATAGATTATCAGGCGGTAAAGAAACCGTTTACGCTGGCCGCGGCGCTTATAAAATATGGATTTAACGTAGGATTCATAATGACAGACGAGCCGAAGTCCATAGAAAAAGAAGCCTATGAATATATAAGGAACAGCCAAAAGCAGATCAGGATCGTAAACGCGGTGCATCCGGATCTTGTAAAATTTGAGAACAGGGACAGACAGTACCTTTGCGTTGGATTTGACTGCGGATACGCGACGGGTTCTAAAAATGTCCTTGACATACTGGAGGATGAATCGTTTTTTGGATTTTACGGAATTGAGAGGATGATGGACGGCATGATAAACGCCTTCAGAAACAGCGGCGACCTCAAAGAAATGATAAAGGAGGCGGGCCTTGTAATATGAGCAAGCTATGTATTTCACTTCCGCCGTTTGCCCCGGACTATTCGGGAGCGGCATCGGCTCTGTTTGAACTTGGCGGAATGATTATCATACACGACGCGTCGGGATGCACGGGTAATTATACCAGCTTTGACGAGCCCAGATGGTTTGGCTCATCTTCCGCCGTATACTGCTCGGGGCTTAGGCATATGGACGCTATTTTGGGAAATGACGAAAAATTAATTAAGGAGACGGCCGACGCCGCCGGCAGTATAAAGCCAAAATTTATCGCCGTTTTGGGAAGCCCGGTACCAACGGTCATAGGAACGGATTTAAAGGGCGTTGCCAAAGAGATGGAGGCAATTACCGGCATACCGTCCATAGGGCTTGAAACAAAGGGGCTTGCCTATTACGGAAAGGGCATAAGGGACGCTACGGCGGAAATTATGAAAATATTTGCCAAGGAAAAGTTGAAAACACGAAAGGGAACGGTAAATATCCTGGGTATGACGCCGCTTGATTTTCATATAAACGGCTGGGAGAAAAAATTTAAGAGCCTTTTTGAAGAAAACGGCATGGAGGTCATAGCCTGCTATAATATGGGGTTTACGCTGGATGATATAAGGAACTCGACGGCCGCGGAACTCAACATAGCCGTTTCGCAGGCAGGCGTACAGCAGGCCGAATATATGAAAGAAAAATACGGTATACCTTTTGTGGCAGTAACGCCGATAGGAGACGGAATGACAGCGGTCGAGAAAGCGAGGAAGGCTCTTGATAAGAACTTCACAGCCTATAAAAGCGGGGCGGCTCCCTCGGACGTGCTCATCGCGGGAGACCAGATCATTTCAAATTCCATAAGAGAGTATATGTTCGAGAGAGGCGGAGTGCCGGCGGATGTCGCTGTGCTTTTTGACTGCTCGCCGGAATTTATGTCCGTAAATGACAAGCTGATAAAAGATGAACTGCAGCTTAGGAAATTGCTGAACAGCGGGAAATACCGTACGGTGGTCGGAGATCCGATGCTGAAAACAATCATAGATGAGGATAATCTTAAGTCCATAAATTTTGTAAGCCTGCCGCATGTGGCTGTGTCAAGCAAGGTCCATTGGGACGAATATAAGGACTTTTTAGGCAGCGGGGCGGAAAAGTGGCTGGATTCCATAAAATAAAGGAGGAATATCATGAAATTTAAGAGGATTAAGGCGCTTGCTGTTGGAGCGGTATTAATGCTTGGAGCGGCAGGATGCTCCGGAGTAACAACGGAAAATGAAAGCGCCGAAGAACAGAAAACGTCGGAAAACACAGAGAGCGTTGATAACGGAGACGGGACGAGGACGATAATAGATCAGGTGGGAAACGAGGTAGTGCTTCCGGAAAAGATCGAAAGGGTCGTTATAGCGTCGGTATGGCCTTTGGCGTCGGTATATGTTCTTTCGATGGGAACGGATAAGCTGGTTGGCCTTGACCCTGCCATAATAAGCGCCGCGGAAAATTCCATGCTTATAAAAATAGCTCCGGAAATATCGGAGATCGAGAGCGGATTCAGCCAGAACGGATTTATGAACGCCGAGGAACTTATAAAGCTTGACCCTGACGTCGTGCTGTATTCGTCTGGAGTGCCGGAGGATTACGAGGTCGCCTCGCAGGCCGGAATACCGGCGGTTGGATTTAGTCTCAGCATAAAGGATTATAACGCCGTCGAGACAATAAACAGCTGGATAGAACTGCTTGAGGAAGTAATGGGAGAGGATCTCAGCAGCAGCGAATATATCGAATACGGCAACGAAATACAGGAGCTCGTGGCTGACAGGCTCAAGGATGTAAAGGAAGAGGACAAGCCCAGATCTATGGTAATACATAAATACAGCGATAATACTCTGAGCGTGCCGGGAGCGGACACATGGGCCGAATACTGGATAGAGGCCTCCGGCGGAATAAACGTGGCGGACGAGATAGAGGGAACAAAGGAGACGAGCATCGAACAGGTATACGAATGGAACCCGGAAAAGATATTCATTACAAACTTTAACGACGCGCTTCCGGAGGATATTTATAACAATACTCTCTGCTCGGCCGACTGGAGCGGCGTTCAGGCTGTCACAGATCAGGACGTCAATAAAATACCGCTCGGAATGTACCGCTGGTATGTTACTTGCTCGGACTCGCCGATGATGCTTTTGTGGATGGCAAAACAGAACCATCCGGAACTGTTTGAAGATATAGATTTTAATGAAACAATGAAGGATTTCTACAGCAGATTTTATGATTTTACGCTCACGGACGAGGACATTGAGCAGATACTCAACCCAGTGAGGGAAGCTGCCGGAGGAATTTCCTAAAAAACATAAAAGGAGGATCAGACGTATGAAATTAAAGAAATTAGCGGCCGTTGCCCTTGGAATGGCAATGGTACTTGGAGCCGCCGGATGCGGCAACTCGGCGGCGGAGGACGCTGAACAGAATACGGAAACAGCCGAATCCGCGGAAAGCGCCGGAACAAGAACGGTGGTCGATGACACCGGAGTTGAAGTGGAGATACCGGAAAAACTTGATAGGATCGTAATTTCGTCAATACTGCCGCTGCCGTCGGTATACTGCTTCTTCAGAGGATCGTCAGAAGGACTCGTTGGAATACATCCGAGCTCCATGGCTGCCGCGGAAAACTCATATCTTACAACGGTTTATCCTGAAATAACGGAACTTGACACGTCCTTTGTTGAAAACGGTGAAATAAACATTGAACAGCTTATGAAACTTGAGCCGGACGTTGTATTCTATTCTGCCACCAATACCGATGAGAGAGAAATGTATGATAACGCGGGCATAAAGGCAATCGGCTTTTCTACAACGCTTTCGGACTATAACTGCATAGAGACCTTCGCCAACTGGGTAGATCTTCTCGGACAGATATTCGGAGACTCCGACAGAGCGCAGGAGGTAATCGAGTATGGCAGAAGCGTTGAGGCGAAGGTGCTTGAAAAGACAGCGACTCTCAGCGACGAGGAAAAGCCAAAGGTTCTTGTGCTCTTTAACTATGGAGACGGAACTATAACAACATCCGGATCGAATTTTTTTGGAGAGTACTGGATAGAAGCGGCTGGAGGAATAAACGTTGCCGCCGAGCTGAACGGACAGCCTGAGATAAATATGGAGCAGATATACGCTTGGAATCCGGATATGATATTTATAACAAATTTCAGCTCGGTGCTTCCGGAAGACCTTTACAATAACACCATCGAAGGCGATGACTGGAGCAATGTAAAGGCGGTGCAGGAGGGACAGGTATATAAGTTCCCCCTCGGAATGTACAGATGGTTCCCGCCTTCATCGGATACGCCACTTGCGCTTATGTGGCTTGCGAAGACCATACAGCCGGAGCTGTTCGCTGATATCGACATAGATCAGGAGATAAAGGATTACTATGTAAAATATTATAACGTAGAGCTTACCGACGATGATCTTCAGGTTATCTATAATCCCGCGAGAGAGGCGGCAGGTAACTGATATGACACGGACGAGGACAATAAACGGGGCAATAGCGGCTGCGCTGATTATATTTCCGATAGTAACGGCGCTTATATGTATAGGCATCGGCAGATATTCGGTATCCGTTCCGGAAACGGTAAGGCTGCTGCTTGGAGGGCCTCTGCCTTACGGGCAGCAGGATATGGCCTATTCGGTAATATATAATGTAAGACTTCCGAGAATTATACTGGCTGTTATTGTAGGCGCGGGCCTTGCCTGCTCGGGAGCGGCGTTCCAGGGCTTGTTCACAAACCCGCTTGCCACCCCTGATACGCTTGGAGTGGCAAGCGGAGCGTCGTTTGGCGCGGTGCTTGCTATGATGTTTGACGCCAACCTTATAGTCGTGCAGATATCGGCGCTTATATTCGGCCTTGCGGCCTGCTTTATTACATATAATATAAGCCGTATAAGGGGGCAGAACTCCATCGTTATGATCGTTCTGGGAGGCATGGTCGTTTCGGCAATGTTTCAGGCGTTCGTTTCGCTGGCGAAATATGTGGCGGATCCTCTTGATAAACTGCCGTCCATAACGTACTGGCTTATGGGAAGCATGGCAAGCTCAACCTACAGGACGCTGGCTCTTGGAGCGCCGTTTATAGTTGCGGGAATAGCGCTTATATTCGCCCTTAGATGGAGACTCAATATACTTTCGCTGAATGAGGATGAAGTAAGATCTATGGGTATGAACATTAAGACCATGAGATTTATGGTCATTTTGGGTGCGTCGCTTATAACATCATCCTGCGTGTCGATGTGCGGGCAGGTGGGTTGGGTCGGACTTCTCGTGCCCCATGTAGCGAGGATGCTAATGGGAAGCAGCAATAAGACGGTGGTACCCATCAGCATAAGTCTTGGAGCGGTATTTATGCTTGTTATGGACACCTTCGCCAGAAGCGCTACGGCTGCGGAGATACCGATTTCCATACTTACAGCCATAATTGGAGCTCCGTTTTTTATAATTCTTTTGAGAAAGACAGGAGGCGCGTGGTCTTGAAATTTGAAGTCAGAAACGGCAGCTTTGGGTATGACAAAAGAAAAATACTTAACGATATAAGCTTTGAGGTTGAAAGCGGAGAAGTGCTGAGCGTACTTGGATCCAACGGAGTCGGAAAGACAACGCTTCTCAAGTGCATGATGGGATTTCTCAAATGGGACAAAGGAAAGACGTACATAGACGGGAAATCCATTGAGGAATATTCGCATAGGGACGTTTGGAAAAAGATAGCCTACGTTCCCCAGGCAAAAGGAGCGGCGTTCGCCTATTCGGCGCTGGATATGGTGCTTCTTGGCAGAAGCGCGCATATAGGCACATTCAGGCAGCCGGGCAGCGAGGATATTGAGACAGCCCTGAAAGCCATGGATGACATAGGTATACTGCATCTCAAGGACAAGCTCTGCACAAGGATGAGCGGGGGAGAACTGCAAATGGTGCTTATAGCCAGAGCCCTGACAGTTTCACCGATGATGCTTGTCCTTGACGAGCCTGAAAGCAACCTGGATTTTAAAAATCAGCTTATAATACTTGATACTATTAAAAAACTTTCAAGAGAAAGGAATATTTCAGCCATAGTCAATACGCATTATCCTGCCCACGCGCTGCAGTTGTCGGATAAAGCCCTTATGCTCAACAGGGATGGAACGAGCTTTTACGGCGAGGCGGGAGAAATCATAAACGAGCAGAATATGCGCGTATCGTTTGGAGTGAATGTTTATGTGGACAGGCTGAAACTCAACGATCTCGTATACAGAAGCGTTATTCCTCTGAGTCTGGCATAGAATGTATGAAAGCTCCGTGGCTTTATAATAAACTGCGGAGCTTTTTTATATATGTATAACATGCTCCTTTCTGAAAATAATAATAAAAAACAGAAAGGAGATTTTAAAATGACAATATATTCACCAACTGAAAAGAAATTTATACAGGGCATAAAGGGCTCTCAGACGGAGGAAAATCTTATGAGAGCCTTCGCAGGAGAAAGCCAGGCAAGAAACAGATATACATTCGCCGCGTCCAAGGCAAAAAAAGAGAAGCTCCATGTCATCGAGGCTATATTCACATTCACGGCAAACCAGGAGAAGGAGCATGCCGAAATATTTTACGACTATCTCAAAGAAAGTACGGGAGGTACCATATTTATCGATGGGGGTTATCCCGTGGATAATTACGAGGACATAAGGGATCTTTTGATGGCGGCGGAACGCAATGAGTATGAGGAGTACGGCGACGTATACAAAAATTTCTCACTCACGGCCGAAAGGGAAGGATTTACGGCCATAGCAAAGGCCTTTGCCAATATCGCGGAGATCGAAAAGACCCACGGTGACAGGTTCGGAAATTTCGCCAGAATGATAAAGGAAGGAACTCTTTTTGTATCGGATGTGGAAACAGGCTTTATATGCCTCAACTGCGGATATGTTTATACAGGAAATGAGGCTCCGGCTCAGTGCCCTGTGTGCAGCCATGACAGAGGGTATTTTATAAAGGCGGAGCTGATGCCGTGGATAATTCCTCAAAAATAAACCTTGTTCTATATTATAGTATGTGATATTATAAAATAAAAACGATAAGGGGGAAAAGCTATGAAGATCGTCACCTGTATTTATAATGATAAAGAATACGCCGGCGTTCTTATGGAGGACGGAAAAGTATGCCTCCTCGGCGGCGTGTCATCGGTAAACGAGATAATAGACAACGGCGGGGTCAAAGAAGGAAATATTGACAACGGCAGGATGGTCGAAGCGAATCAGGTCAGGATGCTCGCGCCTATTCCGCGCCCGAAGCAGGATGTGGTATGCCTGGGCATAAACTACGCCGATCATGCTAAAGAGTCGGAAAAGTTTGATAAGGAAGCCTTTGGCGGCGAAAGACCGAAGGCGATCTATTTCTCTAAAAGGGTAAACTTCGCTCCCGGGGACGGATGGGACATATGCGGGCATTTTGATATAGTAGACAGCCTTGACTATGAGTCCGAGCTTGGCGTTATCATAGGAAAAGACGCTAAGGATGTGCCTCTTGAGGAAGTAAAGGACTATATTTTCGGATATACCGTAATAAACGATATAAGCGCCAGAAATGTCCAGACATCACACAAACAGTGGTATTTCGGCAAGAGCCTTGACGATTTCACTCCCATGGGACCCTGCATAGTTACGGCTGACGAGATCGCCTATCCGCCGGCGCTTAAAATAACGGCGAAGGTTAACGGCGAGCTGAGACAGAACGGAACGACAGATATGCTCATCACTGACATCGACCATATTATAAGCGAGCTGAGCCACGGTATGACGCTCAAGGCCGGAACGATAATAGCAACAGGCACACCCTCCGGAGTAGGAATGGGTATGGATCCTCCCTGCTTCCTTAAGGAAGGCGACGTTGTGGAATGTGAGATAGAGAAAATAGGAAAACTCAGAAACAAAATAGTTAAATAAAAAACAGCTAAATAAAAACAGTTAAATAGTAAGAAATTAAAGCGATAAACAGTATAAAAGCAAGGGAACAGAGCGATCCCTTGCTTTTTGTTTATATTTCCTCATGTTCCTCCGGTTTTTTACCATAGTCCTTGAACCTTTCTACCATCCGAGCCATTTCGTCTTCTGGCAGTATTACAGGATCGCCTATTGACTTTGTCCTATAATATATCTCGCAGCAGAACTCTATTTCCTCAATGACATTGAAGGCGTCGGCAAGGCTTGTTCCTCCGGCAAGCAGGCCATGATTGGCCAAAAGCACAGCTTTTCTGTCCGCCATGGCTTTGAACGCGTTTTTTGCGAGGGCAACAGTGCCGTAGGTCGCGTACTCGGCGCACCTTACATCGCCTCCGGCAAGGGCTGACATATAGTGAACCGCGGGAAGCGGCTGCCTTAAACAGGAGAGAGTGGCGGCGAAAATCGAATGGGTATGTATTATGGCGTCAAGGTCGGTCCGGTATTTGTAAAAGATCCTGTGCATATCCCTTTCGCTGGACGGAAGGGCGTCGCCTTCAACGATCTTTCCGGTCTGCACGTCTATTAAAACGATCTTTTCGGGTTTTATTTCAAAATAATCTATACCGCTGGGAGTAATAGCCATTATGGAGCTTTCGCGGTCGCAGACGCTTAAGTTGCCGCCCGTTCCTTTTGTAAGCCCGTTTTGCACGGCCTTTTTCCCGTAGTAAATGAGTTCCTCTCGTATATCCTGCAAAAGCATAATATCCACCTGCCTTTATTTTAATATGTTATATGATAATAGTAGCATCGGAAAATGCTTTAATCAACATATTCTATGATTTTGCGCAAAAAAATAACAGGTGTTAACCTGATTTGTATTGACAAACAAAAACTTTTATGGTACTATAATTAAACCTGTCGATATGACAAATAGCTGTTCACAATTTGAATTTATTATAGCACAAGCGAAAACCTATTTCAACAGCTTTATTTAGTAAAAATAATGAAATTTGTGTTGACAAATAAGTTTAAGTTGTTTTTTGACAAAGTTTTTTGATTAAATCGACTGGCAGTTGTCAATTATATATGAAAAACAAGAAATATCTTCTTGTTTTAACCTTTGAAACATAGAATTTCCTGAATTTTTGTGAACTTTTTACCCCTTGCTGATCAAAGGCTAAGGGGCAAAAGGCGGGCTTTGATTCGGGCAGTTCTTAATTTTTTATACGGCCAATGTCCGAATGTTTTATTTGTATCCGCAGGAATCCTCGGGATATAAATAAAACCTTTGGGACGGGATCAAGGGCCGTCATAGATAAATAATTTTGTAAATTACCTGTCAACGTCTAATTTTTTTAAGGGGTGGCTTTATGGAAAAAAACAGAATTCACTCGGTTCAGATGGGCGAGCTGACGAGAAAAAGCTATTCAAGGATAAAGGAAGTCCTTGAGATGCCTAATCTCATTGAGGTTCAGAAAAACTCGTACCAGTGGTTCCTTGACGAAGGCCTTCAGGAGGTCTTTGACGACATTTCTCCTATTACCGATTTCAACGGCAATCTTGTGCTTGAGTTCACGAGCTTTGTGCTTGAGTCAACGCCCAAATATTCCATTGAGGAATGCAAGGAAAGGGACGCGACATACGCGGCTCCTCTTAAGGTAAGGGCAAGGCTTATAAACAGAGAGACTGAGGAAATCAAAGATCAGGAGATCTTTATGGGAGATTTCCCTCTTATGACAGATACCGGAACCTTCATTATAAACGGCGCTGAGCGTGTAATCGTCAGCCAGCTTGTAAGATCGCCCGGAATCTACTACGCTTCGGAATTTGACAAACTCGGAAAGAAGCTCCTTTCATCTACGGTCATCCCCAACAGGGGAGCTTGGCTTGAGTATGAGACGGACTCAAACGACGTTTTCAGCGTTCGTGTGGACCGTACAAGAAAGGTGCCTGTTACCGTTCTCATAAGAGCCCTCGGAGTCAGCACCGACGCCGAGATCATAGAGCTTTTCGGCGAGGAGCCTAAAATACTCGCTACAATCGAGAAGGACGTAAGCAAAAACTATGAGGAAGGCCTTATCGAGCTTTACAAAAAGCTCAGACCCGGAGAGCCTCCTACGGTGGAAAGCTCAGAGAGCCTTCTTCGCGGAATGTTCTTCGACCCCAAGAGATATGACCTGGCAAAGGTTGGACGTTACAAATTCAATAAAAAACTTTCATTAAAGAGCCGTGTCAGCGGTACGGTGCTCGATCAGGACGTTATCGATCCTCTTACGGGCGAGATCGTCTGCGAGGCGGAGACAGTGCTTACTCCCGCTATCCTTGAGGAGATTCAGGATACAGGCGTTGCGTCGATAACAGTAAGAACGGACGAGGGAAAAGCCATAAAGGTGCTTTCAAACAGAGCCGTTTCCATGGATCCTTATATCGCTCAGTACGGAATAACATCTGCGGACATCGGCGTAAAGGAAAAAGTATACTATCCCGTTATGCGCGAGATACTTGACGCGTTTGAGAGCGTTGACGCCCTTAAGGCAACCGTAAAGGAAAGATACCATGAGCTTGTGCCCATCCATATAACCGTTGAGGATATTATGGCTTCTATCAACTATGTTATGCATCTTGACCTCGGTTACGGAAACGTGGACGATATCGACCACCTTGGAAACAGACGTATCCGTTCCGTTGGAGAGCTTTTACAGAACCAGTTCCGTATCGGCCTTTCAAGAATGGAAAGGGTAGTCCGTGAGCGTATGACCATTCAGGATATGGAAAACGCGACTCCCCAGGCTCTTATAAATGTAAGACCCGTTACGGCGGCAATAAAGGAATTCTTCGGAAGCTCCCAGCTTTCACAGTTCATGGATCAGAACAACCCCCTTGCCGAGCTTACGAATAAGCGCCGTCTTTCAGCTCTCGGACCCGGAGGTCTTTCAAGAGAAAGAGCCGGATTTGAGGTTCGAGACGTTCACCATTCGCATTACGGAAGAATGTGCCCCATAGAGACGCCAGAGGGACCCAACATCGGTCTTATCAACTACCTTGCCACATTCGCGCGTATCAATGAGTACGGATTCATCGAGGCTCCTTACAGGATCGTTGATCAGAGCGGAGATATCCCCAGAGTTACAGACGAGGTAATATATGTTACCGCAGACGAGGAGGAAAACTACAACGTAGCTCAGGCCAATGAGCCCCTTGACGAGGAAGGCCATTTCATAAATAAAAAGGTTACAGGACGTCACCGCGAGGACATTATCGAGGTTGACAGAACGGAAGTACAGCTTATGGACGTTTCGCCCAAGCAGATGGTTTCCGTAGCTACAGCCCTCATTCCATTCCTTGAGAACGATGATGCTAACCGTGCCCTTATGGGATCAAACATGCAGCGTCAGGCAGTGCCCCTTCTTACGACGGACTCACCCATAGTAGGAACAGGTATGGAATACAAGGCCGCAAAAGACTCGGGTATCGCCGTTGTGGCTAAAAACAGCGGTGTTGTCGAAAAGCTTTCGGCCAACGAGATTGTTATAAAGACCGACAGCGGACAGAAGGATGTTTACCATCTTATCAAGTTCCAGAGAAGCAACCAGGGCACATGCATGAACCAGAGACCCATCGTAAACAAGGGCGACAGGATAGAGGCCGGCAGGATAATCGCTGACGGAGCTTCCACAAGCAACGGAGAGCTTTCCCTCGGAAAGAACCCTCTTATCGGATTCATGACATGGGAAGGTTATAACTACGAGGATGCCGTTCTTCTCAGCGAGAGACTTGTTCAGGAGGACGTATATACATCTGTTCATATAGAGGAATTTGAGGCCGAGGCAAGGGATACAAAACTCGGACCCGAAGAAATAACAAGGGATATTCCTAACGTCGGCGAGGACGCTCTCAGAGACCTCGACGAAAGAGGAGTTATCCGCATCGGAGCGGAGGTTCGCTCGAACGATATACTTGTCGGAAAGGTTACTCCTAAGGGAGAGACCGAGCTTACGGCCGAGGAAAGACTTCTCAGAGCGATTTTCGGCGAGAAGGCAAGGGAAGTAAGGGATACGTCCCTCAGAGTTCCCCATGGCGAGACGGGTATAATCGTTGACGTAAAAATATTCACAAGAGAAAACGGCGACGACATCGGACCCGGAGTAAACCAGCTCGTGCGTGTTTATATCGCTCAGAAGAGAAAGATCTCCGTTGGAGACAAGATGGCCGGCCGTCACGGTAACAAGGGTGTCGTTTCAAGAGTGCTTCCCGTTGAGGATATGCCTTTCCTTGAGAACGGACGTCCGCTTGATATCGTGCTTAACCCTCTTGGTATCCCCTCACGAATGAATATCGGACAGGTGCTTGAGACCCATCTTTCGCTGGCGGCAAAGGCTCTCGGCTGGAAGATATCAACGCCGGTATTCGACGGAGCCACCGAGGTGGACATTATGGACACGCTTGAGATGGCCAATGACTATGTAAATACCGAATGGGAAGAATTCTCTGAAAAATGGAAACCACTCCTTCAGGGTGACATATATGATGAACTTTATGAAAACAGAGATCATAGAGCTGAGTGGAAAGGTGTAAAGCTCAGCCGCGACGGAAAGGTAGAGCTCCGTGACGGACGTACCGGAGAGCCCTTCGACAACAGGGTAACAATCGGATTCATGCACTACCTGAAACTCCATCATCTTGTTGACGATAAGATCCATGCCCGTTCGACAGGTCCTTACTCACTTGTAACGCAGCAGCCCCTCGGCGGTAAAGCGCAGTTCGGAGGACAGCGTTTCGGAGAGATGGAGGTTTGGGCCCTCGAGGCATACGGCGCGGCTTATACTCTTCAGGAAATACTTACTGTAAAATCCGACGATATCGTTGGACGTGTCAAGACTTACGAGGCCATTGTCAAAGGCGAGAACATACCCGAGCCCGGAGTGCCCGAATCATTCAAGGTGCTTCTTAAAGAGCTCCAGTCCCTTGCCCTTGATATCAGAGTTCTCAGAGCCGACCATACAGAGGTTGAGATCAAGGAGTCCATTGATGACGACGATATTGGAGAAAATATCGAAATGCAGGTCGTAAACGATCTTGACAGGAATCCAAGCGGATATTCCGAGGAAGAGGGAAGCCTTAACGACACCATAGATATGATCTTTGGAAATGACGCTGACTCGGACGACTATAAATACAATGATGACGATTATACTGATAGCTATGACGACGAAGACTGAGAAGGGAGAATGTTAAATGCAGCAGAACACACAGCAGGGCATAGTATTCGATTCGATCAAGATCGGCCTGGCTTCTCCGGAAAAAATTCGTGAATGGAGTCATGGTGAGGTAAAAAAGCCTGAAACTATCAACTACAGGACACTTAAGCCCGAGAGGGACGGCCTTTTCTGCGAAAGGATCTTCGGACCCACAAAGGACTGGGAGTGCCACTGCGGTAAATATAAAAGAATAAGATACAAGGGAGTTGTCTGCGACCGATGCGGAGTTGAGGTCACAAAGGCAAAGGTAAGACGCGAGCGTATGGGACATATCGAGCTCGCGGCTCCCGTTTCCCATATATGGTACTTCAAGGGCATCCCCAGCCGCATGGGACTTATACTTTCCATGTCGCCGAAGGCCCTTGAGAAGGTGCTTTATTTCGGAAGCTATATCGTTCTTGACCCGGGAGAAACGAACCTTCATCAGAAGGATCTCCTTTCAGAGAGAGAATATAAGGATATGCTTGAGAAATACGGCGACACATTCAGGGTAGGAATGGGCGCCGAGGCAATAAAAGAGCTGCTCTGCGCGATCGATTTAGAGAAAGAGTCCGAGGAGCTTAAAAAACAGCTTGCCAACACAACAGGACAGAAAAAGATAAGAATAATCAAACGTCTTGAGGTAATTGAGTCATTCAGGCTTTCGGGAAACAAACCCGAATGGATGATACTTGACGCCATCCCGGTTATCCCTCCGGATATCCGTCCCATGGTTCAGCTTGACGGCGGACGTTTCGCCACAAGCGACCTTAATGATCTCTACAGAAGAGTAATAAACAGAAATAACCGTCTCAAGAGACTGCTTGAGCTTGGAGCGCCCGATATCATCGTCAGAAACGAGAAGAGGATGCTCCAGGAAGCTGTTGACGCGCTTATCGACAACGGCCGCCGAGGCAGACCGGTAACAGGCCCCGGAAACAGACCGCTTAAATCCCTTTCAGATATGCTTAAGGGAAAACAGGGACGTTTCCGTCAGAACCTTCTCGGAAAACGTGTAGACTATTCCGGACGTTCTGTTATCGTTGTAGGACCTGAGCTTAAAATATACCAGTGCGGACTTCCGAAGGAAATGGCTATCGAGCTTTTCAAGCCGTTCGTTATGAAAAAGCTCGTTGAGAAAGGCCTTGCCCACAACGTAAAATCCGCGAAGAGAATGATAGAGAGACTTCAGACAGAGGTCTGGGACGTGCTTGAGGACGTTATCAAAGAGCATCCTGTAATGCTCAACCGTGCTCCTACGCTCCACAGACTTGGTATTCAGGCCTTTGAGCCCGTACTCGTTGAGGGACGCGCGATAAAGCTCCATCCCCTTGTATGTACAGCATACAACGCTGACTTCGACGGAGACCAGATGGCTGTCCATGTGCCCCTTTCGGTAGAGGCGCAGGCAGAGTGCAGATTCCTTCTGCTCTCACCCAACAACCTTCTCAAACCTTCCGACGGAGCTCCCGTTACAGTACCTACGCAGGATATGATCCTCGGAATGTACTATCTCACGCTTTGCAAGGATGAGCTTGTAAAGCAGGTGCCTGAGACGGATGCCGACGGCAACCCCGTGCTTGACGGAGACGGCAACCCCATAACTCATCCCGTATATAAAATATACAGGGACGAAAGAGAAGCCATCCTCGCTTATGAAAACAGAGAGGTATCTCTCCACGAGCCTGTTAAAGTAAGAAGAACGCTTACGTTTGACGGAGTTGAGGAAAGCAGGATCGTCATTACGACCGTAGGAAGAATAATCTTCAACGAGGCTATCCCTCAGAACCTCGGATATATCGACAGAACGAACGATGACGAGAAGTTCAGATATGAGATCGACTTCCTCGTAACAAAGAAAATGATCGGAAAAATCATTAATAAATGCATCAATAAACGCGGAGCTACGGAAACGGCCGATATGCTCGACAAGATAAAGGCGCTCGGATATAAATATTCCACAAGAGCAGCCCTTACGGTTTCCATTTCCGATATGGAGATCCCCAAGGAAAAGAAGATTTACCTTGAGGAAGCCGAGGAAACCGTTGAGAAGATAACAAAGAAATATAAACGAGGCTTTATGACCGACGACGAGCGTCATAACAAAGTCATCGAGACGTGGAACATCGCCAACGACAAGATCACCGACGCCCTTCTTAAAGGACTCGGAAAATATAACAACATCTTCATGATGGCTGACTCTGGAGCCCGTGGTTCCAACAGCCAGATCAAACAGCTTGCCGGTATGCGTGGACTTATGGCCAACCCTTCCGGAGGAATAATCGAGCTGCCTATCAAGTCAAACTTCCGTGAAGGACTTTCGGTTCTGGAGTATTTCATTTCAGCCCACGGCGCCCGTAAAGGACTTACCGATACGGCTCTCCGTACAGCCGACTCAGGATATCTTACAAGACGTCTTGTAGACGTTTCCCAGGATATAATTGTCCGCGAGTGGGATTGTACGCCGGAGGGCAAGGAAGTTCCCGGCCTTTGGGTAAGCGCCTTTGTTGACGGCAACGAGGTGATAGAGAGCCTTCAGGACAGACTTAGAGGACGTTGGTCGGTCAACGATATAGTTGATCCCGAGACGGGAGAAATAATTGTTCCAGCCGATACTATGATTACGCCGGATCAGGCCGAGAAGGTTGAAAAAGCGGGAATCAAGAGCGTTCTTATAAGAACGGTTCTTACATGCCGTTCCAAGATCGGTGTCTGCGCTAAATGCTACGGAGCTAACATGGCCAGCGGACGTTCCGTTCGTATCGGAGAGTCGGTCGGAATCATCGCGGCTCAGTCCATCGGAGAGCCCGGTACACAGCTTACGATGCGTACCTTCCATACCGGAGGTATTGCCGGAGACGACATCACACAGGGTCTTCCCCGTGTCGAGGAGCTTTTTGAGGCAAGAAAGCCTAAGGGACTCGCTATCATTTCCGAGTTTGGCGGAAAAGTTACCGTTACGGACAACAAGAAAAAACGCGAGGTAACCATTACTAATGAAGAAACCGGAGAGGCAAAGGATTACCTTATCCCTTACGGCTCGAGAATAAAAGTATTTGACGGAGACGTTATCGGCGCCGGAGACGAGATCACAGAAGGTTCCGTAAATCCCCATGACATCCTTAAGATCAAAGGACTCAGAGGCGTTCAGGACTATATGCTTCAGGAGGTCCAGAGAGTTTACAGGCTCCAGGGTGTTGAGATCAACGACAAGCATATCGAAGTAATCGTTCGTCAGATGCTTAAGAGAGTAAGGATAGACGAGATCGGAGATACCGACTTCCTTCCCGGAAGCCTTGTTGACTGGCTCACATTCGAGGACACCAACGCCGAGCTTGAGGAGCAGGGCAAGGAGCCCGCAAAGGGCACAAGGGTTCTCCTTGGTATCACAAAGGCGTCACTCGCAACGGATTCATTCCTTTCGGCCGCGTCATTCCAGGAAACCACAAGGGTACTTACGGAGGCGGCTATCAAAGGAAAGATCGACCCGCTTAACGGACTTAAAGAGAACGTCATTATCGGTAAGCCTATCCCTGCCGGAACAGGAATGTCAAGATACAGAAATATCGACATCGAGGACGTACAGGAAATGTCCGAGGAAGACCTCGCGCTTGAGCCCGAGATCATCATCGAGACGGAAACAACAGAAGAATAAGACATATAAAGCCCCGGTTTTTCGGGGCTTTATTATATGGAAGCGGCATGAGCCCGTCGGAAATATGCTGGAAATATATTTGCGGGAGACGATTAAAGCCCGGAAAATATGTCAAAAATAATACTTTGTTAAAACCAGACAATATTGTTCGTAAATTTTTGTGGAATTGCGAAAAAAATATTGACAAAAGTAATAACTCAATGATAAACTAACAAAGTGCCTGCTTGCAGGCATTTTATTGGCGTGTCGTTAGACGCGCAAGGCAAACTATTGCAATGGCAGAAAGTATTAATTCTATAAGGAGGTGCACTTTAATGCCAACATTCAACCAGTTAGTCAGAAAGGGCAGACAGACAGTTCAGAAAAAATCAACTGCTCCCGCTCTTCAGAAAGGTCTTAACTCTCTTAAAAAGAAGTCTACAGACATTTCCTGCCCTCAGCGTCGTGGAGTTTGCACGGCCGTTAAAACATCTACACCTAAAAAGCCTAACTCTGCTTTAAGAAAGATCGCCAGAGTTCGTCTTACAAACGGTATCGAGGTTACGGCTTATATCCCCGGCGAAGGACACAACCTTCAGGAGCATAGCGTTGTGCTCATCAGAGGCGGAAGGGTAAAGGACTTACCCGGTGTTCGTTACCACATCATCAGAGGTACTCTTGATACCGCTGGTGTAGCTAACAGAATGCAGGCCCGTTCAAAATACGGCGCTAAGCGTCCTAAAGCAGCTAAGAAGTAATTTAAAAGTAATTTAATGCCTTATACAGTCAATACAATCTGCGAATTGCATCACGATATTGAGTATCAGGCATGTACGTCCATACAAAGTATGGGCGAGTACCGATGAGAGAATATTTTTATTAAGGAGGGAAGAACCGTGCCTAGAAAAGGACATGTAGCAAAAAGAGAAGTTTTACCGGATCCTTTATACAACAGCACACTTGTAACAAAGCTCGTTAACAGCATCATGCTTGACGGCAAGAAGGGTGTTGCTGAGAAAATTGTATATGGTGCGTTTAAAAGAGTAGAGGAAAAGACAGGCAGAAATCCTCTTGAAGTTTTTGAGGAGGCTCTTAACAACATTATGCCTGTTCTTGAAGTTAAGGCTCGCCGTGTCGGCGGTGCGACATACCAGGTTCCCATGGACATCAGACCTGACAGAAGACGCACACTCGGCCTCAGATGGCTCACTCTCTACAGCAGAAAACGCGGTGAGAAAACAATGGAAGAACGTCTCGCTGGAGAAATCCTTGACGCTCTTAACAACGCAGGCGGAGCTTGCAAGAAAAAAGAAGAAACACACAAAATGGCAGAGGCAAACAAAGCTTTCTCCCATTACAAATGGTAATATAACACAATGCAGATTTGGCGGCCGCGGAGAAAAACTCCTCGCGGCGGCCTGAAAAAATGAAGGAGGAATACTTGTGGCAGACAGAGAGTTCCCACTTGCCAGGACCAGAAACATTGGTATTATGGCACATATCGATGCAGGTAAAACTACTCTGACAGAACGTATTTTGTTCTATACAGGCCGTAACTACAAAATCGGTGACACACACGAAGGAACAGCTACAATGGACTGGATGGAGCAGGAGCAGGAGAGAGGCATAACAATAACATCTGCCGCTACTACCTGTCACTGGAACGATAACAGGATAAACATCATAGATACGCCGGGACACGTTGACTTTACCGTAGAGGTTGAGCGTTCACTTCGTGTACTTGACGGAGCTGTATGTGTATTCTGCGCTAAGGGCGGCGTTGAGCCCCAGTCGGAGACAGTATGGCGCCAGGCTGATAACTACAACGTACCTCGTATGGCTTTCGTCAACAAGATGGACATCATGGGCGCAAACTTTTACAATGTTATCGACATGATGAAGGACAGACTTGGCTGTACGCCCGTTCCGCTTGAACTTCCCATAGGTTCAGAACAGGACTATGTTGGCAACATCGACCTTCTTAATATGAAGGCTCTTATTTATAAAGACGACGTCGGCAAGGTTATCGAGGAACAGGAGATTCCCGCTGACATGCTTGAGAAGGCTGAAGAATACAGAACAAACCTTCTTGAGAGCGTTGCCGAGCTTGACGAGGATCTTATGGAAAAATACCTCGGAGGCGAGGAGCTTTCCATCGACGAGATCAAGGCTGTTATCCGTAAGGGATGCATCTCCTGCGATATCGTTCCCGTATTCTGCGGATCAGCTTACAGAAACAAGGGAGTTCAGGCTCTCCTTGACGGTGTTGTTGACTATATGCCCGCGCCTACGGATATACCTTCAATAAAGGGTACAGACCCCAAGACTGGTGAAGAGGTTGAAAGACATTCTTCAGACACAGAGCCTTTCGCGGCTCTTGCCTTCAAGATCATGAACGACCCCTTCGTTGGAAAGCTTGCTTTCTTCAGAGTTTATTCCGGTACTCTTGATTCAGGCTCATACGTTTACAACTCGGTAAAGGGCAAGAGAGAGCGTATCGGACGTATCCTTCAGATGCACGCAAACCACAGACAAGAGATCGAAAGAGTTTACTCAGGAGATATCGCCGCAGCCGTTGGACTCAAGTTTACAACGACAGGAGACACTATCTGTGACGAGGATAACGAGGTAGTTCTTGAGTCAATGGTATTCCCCGAGCCCGTTATCTCGGTTGCCATCGAGCCCAAGACAAAGGCAGGCAGAGACAAGATGGGAATCGCCCTCGCTAAACTTGCTGAGGAGGACCCCACATTCAAGACATATACAAACCCTGAGACAGGCGATACGATCATTTCCGGTATGGGCGAGCTCCATCTTGAGATCATCGTTGACCGTCTCCTTCGTGAGTTCAAGGTAGAGGCTAACGTAGGTAAACCTCAGGTTGCTTACAGAGAGACATTCCTTAAGGCTGTTGACGTTGAAGGAAAATTTGTACGTCAGTCAGGCGGACGTGGACAGTATGGTCACTGTAAAGTAAGATTCTACCCCATCGGGACTGATCCCGAGCACTCATACGAGTTCGTAAACAGCGTTGTTGGAGGCGCTATTCCTAAGGAATATATCCCTGCCATCGACAAAGGTATCCAGGAAGCTATGCAGAGCGGTATCCTTGGCGGCTACCCCGTAGTAGGCGTTAAGGCTGAAGTTTACGACGGATCATACCATGATGTCGACTCATCTGAAATGGCTTACCAGATCGCCGGATCAATGGCGTTCAAGGAAGCTATGAAGAAGGGTGACGCAGTTCTTCTTGAGCCTATCATGAAGGTTACCGTAACGGTTCCCGAGGAATATATGGGAGACGTTATCGGCGACATCAACTCAAGACGTGGACGTATTGAGGGTATGGAGCCCAGAAACGGCGTTGAAGTTATCCATTCATACGTTCCCCTTGCGGAAATGTTCGGATACTCAACAGACCTTCGTTCAAACACTCAGGGACGTGGTAACTACGTAATGGAAGTTGACCACTATGAGCAGTGCCCTAAGAGCGTTCAGGAAAAGGTTCTTGAGGGAAGACACGCTAACTGAGTTTAAAAATAATTGATTATAATTATTGCAAATAAGACGTTTATTTTATATAATGTCATTAGGTTGGCTTACAGCCAGCAAACTCTTGGATAAAACAAATTTAAGGAGGAAATTTTAAATGGCAAAGCAGAAGTTTGAGAGAACAAAACCTCATATTAACATTGGTACAATCGGACACGTTGACCACGGTAAGACAACTTTAACAGCAGCTATCACAAAGGTACTTCACACAAGATACGGCTTAGGCGAGCAGGTTGATTTCGAGAACATCGACAAGGCTCCCGAAGAGAGAGAAAGAGGTATCACAATTTCAACAGCTCACGTTGAGTATGAGACACCCAACAGACATTACGCACACGTTGACTGCCCTGGCCATGCTGACTACGTTAAAAACATGATCACAGGTGCTGCTCAGATGGACGGCGCTATCCTCGTTGTTGCAGCTACAGACGGACCTATGGCTCAGACAAGAGAGCATATCCTTCTTGCTCGTCAGGTAGGCGTTCCCTATATCGTTGTTTACATGAACAAATGCGATATGGTTGATGACGAAGAGCTTCTTGACCTTGTTGAGATGGAGATCAGAGAGCTTCTTAACGAGTATGAGTTCCCCGGAGATGACATCCCCGTAATCAGAGGATCAGCTTACCAGGCTCTTCAGGATCCCAACGGAAAATGGGCTGATTCTATCATTGAGCTCTTCGACGCTATTGAATCTTACATTCCTACACCCGAGCGTGACGTTGACAAACCTTTCCTTATGCCTGTAGAGGACGTATTCTCAATCACAGGCCGTGGTACTGTTGCTACAGGTAGAGTAGAGAGCGGTACAGTTAAGGTTTCTGACGAGGTTGAAATCGTTGGTCTTTCAGATGAGATCCGTAAGGTAGTTGTTACAGGCGTTGAGATGTTCAGAAAGCTTCTTGATCAGGCTCAGGCTGGTGACAACATCGGATGCCTCCTTCGTGGTGTTCAGAGAAACGAGATCGAAAGAGGACAGGTTCTTGCTAAACCCGGTTCAATCACACCTCATACAAAATTTACAGCTCAGGTTTACGTTCTTAGCAAAGATGAGGGTGGACGTCATACACCTTTCTTCAACAACTACAGACCTCAGTTCTATTTCAGAACAACAGACGTTACAGGCGTTATCAACCTTCCCGAAGGCGTTGAAATGTGCATGCCTGGAGACAACGTTGAGATGACAGTTGAGCTTATCACACACGTTGCTATGGCTAAGGGACTTCGTTTCGCTATCCGTGAGGGCGGACGTACAGTAGGCGCTGGCTCAGTCGTAGAGATCATTGAGTAATTTTAAAACAGTTTGATTTTATGACCGCTGTTCCGTAAGGAACAGCGGTTTTTTGATGTCTTAAAACCGCAAAGTCGCTCAGGAATTTATGAGTATTTGACTAACCTGCCTAATATGTTAAAATAAAAACGGAGGTGCGGTCTGATGTATAAACCAAAAACAGAAAAGGATATAAGATGCCCGCTTGAATACGGAATGGATCTTTTTGGAGGAAAATGGAAACCGAGAGTAATATGTATGCTTGGACTTAACGGAGCTATGAGATATAACGAATTGAAAAGAGAACTTGACTCCGTAAGTGATACGGTTCTTGCGGCAACACTTAAGGAAATGATAAATAATGATCTTGTTGAAAGAATACAGTATGATGAGGTTCCGCCGAGGGTCGAATATTCACTGACGGAGACCGGAAGATCACTTAAGCCTGTTTTAGGTAATATGTGCATATGGTCGAGACTGCATAGAGGTGAGACGGACAGGCCATCATACTGCACAAAATGCTTCTATGATAGAAAAGTCACTAAGTAATTTATTAGAGACTCATAAATTACTTAACTACTTTCATATGGCGGATTAATTTGATATTATTTTATTCGTAAGGAAAATAAAAAAATTAAAGATTATAAAATTATAAGGAGGAACTAATTATGAAAGAACTCAATGAAAAAGTAAAAGAAATGCTCAATGCTGAATTATGGTGGATCGGAACAAACGGCGAGGAGCCTAATGTTGTTCCCGTAGGATTCAAAGAAATAGCTGACGACGGAACGCTTATCGTAGGTGTGCTTCACCTTAACACAACACTCGCGAACCTTGAGAAGGACAACAGGATCGCTGTTTCGGTATGCGGAGCAAAAACAATGGTTGGATACCAGATCAAAGGAACAGCCAAATTTGTTGCTGACGGAAAATACGCTGATAAGTGGAAAGCGGTTTCAGAGAAAATGTTCAATGGAAAAATGAGCACAAGAGGAGTTCTTGTTATTACACCGGAGAAAGTTATCAACATAACGCCCGGCCCCAAGAACGGACAGGAACTCTGATAATGGCCGGCATATCTATCCACGGCTCGTTTAAAATCCTAATAAACTTTCAAAGATAAGGGATACAAATTCGTATCCCTTTTTTGATTTGCGTGGTATACTGAAAAAAGGAGGTGCGCCATGTACGATTATAATACTATAAATGTAGATATGAATGAAGATATAGCCATTGTCAGATTTAGCAGACTCAAAGCGCTGAACGCCCTAAATCATGAAATGACTCTTGAGCTTGCGGAGCTGTTTGATAAATTAGAAAATGACCCGGCGGTAAGGGGCATAATACTCACAGGAGAAGGCAGAGCCTTTATGGCGGGAGCCGACATATCAGAGATGAAGGAAAGGGACGCCGAGGGAGGAAGGGAATTTGCCAGAGTTTCCAATTATGCCTTCAGCAAGGTGGCGGATATATCCAAGCCGACCATAGCCGCCGTTAACGGATTCGCCCTGGGAGGCGGATTGGAGCTTTCCCTTTGCTGCGACTGGAGGATAGCTGCGGAATCCGCGTCATTTGCCGCGCCGGAGGTGACGCTTGGAATAATCCCCAGCGGAGGAGGGACGCAGAGACTGCCCAGACTAATCGGAAGCGGAAGGGCAAAGGAACTTATATTTACCGGAAAGAGGATAAAAGCGGCGGAAGCGGAAAGGATAGGACTTGTAAATAAGGTCGTTCCTGACGAGGCTCTGATGGATGAGGCCGTAAAGAGTATGAGAGAGGCTCTCGCGAATTCCGCCGTAGCTCTCAGATACGCGAAGGAGGCAATCGATACCGGAATAGGGCTGTCTCTTGCCGACGGAATAAAGGTAGAAATTAACTCCGTCGGAATGGTTTTTGGAAGCGAGGACAGACTGGAAGGTGTAAGCGCCTTTCTTGAAAAAAGGAAAGCGGTATTCAGGGACAAATAATAAAGCGCTGAGGAATGTTCGCAGGCTTTTATGCGGGATCAGGAATTGTTATATAGATAAAATAACAACATTATGGATTTGGGTTTAAAAATAAACTAAATATTGAGATCAACTTTATATACTATGAATAAGGATTTTTTCTCCAAACTTTTATAAATTAATTTATGATTGAATATTTTGAACATTATATATAGAATATAGTTAAAAACAGGTTAAAATTTCGTTGATTTTTTAAGAAAAAAACGAAAAAAACTATTGCAAAAAAGTGGGCAATCGTTTATAATCTTATCGTTGTGACATAGAGTGTAGATACGGAAGGTTGCCGCCTATCCCACAAAGGCGGGTTTTTCCGAGGAGCGATGTCCAGTTCAAGAAACCGGGCGACAAGGTCACTGTACTGAATATTTAGGGTAAGTTATCTCGACAGGATAACTTTGCGTATCTGACGTTGCAAGATACACCCGGATAAGTGTGCAGTCACCACTTGTCGTGCTGAAACAGAGAGTACGAAAAGGAGGGGACTTTTTTTATGGCAAGTCAGAAAATCAGAATCAGTCTCAAAGCTTACGATCACAAACTGATCGACCAGAGTGCAGCTCAGATAATCGAAACTGCAAAGAAAACAGGAGCACAGATCAGCGGACCTATACCGCTTCCCACGAAGAAAGAGGTTGTAACAATCCTCAGAGCGGTTCATAAGTACAAAGATTCCAGAGAGCAGTTCGAGATGAGAACTCACAAAAGACTGATCGATATCCTCAGCCCTACACCCAAGACTGTTGACGCTTTAACACGTCTTGATGTGCCCGCTGGTGTTGATATCACATTAAAAATTATGTAATGATCCGAATTGGTTTTATATAAGTAACTGTTAACAGCTTATATTAAAACTAGAATGATTACCCGTAAGCCACTGGCGAGAAGGGCAATCCGCTGTAGATTTCAGGAGGTGTAAGAAATGAAAAAAGCTATTATGGCTAAGAAAATCGGTATGACACAGATTTTCACTGAAGACGGACGCCTTATCCCTGTTACAGTTCTTGAAGCAGGCCCCTGTTCCGTAGTTCAGAAAAAGACAATGGAAAATGACGGCTATGAAGCAATTCAGGTCGGATTTTTAGATCAGAGAGAAAAGTTAGCTAACAAACCTAAAAAAGGTCATTTCGAAAAGGCCGGGGTTTCCGTTAAAAAGTATCTTAAGGAGTTCAGACTTGAGGACGCCGCAAACTATGAGATCGGCGCAGAGATCAAGGCTGACATATTCGCAACAGGAGACAGAGTAGATGTAAGCGGCGTTTCCAAAGGTAAAGGATATGCAAGTACGATAAAGAGATACAACGCGCAGAGAGGTCCCATGGGACATGGTTCAAAATCTCACAGAGTTGTTGGTTCAATGGGTTCATCAGCTACTCCTTCAAGCGTTAAGAAGGGTAAGAGAATGCCCGGACATATGGGAGCTGTTAATGTAACGCTTCAGAACGTAGAGATCGTTCGCGCAGACGCTGAGAAGAACGTGCTTCTTATCAAAGGCGCTGTACCCGGACCTAAGGGCGCAATACTTGTAATAAAGGAAAGCGTAAAGGCTTGATAAACTTTACGAAAGGAGGAAACAGACATGGCAAATGTTAAAGTATACGACATGAGCGGAGCGGAGGTCGGAACAATCGAGCTCAGCGATGCTGTATTCGGTGTTGAAATAAATGAACACGTTATGCATCTTGCGGTTAAACAGTACCTTGCTAACCAGAGACAGGGCACACAGAGCGCAAAAACACGTTCAGAAGTAAGCGGCGGCGGAAAGAAGCCTTTCAGACAGAAAGGAACAGGACGCGCAAGACAGGGTTCCATCCGTGCTCCCCAGTGGACAGGCGGTGGCGTTGTATTCGCTCCCAAGCCCAGAGATTACTCATTCAAACTTAACAAAAAGGTAAAGAGACTTGCGTTAAAGTCAGCCCTTTCTGTTAAAGCTGCAGAGAACAAAATAATCGTTCTTGAAAACCTCGATCTCGCAGAGGTTAAGACAAAGGAAATGGCAAAGGTTCTTAAGAACATCAATGCCGGCAAGGCTCTCATCGTTATGGAGGGCAGCAACAAAAACGCCATCCTTTCAGCAAGAAATATCCCCGAGGTTAAAACGGCTTCGGTTAATACGATCAACACATACGACCTTCTCAAGTACAACACTCTTGTTGTAACAAAAGAAGCAGTCGCAAAGATTGAGGAGGTGTACGCATAATGGCAGATTTAAAGTATTATGACATTATACTTAAACCCGTTGTTACAGAAAACAGTATGTCTATGATGGACAGTAAGAAATATACTTTCCTTGTGCACCCTGAAGCAAACAAAATCCAGATCAAACAGGCTGTTGAAAAGATGTTTGAGGGAACAAAGGTTGAGTCGGTTCACACAATGAACTGCATGGGAAAGAAGAAAAGAAGAGGAATGATCGTCGGAAGAACGGCTAAGACAAAGAAAGCTATCGTTCAGCTTACTGCGGACAGCAAGGAAATCGAGATCTTCCAGGGAATGTAATAATAACAAGGTCGGAAATGAGACGCACGGGAACGTGTGAGAGTATAAAGCGGATTGAAAGGAGTGTAAAAGATGGGCATCAAGAGATATAAGCCTTATACACCATCCAGAAGACACATGACAGTGTCTACTTTTGAAGAAATTACAAAGAAAACACCCGAAAAATCCTTAGTTGTTCACCTTAAGAAAAACTCAGGAAGAAACAGCCAGGGTAAAATAACGGTTCGCCACAAAGGCGGCGGAGCCAAAATCAAATACAGATTAGTAGATTTCAAACGTAACAGAGACGGAATCCCCGCAAAGGTTGTAGGAATCGAGTACGATCCCAACAGAACGGCAAACATCGCTCTTATCGTTTACGCTGACGGAGTTAAATCATATATCCTTGCTCCTCTCGGACTTAACGTAGGCGATACAGTAATGAGCGGAGCAGAGGCTGAGGTTAGAGTAGGAAACTCACTCCCCATGAAGTATATCCCCGTCGGAGCAAACATCCACAACATCGAGATGAAGCCCGGCAAAGGCGCGCAGCTTGTTCGTGCGGCAGGAAACGTTGCTCAGCTTATGGCTAAGGAAGGAAAATATGCGACAGTAAAACTTCCTTCAGGAGAAATGAGACTTCTCCCCATCGACTGCAGAGCTACAATCGGTCAGGTAGGAAACCTTGACAACGAGCTCGTTACAATCGGTAAGGCCGGAAGAAAACGTCATATGGGTATCAGACCTACAGTTCGCGGTTCCGTTATGAACCCTAACGACCATCCTCACGGTGGTGGTGAAGGTAGAGCACCCGTTGGACGTCCCAGTCCTATGACTCCTTGGGGCAAACCTGCAATGGGCTACAAGACAAGGAAGAAACACAAAGCATCTAACAAATATATCGTTCGCAGAAGAAACGGATAATAATCTTTTCACTTTGGTGAAAGTATCGATAATAAGGATGAGAATAATCAGGATCATCTTAAAAAGGAGGACAAATACATGGCCAGATCACTTAAAAAAGGTCCATTCGCTGACGAGCATCTCTTAAAGAAAGTTGATGCGTTAAACGCAGCTGGCGAAAAAACAGTTATCAAAACTTGGTCTCGTCGTTCTACTATTTTCCCTGAAATGATCGGACATACAATCGCCGTACACGACGGAAGAAAGCATGTTCCCGTATATATAACAGAAGATATGGTTGGACATAAGCTCGGTGAGTTCGCTCTTACAAGAACATACAGAGGACACGGCAAAGACGCAGAAAAGAAATCAAAGGTACGTTAATCGGTTTGGAAGGAGGGTTTCGTTCATGGCAAAAGGACACAGAAGCCAGATCAAAAAAGAAAGAAACATTGCAACTCAGGAAAAAAGACCCCATGCATCGGTTAAATACACAGGCATCCCCGCTTCTAAAGCAAAAATCGTTTTAGACCAGATCAAAGGCAAGGACGTTGCTACGGCAGCTGCATTACTTGAGTACTCACCCAGATATGCGGCAGCGGTAATCGCCAAAGTATTAAAGTCAGCAGTTGCAAATGCAGAAAATAATATGGGTATGGATGTCAGCAAATTATATGTTGAGGACGCGGTTGCCGGCCAGGCTCCCGTATTAAAGAGAATCCGCCCCAGAGCACAGGGCAGAGCTTACAGAATCTTAAAGAGATCAAGTCATATATCCATAATCCTTAATGAGAGATAAGGAGGTAGAACAGATTGGGACAGAAAGTTAATCCGCACGGCTTAAGAGTCGGCATTATCAAAGACTGGGATACTAAATGGTATGCCAACAAAGAATTTGCTGATTACCTTATTGAGGACGTAAACATCAGAAAGTTCATCAAATCAAAACTTTACGCTTCAGGCGTTTCAAAAATAGGCATCGAGAGAACAAACGACAAGGTTAAAATCACTATCAGAACAGCTAAGCCCGGCGTTGTTATCGGAAAGAACGGACAGGCGATCGAGGAGCTTAGAAACGAAGTTCAGAAGATCTCCAAGCAGAAGGTAAGCATCAACATCGAGGAAGTAAAAAGGCCTGAGCTTGACGCTCAGCTCGTTGCAGAAAACATCGCTCTTCAGCTTGAGGAACGTGTAACATTCCGTCGTGCTATGAAACAGGCTATGGGCAGAACTATGAAGTTCGGCGCAAAGGGAATCAAGACAACGGTAAGCGGACGTCTTGGCGGAGCCGAGATGGCAAGAAGCGAAAGCTACCATGACGGTACAATTCCCCTTCAGACATTAAGAGCTGACATTGACTACGGATTTGCTGAGGCAAACACAACTTACGGAAAGCTCGGAGTTAAAGTGTGGATATACAAGGGAGAGATTCTTCCCGTAAAAGCTGCTAAAAAGGAAGGAGGCGCTCAGTAATGTTAATGCCCAAAAGAGTAAAAAGACGTAAACAGATGAGAGGCAGACTTAAAGGACGCGCTCTCAGAGGTAATAAGATTACTTACGGTGAATACGGTATCGTAGCGCTTGAGCCCAGCTGGATCACATCAAACCAGATCGAAGCAGCCCGTATCGCTATGACAAGATATATCAAACGTGGTGGCCAGGTTTGGATCAAGATCTTCCCTGACAAACCCATCACAGCAAAACCCGCTGAAACTCGAATGGGTTCAGGAAAAGGTTCTCCTGAATACTGGGTTGCAGTTGTAAAACCCGGCAGAGTTATGTTCGAGCTTGGCGGTGTACCTGAGGAAACAGCAAGAGAAGCATTACGTCTTGCTACTCATAAGTTACCAATCAAGTGCAAGATCGTTTCTCGTGCGGAGCAGGAAATGGAAGGTGATAAGCAGTGAAATCTAAAGGCTACGTTTCAGATTTAATGAACAAATCAGCAGCCGAGTTAGGCAATGAGCTTGTTGCTGCAAAGAAAGAATTATTCAATCTCAGATTCCAGAACGCAACTAACCAGTTGGATAATACTGCAAGAATCAAAGAGGTTCGCAAGAATATAGCAAGAATTCAGACTATAATTACTCAGAAACAGAGAGCAGCTAACTAATAGCGAAAGGAGGCACATCTCGTGGAAGAAAGAAATCTTCGTAAAACAAGAGTGGGCAAAGTAATCAGCGACAAGATGGACAAGACGATCGTTGTTGCTGTTCAGGATAACGTAAAACATCCTTTATATGGCAAAATCGTTAAGAAAACATATAAACTCAAAGCTCATGACGAGAACAATGAGTGCAGAGTAGGCGACCGTGTAAAAGTTATGGAAACAAGACCTCTTTCAAAGGATAAGAGATGGAGACTTGTTTCAATCGTAGAAAAAGCTAAATAAGATCCTGAAACGAGAGGAGGCATATAATATGGTTCAGCAAGAAACCAGATTAAAAGTGGCGGATAATTCAGGCGCAAAAGAGCTCCTTTGCATAAGAGTCCTCGGCGGCTCAACCAGAAGATATGCGGGAGTTGGAGATATAATCGTTGCTGCGGTTAAAGACGCAACACCAGGCGGCGTTGTTAAAAAAGGCGACGTTGTTAAAGCAGTAGTAGTAAGAACAGTATCAAGGGTAGGAAGACCCGACGGTTCATACATCAGATTCGATGAGAACGCAGCAGTTATCATCAGGGATGACAAGAACCCCAGAGGTACTCGTATTTTCGGACCCGTTGCAAGAGAGCTTAGAGAGAAACAGTTTATGAAGATCCTCTCCCTTGCGCCGGAAGTTCTTTAAGGAGGTGTAACGTCAGTGGCCAATATTAAATTAAAAAAAGGCGACAATGTAATCGTTATCGCCGGAAAAGATAAGGGCAAAGAGGGAAAGATCCTCCTTGTTGACAGAAAAAAGAACAGAGTCATCGTTGAGGGAATCAACATGGTCTCCAAGCACACAAAACCCAGTCCTTCAAACCAGCAGGGCGGTATCATAAGAAAAGAGAACTACATCGACGTTTCAAACGTAATGTATTCAATAAACGGAAAACCCACAAGGATCGGTTATAAATTAACAAAAGAGATCAAAGACGGTAAAGAAGTTGTTGTTAAACAGAGAATCGCTAAGAAAACCGGCGAAGTAATCGACTGATTTGTGAAAGGAGGTTAACCAAATTGAGTAGACTCAGAGATTTTTATAACACAGAAATCGTTGACGCAATGACTAAAAAGTTTTCATATAAAAACAAAATGGCTGTGCCCAAACTTGAGAAGATCGTTATCAACATGGGCGTAGGCGAGGCTAAGGATAACGCTAAGGTGCTTGACGGGGCAGTTAAAGACCTTGCTACTATCTCCGGACAGAAGCCCGTTATCACAAAGGCTAAAAAGTCAGTCGCAGCTTTCAAACTTCGTACAGGAATGCCCATCGGATGCAAGGTTACGCTCCGCGGCGACAGAATGTATGAGTTCGCAGACAGACTTATCAACATCGCTCTTCCCCGAGTTCGTGACTTCCGCGGCGTAAAGGCAAACTCTTTCGACGGCAGAGGAAACTACACAATGGGCGTTAAAGAGCAGCTTATCTTCCCTGAAATCGAATATGATAAGGTTGACAAAATCAGAGGTATGGATATCGTGTTCGTTACAACAGCAAAAACAGATGAAGAAGCAAGAGAATTATTAAGATTATTCGGAATGCCATTCAGCAAATAAGGGAGGGAAACAAATGGCTAAGAAGTCAATGATCATCAAACAGCAGAGAGCTCCTAAATTTTCAACAAGAGCATATACACGTTGCAGAATTTGCGGAAGACCGCATGCTGTTTTAAGAAAGTATGGAATATGCCGTGTTTGCTTCCGTGAATTAGCTTACAAAGGCCAGATACCGGGAGTTAAGAAAGCCAGCTGGTAATAGGGAAAGGAGGATATACCACATGTCAATGAGTGATCCAATCGCAGATATGCTCACCAGAATAAGAAACGGAAACGTGGCAAAGCACGACACAGTTGACGTTCCCGCTTCAAATATGAAAAAAGCTATCGCTGATATATTAACAAACGAAGGCTATATCAAAGGATATGAGGTGATCGAGGACGGCGTTAAAGCTACGATCAGAATCAGCCTTAAGTATGGCGCAGACAAGAACGAAAAGGTTATTACGGGAATCAAGAGAATCTCTAAACCCGGCCTTCGTGTTTACGCAAACAAAGAGGAACTTCCCAAGGTTCTCGGCGGACTTGGAACGGCTATAATCTCCACAAACAAGGGACTTATGACCGACAAGGAAGCAAGAAAAGCAGGAATCGGCGGAGAAGTTATAGCATTTATTTGGTAATTTAAAAATACAGGAGGTGCAGAACATGTCACGTATAGGTAAACTGCCCGTTGCCATCCCCGCAGGCGTTGAAGTAAAGCTTGAGGAAGGCAATGTGATTACAGTTAAGGGCCCCAAGGGAACGCTTACCCGCAAGCTGGCCGATGACATGAATATCGCAATTGAAGATGGTCAGGTAACAGTTACAAGACCCAATGACCTTAAGAGAAGCAAATCATTACACGGTTTGACAAGAACTTTGATCAATAACATGGTGATCGGTGTTACACAGGGCTATGAGAAGCAGCTTGAGATCAACGGTGTTGGTTACAGAGCAGCAAAATCAGGCAAAAAGCTCACTCTTTCACTTGGTTACTCACATCCCGTTGAGATGGAGGATCCCGAAGGAATCGAGACAGTTGTTGACGGTACAACAAAGATCATCGTTAAAGGCATAGATAAAGAGAAGGTTGGACAGTTCGCAGCAGAGATCAGAACAAAACGTCCTCCCGAGCCCTACAAGGGAAAAGGTATCAAATATGCTGATGAGTACATCAGACGTAAAGTTGGTAAAACAGGTAAGAAATAATAAAGGAGTGAGATCCGTATGATAAGTAAGCCATCACGTGCGGCTGCCCGCGTAAAACGTCATTACAGAATTCGTAATAAAGTTAGCGGTACTGCGCTCAGACCCAGATTGGCTGTGTTCAGATCAAATAAACACATTTACGCACAGGTTATTGACGACATAGCTGGAAATACTTTAGTTGCAGCTTCTACAATGGAAGCAGAGATCGCAAGCAAAGTAGAGCATACTTCAACTGTTGAGGCCGCTAAGGCAGTAGGCGAGGCTATCGCGAAGAAAGCTATGGACAAGGGAATCACAGAGGTTGTCTTTGACCGTGGCGGATATATCTATCATGGAAAGATCCAGGCATTAGCTGAGGCAGCAAGAGAAGCCGGATTACAGTTCTAAGACAAGGAGGTAAACAAGTTGAAGAATATCGATCCCAGCACACTTGATCTTAAAGATAAAGTAGTAACGATCAACCGAGTTACTAAGGTTGTTAAGGGTGGTCGTACAATGAGATTCACAGCACTCGTTGTTGTCGGAGACGAAAACGGCCACGTTGGATGCGGTCTTGGCAAAGCGGCGGAAATTCCCGACGCTATCCGTAAGGGCAAAGAAGACGCTATGAAAAACATCATCACCGTTGAAAGAAACGATGTTGACAGTATATATCACGGAATCATCGGTAAGTTCGGAAGCGCAAGCGTAATGCTTATGCCCGCTCCCGAAGGAACAGGACTTATCGCAGGCGGCCCCGCCCGTGCGGTGCTTGAGCTTGCGGGAATCCGTAACATCAGAACAAAGTCACAGGGCTCCAATAACAAGAGAAACGTAGTTAGCGCTACTATCCAGGGCTTGAGCCAGGTTACTTCACCTGAGAAGGTTGCCAAATTACGCGGCAAGTCAGTTGAAGAACTCTTAGGTTAAGGAGGTAAAACAATGGCTGGAGAACTTAAAATCACATTAGTAAAATCAACGATCGGCGCATTGCCGAAGCACAAAAAAACAGTACAGGCTCTGGGCTTAAAGAAGCTCCACAGCTCTGTTATCAGACAGAACAACGCTGCTACACTTGGTATGGTAAATCAGGTAAAGCACCTTGTTAAGGTTGAAGAGATATAATAGGAGGTGCCGAGATGAACTTAGGTGAATTAAAACCTGCTTACGGCTCAAATACAAAGAGCTGGAGAAGAGGCAGAGGCCACGCTTCAGGAAACGGTAAGACAGCCGGAAGAGGTCATAAAGGACAGGGCGCACGTTCCGGATCAGGCGGAAAGGCAGGATTTGAAGGCGGACAGATGCCCCTTTACAGAAGACTTCCTAAAAGAGGCTTTAAATGCATTAACTCTAAAGAAATTGTTGCCATCAACGTTGACTTATTAAACGTATTTGACAATGACGCAGTAGTAGATATCGAGGCTTTAAAATCAGTTGGCCTTGTAAGTAATCCTAGAGATGGAGTGAAAATTTTAGGTGTTGGTGAACTTGAAAAGAGGCTTACAGTCAAAGTTAACCAATACAGCAAATCCGCAGCAGAAAAAATCGAAGCTGCAGGCGGAAAAGCAGAGGTGATCTGATTTGTTTAAAATATTCGTCAACTCGTGGAAAGTCAAAGAAATCAGAAACAAAATGCTCTACACTCTTCTTATCCTCGCGATAGTAAGACTTGGAGCTCACATTTATCTTCCCGGAATAAGCGCGACGACTATTAAAGCATATACAGATCTTTACTCTACAGGTACGCTCTATAATATCATTGCCGGTGGTGCCGGTTCAGGATATTCAATATTTGCCTTAGGTATTGGACCGTATATCACCGCATCGATCATTATGCAGCTTTTATGCGTCGCAATCCCCTATCTTGAACAGCTTTCAAAAGAAGGGGAGGACGGACGTAAGAAGATAAACAAATATACAAGATATATCACCGTTGTGCTTGCCGCACTGCAGGGCATAGGCATCGTTCTTAACTATAGGACGATGATGACGAATCCTTCGGCGCTTTATGTGATAGTAGGAGTTATAACCCTTGTTGCAGGCTCCGTATTCATTATGTGGCTCGCCGAGCAGATTACCGCAAAGGGAATCTCAAATGGTTCGTCAATGATAATCTTTGTAAACATTATCTCAAGCCTTCCCCAGGCGATATCCGCGCTCGTTTCATACGGCCAGGAAGGAACCACGGGAATACTTAAGGTAGTCGGTATACTTGTTCTTCTTCTCATCGTTATCATCCTTATAGTTAAGGTAAACGACGGAGAAAGAAGACTTCCGGTACAGTATTCGAGCAAGATGGCAGGCAGAAGAGTGGGCGGCGGAAGCAGCACATTCCCCATCAAGGTCAATACAGCCGGAGTAATCTCTATCATCTTCGCCATTTCGCTTCTCCAGTTTCCGGAGACGATAAGCGGTTTTATAAGCGCAAAACCCGGCTGGCTTCAGACAGTGATAGAGGTGCTCAGAATGACGCATCCGATTGGCGCAGTGTTATATGTAATACTTATATTCTTCTTCTCATATTTCTACACGTCAATCGTTATCAATCCCAACGAGATCGCCGAAAATCTCAAGAAGAACGGCGGTTTCATCCCCGGTATCAGACCGGGCCAGCCTACGGCTAACTACATTACAAGAGTAGTTGAGAGAATAACGCTTGTAGGAGCTGTGTGCTTCTCAGTGCTCGCTCTTGTGCCCATAGTAATGCAGTGGATATTCAAAGTGAACGTAGGTTTTGGAGGAACAACGCTTATCATCGTTGTCGGCGTTTGCCTTGACATCGTTAAAGCGCTTGAGTCTCAGCTTCTTATGAGACATTATAAAGGTTTCTTGGATTAATTCCGACCGATAGGGGAATGCCCAAAGCATTTCCCGCTGGCCGGGACCGGATAGTCAGGAAAGAGGGTAGAACAATGAAATTAGTACTCATTGGCGCGCCCGCTGCCGGAAAAGGCACGCAGGCCGCAAGACTCGTTGAACACTACTCCATCGCCCATATCTCAACGGGAGATATGCTTCGTGAGGAAGTAGCGAAGGAAACAGAGCTTGGAAAAGAAGCAAAAGCAATAATGAACGCCGGCGGACTTGTATCCGACGAGATCATAATAGCGATGGTAAAAGAGCGTATCAAAAAAGACGACTGCAAAAACGGATTTATCCTTGACGGATTCCCCCGTACGGTTGTTCAGGCTGAGAAGCTTGACGAAATGGTTACGCTTGACAAAGTAGTATATATCAACGCGCCCGACGAGGTTATGCTTGAAAGACTTACGGCAAGACAGACCTGCCCTAAATGCGGCGCAACATACAACAAACTTTTCCTGCCTCCCAAAACAGCCGGCATCTGCGACAAATGCGGAGCAGAGCTTACACAGCGCAAGGATGACACGGTTGAAGCCGGAAAGGCGCGTATCGCCACGTTCCACGAACAGAGCGAGCCGCTTGTTGAGTTCTATACAAAGAAGGGAATCCTTTTCGAGGTAGACGGCACGGCAGCAATCGACGACATCACAAAGGCGATCATCGAAGGCTTGGGTGAAAATTAATGGCTATCACAATCAAGACACAGGATCAGATAGAAAAAATGCGTGTCGCAGGCAATATCCTGAAAGATCTGATAGATATGCTTGAGGGAATGATAAGACCCGGTATAACGACGGATGAGCTGGATAAAGCCGCCGAGGATTTTATCAAAAGCAGAGGAGCCACGCCGTCATTTCTTGGCTACAGCGGCTACCCCAAGAGCCTGTGCACATCCGTAAACGAGGAAATAGTTCACGGAATACCCAGTTCGAGAAAGCTTAAGAACGGAGACATCATAAGTATAGATATGGGCGCCTACATCGACGGCTACCACGGGGACTGCGCGAGAACCTACGGAGTCGGAGAGATAAGCGAGGCCGATAAAAAACTTATAGATGTCACAAGACAAAGTTTCTTTGAAGGAATTAAATTTGCAAAAGCTGGCAATCATTTATATGAAATATCGGCTGCCATACAGGAGTATGCTGAGTCCTTTGGTTTCGGCGTAGTAAGAGAGTATGTCGGACACGGCATAGGCAGAAATATGCATGAGGATCCGTCAATACCCAACTACAAGGTTCCCGGAAGAGGACCCAAACTTCAGAAGGGTATGGTGCTGGCCATCGAGCCTATGATAACGGCTGGTTCATATAAATGCAGGGTACTTAAGGATGGATGGACGGCAGTAACCAGAGATGGTTCAAACGCGGCGCATTATGAGAATACTGTTCTTATAACGGATGGCGAACCTGAACTGCTTACCTTTAGAAAATAAGAGAAGGGTGAACAGAAATGGAATACACCGTAGGACAGGTAGTTTATTCAAAATGCGGACACGATAAGGGCAAGGCGTTTATCGTGACGGAGATAGAGGAAGACTTTCTCTATCTTACCGATGGAAAAAGCCGCAAAATGGATAAACCAAAGAAGAAAAAAACAAAACATGTCCAAATCACAAACTATTATGACGATGAGCTGAAGACAAAGATCGAAAATGGCGAATACCTGCTGGACGCGGACTTTGTCAAGGCGCTTAAGAAATATAGTGATCAAAAACAGAGCAAAGCGAATTAAGGAGGTTCTTAGCTTGTCAAAGGACGATGTAATTGAAGTAGAAGGAACCGTATTGGAAAAATTACCAAATGCTATGTTTCAGGTTGAGCTTGAAAACGGACATAAGATTTTAGCGCATATCTCCGGAAAGCTTCGTATGAATTTTATAAGAATTCTTCCGGGAGACAAAGTATTGGTTGAAATGTCGCCCTATGATCTTGCCAAGGGCAGAATTATATGGCGCGCGAAATAAGGAAGGAGCGATCACAATGAAAGTAAGACCGTCTGTAAAACCTATGTGTGAAAAATGCAAAGTAATCAAAAGAAAAGGTCATGTTATGGTCATTTGTGAAAATCCCAAACATAAACAGAGACAGGGCTGATATCTTTAATTATATGGGTCGTGAAGGGGCATGAAACCTTCAGACCGAACCGATTTTCCTGTCGGGCGGCTGACAGACCTCCGGTCTGTACCGACGGATCAATATTTTTTGATGAAAACATTAAAAATACTTTGAAAAATCCGGAGATCTTTGGTATAATAAAATGATGTGATTGACGGATTATCTACGAAACAAAAATCAGAAACAATCGTTGTTTAGAACACTTTAGGAGGTGCGAATTTTACATGGCACGTATTGCTGGTGTAGACTTACCAAGAGAGAAACGCGTTGAGGTCGGCCTTACTTATGTATATGGCATCGGTCATTCAAGCGCTGTAAGAATCTTAGCTGAGGCTGGAGTTAACCCCGACGTAAGATGCAGGGACTTAACGGATGAAGAGGTTGCAAGGATCCGTGACGTAATAGATAGAACACAGACTGTAGAAGGTGATCTCAGACGTGAGATAGCTCTTAACATCAAACGTCTTATGGAGATCGGATGCTACAGAGGAATCCGCCACAGAAAAGGCCTTCCTGTTAGGGGTCAGAAAACAAAGACAAACGCTCGTACAAGAAAAGGTCCGAGAAAGACTGTTGCTAACAAGAAGAAATAATTAAAAGGGAGGCAAAAAACTAATGGCAAAGAAAGCTGTTAAAAAATCGACTACACGCAGACGCCGCGACAGAAAACACGTTGAACGCGGACAGGCGCATATCCAGTCAACATTTAACAATACAATAGTAACTATTACAGATACAGTAGGAAATACGCTTTCATGGGCAAGCGCCGGAGAGTTAGGCTTCAGAGGATCAAGAAAATCAACTCCCTACGCAGCTCAGATGGCAGCCGAGACAGCAGCTAAGTCAGCTTCCGATTACGGCTTAAAGACTGTAGAGGTTTTCGTTAAGGGACCCGGTTCGGGCCGTGAGGCAGCTATCCGTGCGCTTCAGGCAGCAGGACTTGACGTAACAATGATCAAGGACGTTACACCTGTACCCCATAACGGATGCAGACCGCCCAAACGCAGAAGAGTATAATTAGGAGGTGCTTAGTTAAATGGCTAGAGACAGAGTTCCGGTTCTTAAGAGATGCAGATCACTTAACCTTGATCCTATCTATTTAGGAATTGAAAAGAAATCTAAAAAGAAAAATACAAAAGTCGGCAAAAAGATGAGTGAGTACGGCCTTCAGTTAAGAGAAAAACAGAAAGCAAAATTCATCTACGGCGTTCTTGAAAGACAGTTCAGAGGTTATTTCGCAAGAGCTGAAAAAATGAGAGAGGGTATCCCCGGAGAGAACCTTCTTATCCTTCTTGAGCTCAGACTTGACAACGTGATGTTTAGACTCGGCTACGGAAGAACAAGAAAGGAAGCAAGACAGATCGTTCGCCACAAACATGTATATGTTAACGGCAAGGCTGTAGATATTCCTTCATATCAGGTAAAGGTCGGCGACGTTATCTCAATCAAAGACAAATATGCCGATATGCAGAGATATAAAGATATTCTTGAAGTAACAGACACAAGGGTAGTACCCGAGTGGTTAAGCGCTGACCATGAGAACCTTAAGGGAACAGTAGTATGCAAGCCTACAAGAGCTATGATCGATGTGCCCGTTGAGGAAACTCTTATTGTCGAGCTCTATTCAAAGTAATGATTTTTGCTGGTTACTGTTTTTTATATCTGCAAGGGAGGTTTAAATGAGTGTTTGAATTTGAGAAACCTCGTATAGAAATAGCTGAAATGGCACAGGACGGCACATACGGCCGCTTTGTGGTTGAACCCCTTGAAAGAGGATATGGTACAACGCTCGGTAACTCGCTCAGAAGAATACTTCTTTCTTCACTGCCCGGCTCAGCCGTAAGCAACGTAAAGATCGACGGAGTTCTTCATGAGTTCAGTGTTATTCCCGGAGTCAAGGAAGACGTTACCGAAATCATTTTGAATTTAAAATGTCTCGCAATCAAAAATACAAGTGAGGGCAATGAGTCCAAGGTTGCTTACATAGACGTCGAAGGCGAAGGCGAAGTAACCGCTAAGGACATCAAGGCCGACAGCGATATAGAGATACTCAATCCTGATCTCCACATCGCTACATTAAGCGGCGGCCCTAACAGTAAGCTCTATATGGAAATCACTATCAGCAAAGGCAGAGGATATGTCGGCGCTGATAAAAACAAGAAGGAAGATCAGCCCATTGGAATGCTTCCCGTGGACAGTATATTTACTCCCGTAACAAGGGTGAACTTCCTTGTTGAAAATACAAGAGTCGGACAGATCACAGACTATGATAAGCTGACTCTCGAAGTATGGACAAACGGAACCATTGCTCCGGATGACGCCGTAAGCTACGGCGCAAAGCTCCTCAACGAGCATCTCGCTCTTTTCATTGACCTTTCGGACAACGCTAAGAATACGGAGATACTTGTGGAGAAGGAGGAAGGCAAGAAGGAAAAGGTGCTTGAAATGAGCATCGAAGAGCTTGACCTTTCCGTACGTTCCTACAACTGCCTGAAACGTGCCGGAATCAACACCGTTGAGGATCTTGCATGCAAGACCGAAGAGGAAATGATGAAGGTACGAAACCTCGGCAAGAAGTCCCTTGAAGAAGTGCTCAACAAGATCGCTGAGCTTGGACTTTCGTTAAAGCCGAGTGATGATTAATTATTATTGACGTAAGACTGCAGGGGGCTGTAAGCCCGAAGAGCAAGTCCCCTGGGGTAAGTTTTACGGTGTTTACAAGGAGGATTTGTAATGACAGGTTCAGGAAACAGAAAACTCGGACGCACAAGCAGCCAGAGAAAAGCTCTTTTAAGAAATCAGGTAACTAATCTTTTATACCATGGAAAGATCAAAACAACTGAGACAAGAGCGAAGGAAGTTAGAAGAATAGCTGAAAAGCTTATCACTCTTGCGGTAAAAGAGAAGGACAACTTTGAGGAAGTTGAAGTAACGGCAAAGGTTCCTAAGAAGGATGCTTCAGGCAAGAGAGTTAAAGAAGTAGTAGACGGAAAGAAAGTAACTGTTTACGAAGAAGTTAAGAAGACTATCAAAAAAGACAAGCCTTCAAGACTTAACGCCAGAAGAAAGATCTTAAGCGTTCTTTACCCTGTAACAGAGGTTCCCAAGGACGGAAGAAAAGTCAGAAAGAACACGGTCAAGGTTGATATGTGCGCTAAGATGTTTGACGAGATCGCTCCCAAGTACGCTGATCGTAAGGGCGGCTATACTCGTATAATCAAACTCGGAAACCGTAAAGGCGACGGCGCTCCCGAAGTAATAATCGAGCTTGTTTAAGAATCAAAGGGGATTAAGTGCTGCTTAATCCCCAATTTTTATATGTATACACATTTTGTGGGACGTAACAAGCCTGTTTATAAAATCGTTTTGTTAAGTCCTATAAATAAAATCCCAATTCTTTTGAGTGTTTGCGCCGCCGCAGCGGGTAGGAACAGCAAGAAAATTTTGAACGCTGGGACACAAAATCGAATTGGGGATAAATAAAAAGACGGTGATAATATGAAGATGATAGAAGCCAAGGACGTGAGTTACGAATACACCAAAGTGGTGGAGGTACAGGGCGAAAATACCGAAAGAAAGCTCATGGCGCTGGACGATGTAAATATAGATATCGAAAATGGCAGTTTTGTCGCGGTCCTGGGACATAACGGATCAGGAAAATCGACTTTCGCGAAGCACTTGAACGCGCTCATAACACCAAGTGAAGGCACGATTTTCGTGGATGGAATGGACACTAAGGACGACAGCCTGGTATGGAAAATAAGGCAGAATACGGGAATGGTATTCCAGAATCCCGATAATCAGCTTGTTGCGACCATTGTTGAGGAGGACGTGGCGTTTGGGCCGGAAAATCTCGGAGTTGAGCCCGGTGAAATAAGGCGCAGGGTAGATGAGTCGCTGAAAATGGTCGGAATGGATGGCTTTCAGAAGGACACGCCTTCCAAGCTGTCCGGAGGACAAAAGCAGAGGATAGCCATTGCCGGCATACTTGCTATGAAGCCCCAATGCATAGTGCTGGACGAGCCCACAGCCATGCTTGACCCAATGGGCAGGCACGATGTAATGGAGACTATCCACAGGCTGAATAAAGAAAACGGAATTACGATAATACTTATAACTCATTATATGGACGAGGCTGTTTCCGCGGACAAGGTCTATGTTATAGATGACGGTAAGATCGTTATGCAGGGCGTTCCGAGGGAGATATTTTCCCAGGTGGAGCGTATGAAAAGCTATGGACTTGACGTGCCGCAGGTTACGGAGACGGCTTATAACCTTAGAAAGCTGGGTATAGACATACCCCAGGATATTCTTACGGTGGATGAAATGGCAGGTGCGATATGTCGATTAAAATCAACCATTTGACACATATATACGGAGCGGGAACCGCTTTTGAAAAAAAGGCTCTTGATGATATAAACCTTGAGATAAAGGACGGGGAATTTATCGGACTTATTGGGCACACGGGCTCGGGCAAGTCAACGCTTACCCAGCACCTTAACGCCCTCCTTGTCCCTACCAGCGGCGAGGTGCTGCTGAACGGTGAAAACATTTACGCTGATAAGAGCAAGCTGAAATCCATAAGACAGAGGGTTGGCCTTGTTTTTCAATATCCTGAGCATCAGCTTTTTGAAATGACCGTATACAAGGACGTGGCTTATGGCCCGGGGAATTTGGGGCTCAGCCAGGAGGAAATAGACAGAAGAGTGCGCTCGGCATTAGAGACTGTCGGCCTTGGAGAAGATATTTACGATAAATCTCCATTTGAGCTTTCGGGAGGCCAGAAAAGAAGGGCCGCTATAGCCGGTGTATTAGCTATGGAGCCGGAGGTACTCATACTGGATGAGCCCACGGCTGGACTTGATCCAAAGGGCAGGGACGAAATACTCGAGGCTGTCAGAAAAATGCACGAAATGCGGAAAATAACCGTTATCCTCGTTTCCCATAGTATGGAGGACGTGGCCAAGCTGGTGGACAGGATAGTTGTGCTTTACAAAGGGAAAACAGCCATTGTCGGCACGCCCAGAGAGGTGTTTTCCCAGGCGGACAGACTTGAGGAAATGGGTCTGGCGGCGCCGCAGATAACATACGTTTTCTCGAAACTCAAAAAAATGGGCTATGACGTGCCAACGGATATTTATACCGTTTCCGAGGCAACGGATGTTTTGTATAAGTTTTTGAAGCAGGTGGACTAATGATAAGAGATATAACCATAGGTCAGTATTATCCGGCCGAATCGCCTATTCACAGAATAGACGCCAGAGTCAAGATTGTAATAACGCTTTTATATATAATCTCGCTTTTCGTTATAAACAGCTTTGTCGGCTATGCCGTTGTAATAGCTTCACTGGCGGTAACAATAAAGATGTCAAGGGTACCTTTTAAATTTATGATAAGGGGTCTTAGATCGCTGGTTCTTATAATAATTTTTACGGCGGTCATCAACCTGCTTGTGACGGAAGGAGAAACGCCGCTTCTGACGATATGGCGGTTCACAGTAACCCTCGAGGGCGTGTTTTTCGCCATAAAGATGTGCCTGAGAATAATACTTCTCATAGTCGGCTCATCGCTTTTGACTTTAACCACTACACCGATAAAGCTCACCGACGGTATAGAGTCGCTTCTTAAACCGTTGGAGAAAATAGGGGTTCCCGCCCACGATATAGCGATGATGATGACCATAGCGCTGAGATTCATACCGACCCTCCTTGACGAGACGGATAAAATAATAAAGGCTCAGCAGGCGAGAGGAGCGGATTTTGACACAGGAAGCCTTGCAAGCAAGGCAAAGGCGCTTGTGCCGATACTCGTCCCGCTGTTCATTTCAGCTTTCAGAAGAGCGGAAGAGCTCGCGATGGCTATGGAGGCTCGCTGCTACGGCGGAAGCGTTGAGAGAACAAGAATGAACGTGATGAAAATAAGCTCCATTGACTATGTGGCTGTGGCGGTATTTGTTGTATACTTCGCCGTGCTTGTGGCCATCAGGATATTTATAGGCTGAGATATTGTTAAATATGAAAAGAATACTTCTTACAATTTCATACGACGGAACAAATTACAGCGGATGGCAGAAGCAGAAAAACGCCGTGACTGTTCAGGGGGAATTTGACAAGGCTTGTTCAACTCTTTTTAAAACCGACATCGAGAGCATAGGCGCCAGCCGCACGGACGCGGGAGTTCATGCGCTTGGGCAGAGGGCGGTAATAGATGTGGACACGAGTATCCCCGCGGAAAAAATACCGCTGGCGCTCAATCCGCTGCTGCCGGATGATATTGTTGTCACCCATGCCGAAGAAGTCGGCGCAGATTTCAATCCGAGGTTCAAAGCGCTGAAAAAGACCTATGAGTACAGCATATATAACGCTCCGTTCAGAAACCCGATCTATAGAAATTACAGCGAGTATGTAAGATGTGAGCTTGACTTGGACAGCATGAGGACAGCCTGCGAAGCCTTTGTCGGAGAGCATGATTTCAGAGCGTTCTGCGCTTCCGGGAACAGTTCAAAAACGACGGTGAGGACAATATATTCCCTTGATATTGAAAAAGACGGCGATTTTATAAAGATAATGGTCACCGGAAACGGATTTCTTTATAATATGGTCAGGATAATAGCAGGGACGCTCATCTATGTCGGAGAGGGACGCATAGCCCCGGATGATCTGCCAGAGATCATAGCTTCCAGAGACAGAAGAAAAGCCGGGAAAACAGCGGGTCCGTCGGGGCTTGTTCTTGTTAAAATTATGTATTGAATTTTTAAAATGTCTATTGACAGCCTTTGGGCTTTATAATATAATTAAGACTGTTGCAATGCCACTTATAAACTCGTTAGCCCCGAGTTTGACTATAAATTTTATATTTGTTTTTTGAGACTTAAGGGAGGTTTAACAATGAGAACAACATACATGGCAAAACCCGCCGACATCGAAAAGAAATGGTATGTTGTAGACGCTACCGATAAAACATTGGGACGTCTTGCATCGGAAATAGCAAAAGTATTACGCGGAAAAAACAAAGCTATCTATACCCCACATATGGATACAGGTGACTACGTAATAGTTGTAAACGCAGACAAAATCAAAGTAACAGGCAAAAAGATGGATCAGAAGATCTACAGACGCAATTCCGGATGGATTGGCGGATTAAAAGAGACTACTCTTAAAAAGATGCTTGAAACAAAGCCTGAAGAAGTGCTTACTCATGCTGTTAAAGGCATGCTTCCCAAAAACGCACTCGGAAGAGCTATGATGAGAAAACTTTTCGTATATGCTTCAGCAGAGCACCCTCACGCAGCTCAGAAACCCGAAGTATTAGAGATTAAATATTGAGATAAGGAGGAAGCAAAATGGTAGCAGCCAGATATTACGGAACAGGCAGAAGAAAATCATCCGTAGCAAGAGTATACCTTGTACCCGGCAACGGTAAAATTACTATAAACAAAAGAGATATTGATGAATATTTTGGTCTTGAGACACTTAAGCTCATTGTTCGCCAGCCCCTTGAGGCTACAGATACAGTAGCTAAGTTTGACGTGCTTGTAAACGTTAAGGGCGGCGGTTTCACAGGACAGGCCGGTGCAATCAGACATGGCATTTCAAGAGCATTGCTTGAGGCAGATGCTGATTACAGACCCGTTCTTAAGAAAGCCGGTTTCCTTACAAGAGACCCTCGTATGAAAGAAAGAAAGAAATACGGTCTCAAAGCCGCTCGTCGTGCTCCACAGTTCTCAAAGAGATAAGATTACGAATTTTATTCACCCCGGAAAGGTTTATTTTCCGGGGTTTTTATTTACTTCCGGATTTATGCAATGCTTTTCACAAATAATGCTCGTATTCTGTGGGATTTATGTTTAAAAATCTTAGGAAATTATAAAGTGACAGCATATTATTAATATGCTAAAATTAAAATATGGTTAAAATTGCATTGAGATATTCCGGAGGTGAGTTTATGAAAAAGATAATGGCTATATTTCTGGGAAGTATACTTTGCCTGCCATCTACGGCGTTAGCAGGTACAAGGATAGCCGGAGAAGCTCTTAATACGGACATAAGAGCGTATATCGATGAAATTCCGATCAGATCATATAACATCGGAGGCAAAACCGGTATTGTCGCAGAGGATCTGAGAGATTATGGATTTGAAGTAATATGGTATCCTGATTTAAGAGAGCTTATTGTGGCCCAAAGCGATAGTGCAGGAACTGGCTCCGGGTATGTATTTGAGGAAACAACAGAACCGGTTGGATCACACGCGGCCTATGTGTATGAAACGGATATTGTTACCTATGTAGGCGGAAGACAGGTTGAGGCTTTTAATATAGGCGGCGAAACGGTTATTTACGTTGATGATATGGAGGCTTTTGGCGATGTTGAATGGGATGAAGCTAACAGAGAAGTTCATTTTACTGCTAAAACGCCGTGGGAAATTGACTTAAGCGATGGAATAATATACGCGGAGCACCAGCAGCAGTATCCATACATAGACCCGATAGATGGATTCAGCGCGGAATTTATAAAAAATGAAAACGGACAATGGGACGTAACAGAGACAAATCTTGGGCATCTGTCTTGGATACGGCTTTCATTTGACAAACGGTACGGTGGACTGCAGCTGGGATTTTCTATGGTAGCCTACCATATGATGGCGGATGCTGAGTTTTCTTCTTTGTGCACTGATATGTGCACCATAAGCTATGAAGGTTCCCGCTGGAAAGACAGCGCTGAGCTGGCAAGGGAGCATACTAAAATATATATAAATGATGAGCTGATGTATATTACAGACGTTAGGATGGGAAAGGGAAACAATCATCAGGATTATTACTTTGTACTGGATAAAGATATCCAAATGGATGATATAAACAAAATAACCGTTGAATGCTGGCTTTAATATATTATTGATGAGGTGATAATATGAAAAAGTTGATTTCTGCTGTAATATCGTTTATTATGCTGTTTTCAGTCAGCGCCTTTGCTGAGGACGTGAAAATATCAGATTGGGCGGAGGAAAGCGTAAGAAAGGCTCACAGCCTTAATATAGTCGAGGAGGGCAGAGCCTATGATTATACCGCGGCTATAACAAGGGAGGAATTTTGCGAGCTTGTTTTCAATACTATAATAGCTGTCCAGGGCAGCGTAACGACGGAGGAAAAGCCAAACGTTTTTACTGATACGGAAAACAGTAAGGTTATCGCCCTTAACAGACTGGGAATAATAAGCGGAAAAACCGATACGGAGTTTTTCCCGGACGACGCTCTTACAAGAGAAGAGGCCGCCGCGATTATAGTCCGTATGATAAACGCCGTTATGCCAATGGCTGTCCATGAGGTATACTTTATGTATGATGATATGGATCAGGTATCTGATTGGGCGGAGGACTCTGTACAAATTATAAGTAATATGGGATTTATGACAGGAGCCGGCGGAAATAAATTCGCTCCAAAGGATAATTATACGGTGGAACAGTCCATGTCAAGTCTCGTGAGAATATATGAGTCCGTGGAAAAAGAATTTGAGTATGACACGCCGCTTGGGAAAATAGTAACGGATAAAAATTGTGATTCACATGAGAATTTTGCCATTGAGACACAGGCAAAGGTGGTGCTTACCAGGGATCGCTCGGATATAAACGGAACGACGGTAGCGCTTAAAAATCCGGTTAATGCTTTTACAAATCAGACTACGGCCCAGTACATTAGTTTTGACAGCTTTGCCGAAATATTCGGCGGAGAATGGAAGCTTAATGAAAACAAATTTGAATTTACATATGATGACAGCGTGATCCCTGAAACTGTAGAACATACTCAGGAAACCTCAAATATTGACGAATGGCCCAATAAAACGGAAAGCATACCGGTCGTTTATTTCAGCGATATAAATACCATAATAGTTAATGGAGAGGAGACTGAAATTGTCGGTCAGTATGGGGGAGAAGTACATCAAACGAGTATACTTATGCATAATGGAATTCTTTACATTCCTGTTCAAATGGTATCTAAACTTATGGGCTATGATATTGCAGTGATTGATGTTGTCCTTTAAAGGAGAAACAATATGGAAATTGAGATAAGGGAATATATGCCTTCCGACTGTCAGAAGATTATGAACCTTTTTTATGATACTGTGCACACTGTAAACAGTATGGACTATGCAATGGACCAGCTTGACGCATGGGCGCCAAAGAATATAAACGAAGAACAATGGAATGAATCATTACTTGAGCATTTCACGGCTGTAGCGTTGATAGACGGAATAATAGCCGGCTTTGGAGATATTGACAAAACAGGATACATTGACAGACTGTTTACCGGCTCGGAATATCAGGGAATAGGCGTAGGAAGCGCCGTCTGCGATTATCTGGAAAGTTTGGTCAATACGGATAAATATACGGCCTTTGTCTCTGTCACGGCAAGGCCGTTTTTTGAAAAGCGCGGATATATGGTCGTAAGAGAGAATACGGCGATAAGGAGCGGCGTGGCCTTAAAAAATTTTCTTATGGAAAAAACGCAAAATATACAGAGCAGATGTGTATTGACAGTGTATTGAAAGAAAGATATAATAATCGCGGAGAGGAGTGGAAAGATGATCAGTTATTCTCGCAGATAAAAGAAGATATAAAGCGGTAATGCCTGTAAGGGTATTATTGCGTCTGTCGCGGGAAAACTGTAACTTCAACTCTACCTATATGATATTCAGGCTTTTTGGCGTGGTATGGCTATGACGGGTCACGGAGATGTTTTTCCGTGGCTCTTATTTTTTGTCATAGTGAAGGAGGGGATCGGCCTTGTCGATAATTAAAGTTGAAAATCTTACTTTTTCCTATCCGTCCGGAGCCGAAAACATATTTGAGAACGTGAATTTTCATATAGATACGAACTGGAAGCTGGGCTTTATAGGAAGGAACGGCAGAGGAAAAACGACCTTTTTAAAGCTGCTGATGGGGGAATACGAATATTCGGGAAACATAATATCATCCGTGGAGTTTGAGTATTTTCCATATCCCGCAGCCGATAAAAGACGAATGACGGAGGATATACTTTCGGAAATATGCCCGGAAGCAGAGCAATGGGAAATAATGAGGGAACTGGCGTTGCTTGATATGGAGCCGGAAATATTATGGCGACCGTTTGAGACGCTTTCAAACGGTGAGAGGACAAAGGCTCTGCTGTCGGTGATGTTTCTTAAAAACGGTGGGTTCCCGCTTATAGACGAGCCGACTAATCATCTGGATTCTGCGGCAAGAGCGACTGTCGCCGCATATCTCAAAAGAAAAAAAGGGTTTATACTTGTTTCCCATGACAGAAGCTTTCTTGACGGGTGTGTGGATCATATTCTGGCCATAAACAGAGCGGATATAGAGATCCAAAGCGGAAACTTTTCCTCTTGGATGATGAATTTTGAAAGACGGCAGCAAATGGAGGAGAGCCGCAACGAACGGCTCAAAAAAGATATAAACCGCCTGAAAGAGTCGGCGGCAAGGGCGTCGCAATGGTCCGATAGAACGGAAAGAGGAAAATACGGGCAGGGGCCTGTGGACAGGGGATATGTGGGTCATAAATCGGCGAAAATGATGAAACGCTCAAAATCAATTGAGGCAAGGCGCAGCCAGGCTGCTGAGGAGAGAGAAGGGCTTTTGAAAAATGCCGAAACGGCGGAAGAGCTTAAAATAACAACGCTGAGACACCATTCCGAAAGGCTTGCGGAGTTTTCCGAAGTAAGCGTAGCATACGGGCGTAATACTGTGTGCGAGCCGGTATCGTTTACTTTGGGAGAGGGTGAAAGAATAGCGCTGACAGGCGGAAACGGCAGCGGAAAAAGCAGTATGCTCAAGGTTCTTTTGGGTCAGGATATAAAATATTCCGGTGAAATAAAAACGGCAAGCGGTATAGTTATTTCATACGTTCCGCAGGACACGTCATTCCTTAAGGGAAGCCTGTCGGAGCTTGCCGAGGAAAACGGCATAGATGAAAGCCTGTTTAAAACAATATTGAGAAAGATGGGCTTTGAGAGGGAACAGTTCGGCAGAAATATGGACAGCTTTTCCGAAGGACAGAAAAAGAAAACGCTCATAGCGGCCAGCCTTTGCCGTCCAGCTCATATTTACGTCTGGGACGAGCCGCTGAACTTTATTGACATTTTTTCACGCATGCAAATAGAAGAGCTGATAAAAGAATTTCAGCCTACTATGTTATTTGTCGAGCATGATGAGGCGTTCAGAAGAAATACGGCAACAAAAGAAGTCGAGCTGAGAAGGGTATTGAGATCAAATAGATAAACGCCGTATAAAAAGGCTTCCCAAAGGAACAAAGAACCTTTGGGAAGCGCTATATCAGTTTTTGATACAGGCTATGGACTGGCCGGCATTGATCTGCTCACTCTGAGAAACAAAGATATCTTCGAGCACTCCATCGCAGGGAGCGTCTATGGAAAATTCCATCTTCATGCTTTCTATAACTATGAGTTTATCACCCTTTTTGATTTTGTCACCTTTATGAGCGTCTATTTTCCAAACGCTTCCGGGCATACTGGAAACAACAGCCGTACAGCCATCCGGTATATCGTTTTCGGTGGAAAATGCATTTTGTTCATGCTCAGAGATAAACTCATCAAGCCCTTGTTCTTTCCAGCGCTGCCTTTCTTCCTCAAATGATTTTTCCTGATGAGCCTTAAAAACTTTTGAGCTTTCGGATATTTCATCAAGGAATTTTTTATATTCACCGAGGTTGAATGTAGTTTCTTCTATAGCCACATTAAATTTTCCTTTGGGAAAATCGGCTCTCATCTTCATAAGCTCTTCGTGGCTTACGGGATAAAACTGAAGCTGATCGAAGAAATTAAGGAGCCAGGGTTTTCCTTCCTTAAAGCTCTCCGTTGCCCGAAGGAGATTCCACATCTGAACCGTACGTCCGACAAACTGATATCCTCCAGGCCCCTCCATGCCGTAAACACAGAGATAAGCTCCGCCTATACCGACCGCATTTTCCGGCGTCCAGGGCCTTGCCGGGTTATATTTTGTGGTTACAAGCCTGTGGCGAGGATCGACCGGTGTTGCTACGGGAGCGCCGAGGTATACGTCACCAAGTCCGAGCACAAGATATTTAGCGTCAAAAACGATATTTTTCACGTCTTCTATGCTGTTTAGGCCGTTTATTCTCCTAATGAACTCAAGATTGCTGGGGCACCAGGGAGCGTTTGGCCTTACTGTTTTCATATATCTTTCAGCGGCGAGCCGTGTCTGCGGATCGTCCCAGGAGAGGGGAAGCCTTACGATTCTTGAGGGAACTGTAATACTGTCAAGATCAGGAAGACTTTTTTCGGTTTCAAGCACGATACCGCAAAGCTCTTTTATGCTCATTTTTTCCGAATCAAAATGTATCTGTAAAGATCTGATTCCTGGTGTCATATCGATTATTGGCAGATCCAGTTTTTCAAGAGCCTGCATAAGCACATGCACCTGGAATCTGAGCTCAATATTAAGCTCCATTTCTCCGTATTCGATAAGGATGTACTCGTCGCCTGAGGCGCGGATGGTTATTTCAAACCGCTCTCCGCTGGATTTTTTTACAAGTATGGGATATTCGCTGTCAAGCAGTCTTCCGTTATTGTCTACATTTATCTCATTTAAATCTGTCCCGCCATTGTATATTATATTAATGTTGTCCCTTTCCAGCTTTTTAAGGCTTTCAGCCTCCTCAAGGGTCAAAAGCGAAAAACGGACTTTATCTCCGGGATGGAGCTGTCCCAGCTTCCAGAGCTGAGCCGATGCCGTGCATACAGAGCACACGAATCCGCCGAGACTTGGACCGTCAGGGCCGAGAAGTATGGACTGATCTCCTGTAAGATCCATTGCCCCTATGGCATAAGCGTTGTCATGGATATTGGATGGATGAAGTCCGGCTTCCCCTCCATCAGTTCTTGCCCACTGCGGCACGAAGCCGTTAAGTCTTACGCCGGTTCTCGCTGAGTTGAAATTTACTACAAACTCTGAATCAACAAGGGTGCTTAAATAATCTTCGTTAAGAAATTCTTTAGTACAGTGCGGCCCTGGTATTACGCCTATAAGCCAGCTGTCAGTCATTTCCGGCCTGTACTTTTCCGGCAGGGTATAATGCCTTGCGGTCGTGGGATTTTCATTCAGCCTTATAACATCTCCGGTTCTCAGTGCGCGTCCCTGATGTCCTCCGAATTTTCCGAGAGTGAAGGTTGAGCGGCTTCCAAGTATTTCTGGAACGTCAATACCTCCGGCTATTGTCAGATATGTCCTCATACCTTTTTTTGCCTGGCCAAAGCTGAGAACGGTACCGGCCTTAACCGTGACAGGTTCATACATTGGTACTGTTTCCCCGTCAATGGTACAGTCCATATCCGCTCCGGTTATACAAAATGTAACGGTCGTCCTGAATTTATAGCTTCCGCCGTTTAATGTCAGCTCTATTCCGGCACAGTCAGTGCTGTTTCCCAAAATGGCGTTTCCTATTCTGAAGCTGTAATCGTCCATAGCTCCGCAGGGAGGAACACCCACGCCCCAGTAACCTCTTCTTCCGGGGAAATCCTGGATGGTTGACTGAACTCCTCCGTCGATAACTTCGATAGCCGATTCTTCGGGGTGGAAATCCTTGAGCATGGATGTGGAAAGATGGCCGGCTTTGTAGTCCTCTGTATCGACAAAGGCAGAAAGGTACTGAAGATTTGTTGTTATACCGTAGTATCTGGCAGCCTTAAGGACAAAAGACATCTTTTCAACGGCTTTTTCCCTTGTATCGGCCGTTACGATGAGCTTGGCAAGCATAGGATCATAGAATGGAGAAACACTTATGCCGTCACTTACCCAGGTCTCTACTCTAACTCCATCCGGCATAACGATTTTATCTATTTTTCCTGAGCTCGGACGGAATCCGTTAAGGCAGTCCTCGGCGTATATTCGGGCCTCGATGCTGTGTCCTTTGGGAGCCGAAAGTTTTTTCTGCATATCCCTGAGTTCACCGGCGGCCTCAAGCACCATCCATTCAACAAGGTCTATTCCGTTTACCTGCTCCGTTATTCCGTGTTCAACCTGAAGCCTTGTATTGACCTCAAGGAAATAGAAGTTTTCACTGCTTTCGTCGTAGAGAAATTCTACGGTTCCGGCGCTTCTGTAGCCTGCGGAGCCGGCAAGATCCTTCGCGGCTCTGAACATTTCTTCCTTTACTTCCTGCTTGATGTTTGGAGCGGGAGTTTCTTCAATGACTTTCTGATTGCGTCTCTGAACGGAGCAGTCCCTTTCTCCTATTGTTACAATTTCCCCGTATGCGTTTCCGAATATCTGAACTTCAACGTGTCTTGCTTTTTCTATATATTTTTCTATAAATGTTCCGCTGTTTCCGAAGTTTGCTCCGGCAAGATGGCAAACGGCGTCAAAGCAGTCTCTGAGTTCTTCGGCGCTGCGGCATATTCGCATACCGATGCCGCCTCCTCCGGCCGTACTTTTTAATATAACAGGATATCCTATCTTATCTGCGGCGCTAACGGCTTCATCGATACTTTCAATGAGAGCTGTTCCCTCCAGAAGCGGAACGCCGGCTTTAAGAGCCAGATCCCTTGCGGTATGCTTAAGGCCAAAGAGTTTTATATGTTCGCTTTTAGGCCCAATAAAAACAATGCCGTTATCCTCGCAGGCTTTCGCAAAATCCGTATTTTCGCTTAAAAATCCGTAGCCGGGATGTATGGCCTGAGCGCCCGTGTCAAGAGCGGCCTTGATTATTTTATTAAAATCCAGGTAACTGCCCTTCGCCGGGCCGTCGCCTATCAAAACAGCTTCATCGGCATTCTCAACATGGAGAGAGCCTTCATCGGCCTTTGTATAAACGGCGACGGAAGATATACCCATCTTCTTCAATGTTCTTTCTATTCTGGCGGCTATAGCGCCTCTGTTAGCAATTAAAACTTTGGTAAACATATTAAAACCTCCGTTTCTTAAAGATTATCTCCCGCCATATTTGTTTGACGGGAGAGACGTATTATTTTTCGGCGTCCCATATAAGAAGCCTTACGGGAGTCGGGTCATAGTCGTTGCAGGGATTGTTGAGCTGGGGGCAGTTGCTTATGAGGATCATAGTGTGCTCAAGCGCCTTCATCTCAACATATTTTCCCGGATATGATACTCCGTCGTCAAATTTGAATCCGCCTTCCTTTGTGACCGGCACATTCATAAAAAAGTTGATGTTTGGAGCGAGGTCTCTTTTGCCAAACACTCCAAGCTCGTTTTCCGCCATCTGTAACATAAAGCTGTCTCGGCAGTTATGCAGATGTATCTTTTCCCTCGCGTATCTTACCGTGTTTGACTGGGATGAGCAGGCGCCACCGATGGTATCATGCCTTCCTGTAAGATCCGCGGTTATCTCAAGAAGCGGTTTTCCGGACTCTGTCCTTAAAATGCTTCCGGTTGTGAGGTAAATATTTTCCTGGGCCACTATTGTGGCCACGGCACCGTAATGATCTTCCGGATTAGTCATATCATAAAAGGTTGTGTCAACAGCCTGATTACCGCAAAGGTCAACTATTCTGAATGACTGGCCGGGAAGGAGCTCGTGCATCCATCCTTCGCCTGCTTTTAAAACTTTGTCGTATATAGCGTCCTTTTCGTCAAGAGCGCTCTCTTTCTTTATAAATCCGTAAATAGCTTCTGCCATAATTAAGCACCTCCATATAAATTCTTAAATAATCAAAGTCCCATAAGGTTGTAATAATCCATCGTATTCTCAAACGCTCTGTAGTTTTCCGGCCTCTTGTTCGCGCATTCGTCTGTGAATATATCAAAGGGAGGAGCGTCGTAAACCTCTACGGTAACCGGGACAGAAGGATATTCAGCTCTTTTGTCAAGGGGGTTCGGAGTGTTTGAAAGTATGAGTATAATATCCATATCGGTTCTGAGAGTGATGGTATCGCCGGACTTGCTGTTTCCAAGAGCGTAGTGCATGCTTCCGTCGTCCTCTATATAGACCTTTGAAAAAAGGTTAACGCAGGGAACAAGATCGCGTTTGCCCATATTGTTTCTTACAAGCTCCATTTCAAAGTTTTCCTCTCCGCAGCGGAGCCAGGGACTTTTATACTGCTGATATGCCTCATATTCTTCTTTTGTGTCCCTTTGATAGCAGGTAACGCCATATCTTTCATCGGTCATTTTTCTTGTTGTATATCCGGAAAGAGAATCGTGCCAACCGACGCTGTCCTGAACTATGCTTGCCATAACTCTTCCGTTGTCACTCATAAGTACATTCCCCTGGGTAAGAAATGCAGTGAATTGCGCTTTAAGAGTATCGGGCATATTGTATCTCTCGGATACGTCCCTCATATTGTACATAAGCATAGATACATTGGCGTTGTCGCCGAGAGCCTTAAAGTGGATGTATTTGCCCCTTCCGATATTTCCTGACCATTTTTCGCCGGGTATAAGTGTTTTGCTCCATATTTTCTGCATAATGATGACCTTCTTTCATATTGATTAAAATTTTAAAAATAAAAAAGGAGACAACATATCCGCTATGTTATCTCCCAGGTTTTTATCCGTCCGTGTAGCTTCATTGCCGTTTTCTCTCGGACCAGACCTGCTTAAAGCAGCGGAACCCTAGAAAACTGTTCATTTATTTAATTTTTTGATATCAGGAATTTATAAAACTGTCGTCAAGAATGACGCTTATATCTTCGGGTATCGTATCTACCATACCTACGTCGTATAAAAATTCCGCGCTCTTTTCAAGAGTATAGGGCAGAGATGTATAATCGTCCCCTTCGGCGAATGTAGCGATATTCATATCCTTATCAAAGATTGTAACGCCGTCAAGCATAACCTGATATTCTTCCATAGAGAGCTCGGCTCCGTCGCAAATCGCCTGAAGAAAAGCCTCGTCTCCCGCTTCAAGCATCGCTGCCCCGTCAAACCAGGAGTCAACAACTTTCTGTACGGCGTCCGGAGAACTTTCGATTATTTCGGTTCTGACGGCAAGTGTATCAGGAATGAGACCGGGCTCGGATTCCGTGCTGTAAAGAAGTTTTCCGCCGCCTTCAACCGCCATAGACAGTGTGGGTTCCCATAATACCGCAGCGTCAACGCTTCCGGCTATGAATGCCGGTCCGGCGTCGTTGATTGTCATATTTACATAGTTGATATCATCGATGGTCATTCCGTTGTCGCTGAGGATCTTGAGGAGGAACATATGCTCAAGAGTACCAAGCTCCGTGGCAACGCTCTTTCCTCTAAGATCCTCGATACTTTCTATTCCGTCACTGACTACCAATCCGTCGGCTCCGGAGGAGTTATCGTTTACAAGAACTATTTTAAAGTCAATGCCCTCGTTTAATGGAGCGATGGCGTCTGAGCCAGCTATGCATATGCCGTCGAGCTGACCTGAATAGAATGCGGTCAGTGAATCGCTGTATACCGGGAAAAAGTTTATATCAACGTAAACTCCATTCTGCTCAAATATGCCAGTTCCTTCAACTCCGTACCAGGCGTACCAGCCGGACATGGGGCTTACGCCGAGTTTGAAAGGATTTTCAGCCGTCCCAACCGGAGATGCCGAATCGACCGGCTGAGCGTCCTCCGAGCTTTCGGACTGGCTTCCGCAGCCTGCCAAAGAAGCTGTTAATGATATGAGAGCGAGAAACATAAATAATTTTTTTAACATAGTAACGTCCCCTTTCATGCCGCAAAATTCCGTCAAAAATATTTTGTCATTGCGTAATTGTTTGACCTTGCATAGTTTAAATTTTGATGCGCTTATAACTGAAAAAATAACGCTTGTTTTTTCAGCCGGTTTATATTTGGTCGCCACGCAGTCAAAATCTTCAGCAAAAAAATAAGGCTGCCGTTTGTAACGACAACCTTGTCATAGCAAGAACTATAAACGATAAAATAATATTTGTCAACAGTTTTTTTAAAAGTTTTTTAGCAAAAATTTTTCTTCATTTATTTGTCAGATTATTAATATTATTATGTAAATGGATGAAAAAAAGAACAAAATTAATTTATATTTTTTTATTGACAAGATAAAACAATTGTGCTATTATTTCCGCCATAAGAAAGCAAAATCAAATATTGAACCTAATCCTGACTGCTGCCGGGCAGACGGGATTTTAAAGGGTGGTTGATGTTGTCATAGGCCTTAGTGATAACATTGTACCACCCTTTTTAAGATAACAAAGACGTTATTTACCTGTAAAAAGGTTTGTAACGTCTTTTTTATTTTAGATCGGTTCATATATGACGCGCCACTTAGGCGCGGGCTTATAGAAAGGGGGAAATATATGGATAAGTATGAAAACAGCGCTTTGATAGTTATCGATTGCCAAAAAGATTTTATTAACAATCTTGACAAAGATATGAATGCGTATGAGGCAGTCGGAAATATTGCCAGGGTGCTGAAGTTTTTCCGCCGGATGAAGATACCAATAATACATTTCAGGGAGCTTCACAGGCCACAACTTGTGGACTTTGGCAGAGAGCTTGACGGAGACGAGGGGATACATTGTATAGAAGGTTCAGACGGGGCGGACTTCGTAGATGAGGTTAGGCCTGCCGAGGGGGAATTTTTTATACCAAAACGCAGATACAGTTGCTTTTTTGCTACTGATTTGGATTTGCTTTTAAGGAGCCTCAAGGTAGAAAGACTTTACATAGTTGGCTTTCTTACGGATGTGTGCGTTCATTATACCTGTGTTGACGCCCATCAGCGTGATTATTACATAAAGGTTATTAAAGAGGCGGTTAGAGGTTCAGGCTGGAAAGCTCACAACGCCAGTCTTGACGCTATAAACTATCTTCAGAATTCGGCAGTTATCAGTATGGATGATTTATGAAAACGATAATTAGTATGAGGTGATATTTATGAAAATGATAAAAGCGGTTGTTAGACCTGAAAAATCTTCGGAAGTACTTGACGCACTCAGAAATGCGGGATTCCCGGCGGCTACCAAATTCAGCATACTGGGAAGAGGAAAACAGCAGGGACTTAAGATAGGAACGACACATTATGATGAAATTCCAAAGGATATGATTTTGATTGTAGTTGATGATCCGGATGTTGATAAAGTTTCAAAGATTATAACCGATACCGCTAAAACAGGTAAGAATGGAACATACGGCGATGGAAAAATATTCGTAATACCGGTTGAACGCTGCATAACGATAAGCAGCGGAAAAGACGAGCTTTAATTATTGGAGGTATGCCGTATGAAACAGTTGATGATAACGATAAGACCGTCAAAATATTACGAGCTGCGTGACGCGTTAATAGCTAAAGGCTTTAATTCGATGAGCGTAAAAGATGTGTTTGGAAGAGGAAGACATGCCGTTGAGTTTGAGGCTGTCGCCACTGTAAGCGGAAAAAATATGGCTCATTACAGCCATCCTATGATAGCTAAAAAGCTGATAGAGATATTCGCCAGAGACGAGGATTGTGAAAAAATAATAGAAACAGTATTATCTATAGCTAAAACGGATACGCCTGGTGATGGAAAAATATTTGTGATCCCTGTATCCAGCGCGCTCAGGATAAGAACCGGAGAAAAAGACGTCAACGCGATAATGTAATATGAAACAGGGAGTGGTCTTATGTTTAAAATCAGAGGAATTATTAGCAAACGTTCATATACTACTCTGGCTGTCATTGCTTTTATTTTTGTATTTTTGTTATGGTGGCTGTTAAGCGCTTTTGAGCTTGTAGATCCTGTATTCCTGCCTTCTCCGGCCGATGTCTGGGCTTATTTTGTGACGTCTGTAAAGGATGGAAGCCTGTGGGCCGATACGCTTATAAGCGTGCAGAGGATTTGTCTTGGCGTTGTTTTTGCCGTTGTGCTTGGCGCGCCGATAGGGCTTTTATGCGGTACTTTTAAATTCGCCGAGGCAATAATCAGACCCTTATGCGAATTTATAAGATATATGCCCGTACCGGCATTTACGCCTCTTGTAATGGTGTGGGTCGGAATCGGCGAGGAAGCGAAGGTTACGCTTCTTTTTATCGGAATATTTTTTCAGCTTGTTCTGATGACGGCTGACGACGCTATGAGCGTAAGCGACGACCTTCTCAACGCCGGATACACTCTCGGCGCCACAAACTGGCAGACCGTAACAAAGATACTTATTCCGGCGATGCTGCCCAGAAGCCTTGATACTCTCAGAATGATGATAGGATGGGCGTGGACTTATCTTGTTGTAGCAGAGATGGTAGCCGCTAGCTCAGGACTTGGCTATAGCATTATGAAGGCGCAGCGTTTCTTAAATACGGACGCTATTTTTACGGGAATACTTGTAATAGGAATACTCGGACTCATAACCGACAGAGTTCTTTATATGATCAACAAAAAATTATTCCACTGGAGGGAGGGAAACTAATATGATTGGATTAAAGAAAAAAACATCCGAACAGGACCCTCAGATACTTGAAGCTACAGTTGGATCTTCAATAATAACCGTAAAAGACGTTGAAAAGGTATATCACGGTAAAAAGGGCGACACGGTGGCTATGAAAGACTGCAATATGGAAGTCCTTGAAAACGAGTTTATATGCATAATCGGCCCTTCCGGCTGTGGAAAATCAACACTGCTCAGGATGCTGGCCGGACTTGATTTCCCAACCGGCGGACAGATTATAGCACATGACAGTATTGTAAAGGGGCCCGGAGCCGACAGAGGAATGGTATTCCAGGCGTACACGCTTTTCCCGTGGATGACGGTTGAGGAAAACGTCAAATTCGGATTAAAACTCAAAAAAATGCCTAAAGAACAGCAGGATGAGATATCTGGTAAATATATACAGGCTGTTGGCCTTGATAAATTTGCCAAAAGCTTTCCTAAGGAGCTTTCAGGAGGAATGAAGCAGAGGGTCGCCATAGCGAGGGCTCTTGCCAATAATCCGGACGTGCTTCTTATGGATGAGCCTTTCGGAGCTCTTGACCCGCAGACAAAGGCGTCGATGCAGCTCCTGCTTAGACAGATATGGCAGAAGCACAGAACAACCGTTGTATTCGTTACCCATGACATCGAGGAAGCGGTATTCCTTGCCACAAAAATATATGTTATGAGCGCAAGACCGGGAACAGTGAAAACAGAGATACCGGTATACCTTCCATACGACAGGACGCTGGAGCTGAAAGACACGAAGGAATTTATAGATTTAAGGAGAGAAGTAAATTCTCTTATACATACGGATGATTTTTAAAACGCAGGAGTAAGAGACTGCGATTCCGGCTGCCAAGTTATAAGACGCGGCAGATATATTGAATACAGGCTTTCTGGAAGCCGACACTTCTCAGGAGTAGATAAAATCAGCGGGTTTGGAACGGCTTTGCCGTACCGCCCGCTTAATATTTAAAAATGACAGCGGGTGTTTTTATCAGGATACGCAGGCTGGCTTTCGCGTTTTCTTATAAAACATTTTCAAATATTTTTGGAGGGGATGAACAATGAAATATTTTCCCGGCAGACTAAATATAACGTGGATAAAGAACTGCTATGCCGATGGATCTCTCACGCCGAGAGAACTTATCGGAGAGATAATAAAACGGGCGGAACTTACAAAAGACAAGAACGTATGGATCGTTCCGCCTTCAAAAGAGCTTATGGAGCCATATATAGAAAAACTTGAAAAAACAGGCGTAAATTCGCTTCCACTCTGGGGAATACCATTTGCCATAAAGGACAATATCGACCTTGAAGGCGTACCGACAACGGCGGCCTGTAAGGAATATGAATATGTCCCAAAGGAAAGCGCTTATGTTGTTAAAAAACTGATTGGGATGGGAGCAATACCCGTTGGAAAGACTAATCTGGATCAATTCGCCACCGGTCTTGTTGGAACAAGGAGTCCATACGGAGAAGTACATAACAGCCTAAAGGACGAGCTTATAAGCGGAGGTTCCAGCTCAGGCTCAGCCGCAGCCGTTGGACTGGGAATGGCGGCGTTTTCACTCGGGACGGATACGGCCGGCTCCGGAAGGGTTCCGGCGGCGCTCAACTGCCTTGTAGGATATAAGCCGTCGTTAGGCGCATGGTCAACGAATGGAGTTGTTCCGGCCTGCGCCAGCCTTGACTGCGTAACTGTATTTGCCAATAATATCGACGACGTGGAGCTTGTTGATTCCTGCGCCAGAGGGTTTGACGATAAATGCAGGTGGTCAAAGGATATTCAAAAACCCGTTGAAAAACTGCCGGAAATAATATGCCTTCCTGATAGTATGCCTGAATTTTTCGGCGGTTTCGCTGACGTGTATAGGAACAAGTGGAAGTCGGCGGTAAAACGTATAGAAAAACTTGGAATAAAGGTTGAATACATTGATTGCGCATTTCTTAAAGAAGCTGCCGCCATCCTTTATGATGGGCCGTGGGTGGCTGAAAGATGGGCTGATCTTGGAGACTTTGTGGAAAAGAACCCTTCGGCAATATTCCCTGTCACAAAAAATGTGCTTGAGTCGGGGGCAAGAAGCGAGCTTACGGCGGCCTCCTGCTTTAGGGCGATGCATACACTCGCCGGGTATAAGGCGATGGCGAGAAGCCTTTTTAAAGACAGCGTACTTTTGATGCCGACGGCTGGAGGAACATATACAAGGGATGAGGTGAGGAAAGACCCCATAGCCTCAAACTCGAAAATGGGACTTTATACAAACCATTGCAATCTGCTCGATCTGTGCGCCATAGCCATTCCCGAAAACAGCAGGGATTTTGACCTGCCGTTTGGCATAACCATATTTGGGCTTTCCGAAAATGAAGGGCTGATACTTGGAACGGCGAGAAAATTCCTTGAGGAAGAAACTGTGAAAATAGCGGTATGCGGTCTTCATCTTAAAGGATTTCCGCTCGAATATCAGCTTACGGAACTTGGGGCTCGATTCGAGTCCCATACACGAACAGCGCCTGAATACAGGCTGTACAGGCTTAATACCGAACCGGTAAAGCCCGCCCTTGTTAAATGCGGGGACGGAGGAATGTCTATTGAGGTCGACACATACGATATACCAGTTAAAAAAATAGGCGAGTTTCTTTTGAATATACCATCGCCGCTTGTTCTCGGAAAGGTAAAACTTATAGATGACTCAGAGACGGTGGGATTTCTGTGCGAAAGCGGAGGTCTTGGAGACGCGGCTGACATAAGCGGATACGGGGGATATAAAAAATATATCGAGTCGATGGAATAAGGCCTAAAAGTTATAAAAGTTAACGGACTTTTCGGATGGATTTCAAAAATTGAAAAAATTTTTAATAAAAGTGTTGACAAATCTATCCGCAGAGTTTAAAATACAAACCATCAAATCAACATAGTTAAAACGGCGTTGATGAGGAGAGTAAGCAGCAGAAGACTTTACAGAGAGTTCCCGTTTGCTGAGAGGGAATAAGGAATAAACTGCCGAACATGGCCTTTGAGCCGCGTGGATGAACCGATGAGGATAAGCCACGACGGGTTCCGCCCGTGACAGCGGCAGGGTATTAAATGCTTCGGCAGGCGTACTCGATGAGGTCTACAGTGTGAGCTGTGGATGAATTTAGGTGGTAACACGGGAAATATTACTCCCGTCCTGAAATAGAATTATTTTGGGACGGGATTTTTTTATTTACAAAAAGGAGAAGGTCGCAATGATAGAACTTCAATCAATCGTAAAGGATTTCAACGTCAAGGGCGGAAACGTCCATGCCGTCAGGGACGTCAGCATAAAAATAGACGACGGTGAGATCTTTGGCATAATCGGATTTTCCGGAGCCGGAAAATCAACGCTTGTAAGATGTATAAACCTTTTGGAAAAACCAACGTCCGGAAAGGTCATAATAGACGGCAGAGACCTTACGGCGATGGATGAAAAACAGCTTAGAGAGGAAAGAAAAAAGATAGGAATGATATTCCAGCACTTCAACCTTATGAGGGCCAGAACTGTGTACGGAAATATAGCTTTCCCTCTCAAAAAGAGCGGACTGTCAAAGGAAGAGAAGGACAAAAAGATAATGTCTCTTTTAAACCTTGTAGGGCTTGAGGACAAGAAAGACGCTTATCCTTCCCAGCTTTCCGGAGGACAGAAGCAGAGGGTGGCCATAGCAAGAGCCCTTGCCAACGATCCCAAAGTGCTGCTCTGTGACGAGGCGACGTCAGCCCTTGACCCGCAGACGACAAAATCGATACTGAAACTCCTTGAGGAGGTAAATAAGAAGCTTGGCATAACAATAGTCATAATCACCCATCAGATGGAAGTCGTAAAGGACATATGCGACAGGGTAGCCGTTATGGACAAGGGAACGGTGGTTGAGACGGGAAGAACGATAGAGGTATTCTCAAAGCCCGAGAAGCCGGTAACAAAATCGTTCATCGAGACAGCAAGCAATATAAGCAGGATATACGAGATGATGGAAACTGGAGATTCCTTCACGGAAATAGGAGAGGGAGACAAGATACTTATTCTCACATACTCAAACGTAAATACGAAGGACGCTCTGATCTCCCATATTTCAAGGGAATACGGAGTGGACGCCAGCATTATTTTCGCCAATGTTGAGATAATGAAGGACAATCCCCTCGGAAAGCTGGTAATATTCCTGAAAGGAAGCAAAGAAGGCTCCGATAAGGCCATAGAATACTTAAAGGCAGCGGGAGTCGATGTGGAGGTGATCAAAGGATGAGCTTTTTATATAGCATAGCGCCAAATCTGGAAGCGCTTCAATCGGAACTTGCGGAATGTTTTTTCCAGACGATACAGATGTGCCTTGTGGCGGCAACGGTGGCATTTTTCATAGGACTGTTTTTCGGAGTCCTGCTTACGGTAACAAAAAGAGGCGGAATAATGGAATGTACGCCGATATATACGGTAATAGACAAGGCCATTGATATAATCCGTTCCATACCGTTTATCATACTTATTTTCATACTCATACCTGTCAGCCGATTGATAATGGGCACAAGTATAGGAGTAAGCGGCTCCTATGTGGCTCTTATATGCGGAACGGTGCCCTTCTTCTCAAGACAGATCGAAACGGCCATAGCCGAAGTGGATTACGGCCTTGTTGAGGCAAGCGAGGCAATGGGATTTTCTCCTATGGAAATAATATGGAGCGTATATCTTAAAGAAAGCATACCAAGCATAGTCAGGGTAACGATGATAACCATTGTAAACCTTATCGGCCTTACGGCGATGGCCGGAGCGGTCGGAGCCGGAGGACTGGGAGACTTCGCCATAAGATACGGATACCAGATGGGCTACAGGGATATGATCTGGGTGACGGTAATCCTCATACTTTTGCTTGTGAGCATCGTCCAGTTCGTAGGAAACTTAATAATAAGAAAAACAAGCCACTAATAACCAAGTCAGCAATTATATTAAATATATAAAATTTTTTAATCAAGAGGAGGAATCATTTATGAAAAAATCATTCATCGCAGTTTTAGGACTTACACTTGCCCTTGCCCTCGGACTTACGGCATGCTCAAGCGGCACATCCGAGGAAACAACAACGGAAGACGGAAAAACCATAGTTAAGGTTGGAGTTGTCGGAGAATACAACGCTCAGTGGGATACGGTAAACGAACTTCTTGCCGACGACGGCATCGAGGTCGAGCTTGTTAAATTCACGGACTATGCGGCTCCCAACCGCGCGCTCAATGACGGCGAGATCGATCTTAACGCTTTCCAGCATAAGGCATTCCTTGCCAACGACGTACAGCAGAACGGCTATGAGATCGAAGCCATAGGCGACACAATCATCGCTCCTCTTTCGATCTATAACAACAAGGATAAGATAAGCAGCGTAGAGGAAATCAAAGACGGAGACATCATCGCCATCCCCAGCGACTTAACAAACGGCGGCCGTGCCCTTAAACTCCTTGAAAAGGCCGGACTTATCGAATGTGACCCCGCGAAGGGATATGTTCCCACAAAGGCTGATATAACAAAATACAATGTTCAGATAGAAATACTTGAGGCTGAGTCTGCGACACTCGCCAACCTCCTTCCTGACTGCACGGCGGCTCTTATTAACGGAGGAAACGCTTTTACGGCAGGACTTAACCCCGCTAATGACGCCATCTTCACGGAGGATGTTAATCCCGAGACAAACGAGGCAACACCCGACCTTATAAATGTTATCGCTGCAAGAAGCGCCGACGTTGACAACGAGGTTTATAAGAAGGTAGTAGACGCTTACCATACGGAAGAAGTAAGACAGACAATAGAGGAAGCATATCAGGGAGCGTTCATCTGCGCATGGTAATAAGTTTGGTTTTGAGAAAATAAATAGATGACTAAAAAACACTTTGGGCGGCTTAGACCGCCCGTTTTTGGAGGTAACTATAGATGATAAAGGATTATGTAAAAAAAGAAGAAGAACATCTTGTTGAACTCAGAAGATACTTCCATTCTCACCCCGAGGAAAGCCTTAAGGAATATAACACATGCAAAAAGATCGAGGATGAACTGGACAAGCTCTCGATTCCTCACAGAAGGGTCGGAGAAACAGGCGTTTACGCTTGGATAGACGGAGAGGCCAAAGACGGAGTAAACAGGATCATTGCACTCCGCGCCGATATGGACGCGCTCAAAATGCAGGATCTCAAAAACGTGCCATACCGCTCTCAGAACGATGGATACTGCCATGCCTGCGGACACGACTCGCACACGGCCGTGCTTCTTACGGCGGCAAAAATACTCAATGAGAAAAAGAATGAATTTTCCGGACAGGTAAGACTGTTTTTCCAGCAGGCCGAGGAAATAGGAGCCGGCGCAAGGCTGTTTGTGAAAGAAGGACTTTTGGACGGCGTTGGCAGGGTGTATGGAAGCCACATAAGCTCCCAGCTTAAAAGCGGGATCGTTTCCCTCACACCCGGACCAAACAACGCGAGCTGCGATCATTTTACAATAAAGGTCACAGGAAAGGGAGCCCATGTATCAAAGCCTCATCTTTCCGTTGACGCTCTTTATACGGCCGCTCAGATAATCGTTGCGGAGCAGGCTGTCGTAGCCAGAAACACCAACCCCATAGATACGGTTGTTGTTGGCATTGGACGATGCGAGGCCGGAACGGCATATAACATAGTAGCCGAGCATGCGGTTATCGAGGGAACGACAAGATGCTTCTCTCCGGAAACAAGAGCGTACACGAACAGAAGAGTAAGGGAGATCGCCGAGGCCACGGCGGCGGCCAACGGAGCCACGGTTGAAATAGAATTTGAGGATTTTGCCGCTCCCCTTGTAAACGACGCCGGAGCGGCTGAGGAAGTTACAGAGGTGGCAAAGGACATAATACCCGAGGAGAATATAATCCATAATCTTGAAAAAAGTCTCGGGGCGGATGACTTCGCCGATTATCTCGCCGTTGTAAAAGGCGTTTACGCCTATATAGGAACGCACAGCGACGATGACCCCAACACCGGAGTACCCCAGCACCACGGACTTTTTGACATAGATGAAAGCACCATGCTTATTTCCTGCAATCTATATGTGGATTATGCCCTTGAATATCTTAAGGGAAAAATCGGAAACGACAGATAAAAAAACGACAGAAAAAACTATAGAAAAAAACTACAGATAAAAAACTGCGAACCGGGACGTCTGCGGATGTTCCGGTTATTTTTTTAATTGTTTTGAGGGAAATATGATTGTATAATATTTATAATGGGACGGTGATAAATTTGAAATTCGCGGCTGTCATACTTGCCGGCGGAAAAAGCCGGAGAATGGGAAAAAACAAGGCATGGCTTCCGCTGGGCGGCAGACGGGTCATAGACGTTATCGCCGAAAGAATGACGGGATTTGAAGAGGTGTTTGTTTCCTCCGATATACCGCAGGAGGTCAGCGGGTGCATAAACATAGAGGATATCCATAAGGACTGCGGACCGGCGGCGGGAATACTCACTGCGCTTAAAACTACATCGGCCGACGCCGTTTTTGTTACCGCCTGCGATATGCCGCTTATAAAAAGAAATACTATTGAAAGATTATGCGGCATTTTTGACGGAAGAAAAGAGGCGGTTGTGCTGAAAACGGATGGGGGACTTGAACCTCTTTTTGCCGTTTACGGAAAGAAAACAGCGGCTCTTTTTGAAGCGGCAATAGCGGAAGGAGAACTGTCCGTCATAAAGATAATTGATAAAATGGACGCCGCCACGGTGGCATGGGAAGACATTTCCGACGATAAAACGGAATTTATGAATATGAACACACCGGAGGATTATGCGGCCGTAAGGGAGGCCTTTTATGAAACCGAACGTAAATGAGGCTCTTGAGCTCATAAAAAAGAATATTACGCCTTTGGAGCCGGAAACGGTGGGAATAGATGAGGCGGACGGCAGGAGGGCGGCGGAGAATGTGACGGCGCTGGCCGATTATCCTCCGTTTTCCAGATCGCCGTATGACGGATATGCCATCAGATCATGCGATGCGGCGATGGGAGAGCTGTTTTCCGTAATAGGGGACAGCTTTGCCGGAGCTCCCTTTGAAGGAAAAATTGAAAAAATGCAGGCCGTAAAAATAATGACCGGAGGGATGATACCCGAGGGGGCGGACTGCGTAGTACCGTGGGAGAACAGCGACAGAGGAGAAAAAAAGGTAAAAATATATGTCTCGCCAGAACCTTTTGAAAATTACATCAGACAGGGCGAGGATTTTAAGCGCGGCGAAACGCTTTTGAAGGCCGGAACAGAGATTTCGGCGGCGGAGATCGCTTTGGCGGCCGCCGGAGGAATTGATAAAATAAAGATATACAGAAGGCTTAGAGCCGCCATTATTTCCACGGGAGATGAGCTTACGCCGCCGGGAAAAACCCTTGAAAAGGGGAAAATATATGATACGAACATACTTTATGTTTCTTTGAGGCTTAGGGAACTCGGAGAAAGTATCGTATACAAAAAGGCTGTCCGCGACGACATTGAAGCGCTTCGGACAAGCGTTTTGGAAGCGTCAAAAAAGGCGGATATTATATTTACCACAGGAGGCGTGTCCGTCGGCGAAAAGGATTTGATGCCTGACGCGCTGGAAAAGGCGGGAGCGCGAAATGTGTTTAAGGGCGTGAATATAAAGCCGGGAATGCCGACGACGTTTTCCATACTTGAAGGCAGGCCGGTGATAGCCCTTTCTGGCAACCCGTTTGCCGCGGCCGTTGGATTCGAGCTGTTTGGCAGGGAGGCTTTGGCGGCGCTGTCGGGGGACAGGGCGCTGTATCCAAGAAGAGCCGCGGCGGTCATGGCAAACGAATACTCGAAGAAAAGCGGAACGGAGAGATATTTAAAGGCCTCCTGCGCGGACGGGCTTGTCAGCGTGCCGGATTCCCAGGGAAACGGCTCGCTCAGGTCGATGACAGGCTGCAACTGTCTTATACGGATACCGGCTGGAACGGAATGCCTTAAAGCCGGGGACAGGGTGGAGGTGCTATATGTCTGACGTATTTGCCGTAAGCGGAGGTAAAAATTCCGGAAAGACCACGTTTATATGCGGACTTGTTAAGTATTTCAATGAAAAGGGGATCTCCGTGGCCGTCATAAAACATGACGGGCATGGCTTTGAGCCGGACAGGGAGAAAACCGACAGCAGGAGATTCTACGACGCCGGAGCGGCGGCGACAGCAGTATTTGACGGTGAGAAAATACAGGTGGTAAAAAGAACAGCCGAGCCTGTAAAGCCGGAGGATATGTTTCCGGAGGCGGATATAATACTGCTTGAGGGGTTCAAATATTCGGATTATCCTAAAATATGGATGTGTTCCGAAGAAAATTTTGACGGCATAAAAAATATTATACTTCAGGTAGGCGGGGATGGCATAGGCAAAGACGACTATGAGACCGCCGGGGAGGTTATAGATAATATGAGGAGGCGCAAAAAATGAGCGAAATAATTAAAAAAGCCGTTTGTCCATACGACTGTCCGACAACATGCGGATTTAAGGCTGTGATCGAGGACGGGAAACTCAAAAAAATTATTCCGGACGAAAGACATCCGGCGTCTGCCGGTATCCTGTGCAGAAAAATGAGAAACTACGAGCGTTCCGTAAACTCTCCGGACAGGATATTGACGCCCCTTATGAGAACGGGCAAAAAGGGCAGCGGCGAGTTCAAAAAAATAAGCTGGGACGAAGCCGTTGATATTATCGGAAAAAGATGGCAGGATATAATTTCACGGTACGGAGCCGGAGCCGTGGTCTACTGCTACTATTCCGGAGTTATGAGCGACATTCAGAGACATTGCGGAGAGGCGTTTTTTAACAGAATGGGAGCAAGACCGCTTGTCAAGACGCTGTGCTCTACGGCAAAGGGAGTAGGCTATGCCTCCGTAATGGGAAGAACGGCCTGCCTTGACCCGCGAGAGATCGGCGGGGCGGATATGTATATCGTCTGGGGCTCGAATATGACCGCCACAAGGATACAGTCCATGCCGGACATAGTCAGGGCAAAAAACGAGGGGAAAAGGGTAGTATTGATAGAGGTATGCGCGGAAGCGATGAAAAACTTCTGCGATGAAAAAATACTTGTAAAGCCCGGAACCGACGGAGCGCTTGCGCTGGCCCTGATGCATGTCCTTGTGAGGGAAGGTATGGCAGACGAGGATTTTTTAAGGGAAAATACCGACGGTTATGACGAGTTTAAGGAGACTCTTCCGGAATATACGCCGGAATGGGCGGAGAAAATTACCGGAGTTCCCGCCGAAGCCATTGAGAAACTGGCCGTTGAGTACGGATCGGCAAAAGCTCCGGTCATAATACTTGGAAGCGGAAATTCCAGATACGGCAACGGAGCCATGACCGTCAGGCTTATAACAATACTTTCGCATTTTACCGGAGCATGGACGAGGGGCGGCGGCATATGCGGATGCACAACTACAGACAGCGCGTATGTTAAGGGCGAGCTTATAACAAGACCGGATCTGAGAACGGAAAAACAGCCCTCCGTAAATATAAATCAGCTTGGAGCCGCCATAAAGGACGAGAGCGTAAAGACGCTTTATGTATACGCGTCAAACCCCGCGAATTCCGTCAGCGACACGAAGGCTGTGATCGAAGGGCTGTCAAGGGAGGATTTGTTTACCGTTGTCCATGAAAGGTTTATGACCGACACGGCAAGATACGCCGATATCATACTTCCGGCGACGTTCTCCGTTGAGCAGAGCGATATATATCAGGCATACGGCTACTGCACCCTTGCCACGGCAAGGAAGGCTGTTGAGCCTGCCGGCGAGAGCAAAAGCAACTGGGACACATTCAGACTTCTGGCCGAAAAAATGGGATATGACAACGAGCATTTCAAGCTGACAGAGGATGAAATGCTGGATAAGATACTGGACGATCCAACGCCCGCGGTAAGCGCACTAAGCGTCGAGGACAAAAAGACGCTCAGAGAAGGCGGCTGGGTGGCTATGCCTTTTACGGATCACCATACTTGGAAAACAAAAACCGGAAAAATACAGATAGCCAACGAAAAGCTCAAGGACAGACTGCCGGTATTTATTGAAGCGCATGGCGGCGGATATCCTCTCAGGCTTGTTTCCGTTCCTTCAGAGCACACGCTCAATTCCATATTCAACGAGCGTGACGATATGAAAAAGGCAAGGGGAGAGCTGATACTTTTTATCAATCCGGCCGATGCGGAAGAAAGGGGAATAAAGAACGGCGATGGCATAATATGCTTCAATGATCTTGCCGAAGCTGCCTTTAAGGCGGCGGTTACGGAAAACGTGGCGAGGGGAGCCGTGGCGGCCGTCGGAATTTATGAGATGAAAAACACGCCGAGCGGTCTTGGCGTGAACGCTCTCCAGCACGACAGGCTGTCCGACAGAGGAGAGGCCACTACGATGAACGATAATACCGTAGACATTCGCCTCGGATGAGAGCCTGACGGAAATCAGATTAAATATTATAATCAGGAAATATAAAAAGAGATATAAATAATGCCGGAGCTCGCGCCGCCAAGAAAAGTCAGGAGGCACGGGCTTCGGCGTTTCATATATTGCCTTTGATAACGGATTTTGAGAGTATTTCCCTGTCGCAGTCCGCTATGACCGCCGGGTCGGCGGCAAGTATATAGAATATCACGCCGGTGGAGCTTTTGTCGAAATATTTTGCGTATATCCTGCCGTACATATCGGTGGGAGCAAAATCGTCCTCGGATTCAAAAGCCGGGATGCCGTATTGAAGATAGGATTGATCGAACCGCGAAAATTTATGGACGGGGCTGTTGGTTTTTATTCCTACGTCAAACCGGCTCCAGCCGTCATATCCGGCATAGCTTACTCCGTCTTGAGAGGATATAAGGCTTTTGTCAAAAATCATATCTTCCGGATCAAGACCGAATGGGCCGAGAACGAGATATTTAAGATCAAACTCAGGTATGCCGGCGATTTTATCCGCGTCGGGAGCGCCTCCGCTGAAGCCGTAGGGCTCATCGTTTCCGGAGGTTATATAGGCTCCGTAAAAAGCTCCGCAATACGGAGACGACGGATCAAAAAGCCTGCTGCAGCCCTTTAATAATGAAAACGCGGGGAAATTATACATTATAGTAAGAGAATCGCTGTCATTTCCCGTATAATTTCTGAATCCGGCATCGTCGTTAAAAGTCATGACGAATGGATACCAGTCGCTTTCAGCCGTGGACATACCTCCGGGAATGTCTATCTCAAATCCCTTTTCCACCTGAACTGACCTGCTTTTATGCCAGGAGCTGTAGGGAAGCATAACGGCCATGCTTCTGAACAGCGCGAAGGGAGACGAGAGAAAAACTGCTAATATAATCAAAATAACAAAAACTCGTTTTTTCATAATATCAGATCCTTTAAACTGATTATACTACGGTAAAATTATGATTGGATTAAAAATTCTCGTTCATAAAAAATTAAAAAATCGTTAACGAAAAATTTATTGTCCTCAACCGCTGTCGATGGTAGGATGGTAAGTGTAGAGTAATTTAATGCGAATTTATGGATTTAGAGAGGTGAGACTTATGGATAACTGCGGCAGCGGGCAATGTGACAGGCATAATATTGAATGTATACTGCGGCGGCGTTCCATAAGTTTTGCCTGAGCGGTATTTTTATTGTGCCATCACTTTTCAGCCTTGAATTAAAACGGAAAAGTCTTTTCTGCTTACGGGCTTTGAAGCGGTGGCTTTTTTTGCGCCCTTTTTCGGAAAAGACAAATTTATGTTTAACTTTTTAAAAGGGGTGAAAAGCATGGAAAAAGAAAGAATGAATATGACGGCCGGTTTTCCTGAAAGACGCGGCTATGAAAAAGAACTTGTAAATATAATAAAAATGGAGAGCGGAGACCACGCGGTAAGAGAAAAATTAAGCGGCTATCATGACAACGACATAGCGGAAGCGCTTGAGTTACTTACGCCTGATGAGAGAAAGAGGCTTTACCGAATACTTGGAGTAGATAAGGTTTCCGATATATTCGCATATCTTGGGGACGACGCGGAAAAGTATGTGGACGAGCTTGAGCCGGAAAAGGCGGCCGACATCATAGAAGCGATGGACGCCGATGACGCGGTGGATATACTCGGAGAACTTGACGAGGATAAAAGCGTTGAGATAAAAAGGCTTATGGACGCCGAATCAAGGCAGGACATAGATCTTATACTTTCCTATGATGAAGATGAGATCGGCAGCAGAATGACAACGAATTTCATATCCATAAGAAAGGGCTCAACCATCAGACAGGCGATGAAGGCGCTTGTAAATCAGGCCGCGGAAAACGACAACATATCTAAGCTGTATGTGGTGGACGACGGAGGAGAATACTTCGGAGCGGTGGATCTTAAAGATCTTATAGTTGCAAGGGACTATATGGATCTGGAAAGCCTTGTGACCACATCTTACCCTTATGTTTACGCGGGAGAAAGAACCGACGAGTGTATAGAAGAGCTCAGGGAATATTCCGAGGACTCCATACCGGTGCTCGACAGCGGGCACAGGCTTTTAGGCGTTATTACGGCCCAGGATATAGCGGAGGCAGTGGACGACGAGCTTGGCGAGGACTACGCGAAACTTGCGGGACTTACGGCGGAGGAAGACTTGAATGAGCCGTTTGTTATGAGCGTGAAAAAAAGACTGCCCTGGCTTATTCTTCTGCTGTTTCTCGGACTTTTTGTATCGTCCGTAGTAGGTATGTTTGAGGCGGTCGTGTCTCAGCTCACTCTTGTGGTCTGCTTCCAGTCGCTCATACTTGATATGGCCGGCAATGTGGGCACACAGTCCCTGGCCGTTACAATAAGGGTGCTTATGGATGAAAAACTATCCGCCGGCGGCCAGCTTAAACTGATACTGAAGGAAATGAAGGTCGGCTTTGCCAACGGTCTTATACTTGGAGTAATGTCGTTTATACTTGTCGGAGCCTATATTTTGATAGCGAAGTCAAAAGGGATCGTATTTTCCTTCGCGGTTTCCGGATGCATAGGAGCGTCGCTTCTGGCGGCTATGGTAATATCCAGCTTTGTCGGTACGGCGGTGCCTGTTTTTTTCAAGAAGATGAAGATAGATCCGGCCGTAGCCTCGGGCCCGCTTATTACGACGATAAACGATCTTGTGGCGGTGGTGGCTTATTACGGAATCGTCTGGGCTCTGCTCATAAATATACTCGGCCTTGTTGAATAAACGGTTGTATTGGAGGCGGCGAATTGCTATAATATAAAAAATCAAGTGTTTAAATACCGATACAAAGGAGAAAAAATATGGCAAACAAATACGGAATGGTAAGATGCTATTTTGAACACGGGCTCTGGTCGTCAAATCAGGTCAAGGACGCCGTGACAAAGGGTCTTATCACCTCGGAGGAATATAAAGACATCACCGGAGAGGACTTTGACGCCGCCTATCTTAAAGAACGAGCCGGAAAAAATAAAAAGAACAAAACGATAAGACAATATATAGTCGACGCATTTACGGACGAGGTGTTTTCCGGAAATCCGGCGGCGATATGTATTTTAAACAATCCTATTTCCGATGAGCTTATGCAGAAAATTGCCATTGAGAACAGGCTTGTTGAAACAACGTTTGTTCTTAGAAAAGGCAGCTCTTACAATTTAAGATGGTTCACTGCCAGGGGCGAAATAGATATGTGCGGGCACGCTCTTTTGGCCGCGGCGTATGTTATACTCAATTTTTATGAAAAAAATAAAGAAGTAATTGAGTTTGAGACCCTTGACGGCGTAATAACGGTCATAAAAAATGACGATGTTTTTGAACTGGACTTCCCGCAGTATCAGCTGAAAAAAATACCGGTTACCGATGAGATGGCCGAGGCTGTCGGAGCCGTTCCTCTTGAGGCCTACCTTGGAAGGGATCTTCTCCTTGTGCTTGACAGCGAGGACACTGTTATAAATCTTAAGCCTGATATGGAAAAGCTTGCCCATCTGCACGGACTCATAACACATGTTACGGCAAGAGGAAGCAGGTACGACTGCGTGGCGCGCTCATTTTCTCCTAAAATAGGAGTGGATGAGGATCCGGTATGCGGACTTGGGCATTGTTATATAGCTCCGTACTGGAGGGAAAAACTCGGACAAAACGTTCTTGTTTCAAGACAGGTGTCAAAAAGAGGCGGAACGGTCTATTGCAAGATGATAAAGGAAGGCAGGGTAAGGCTCTGCGGAAAGGCAGCTCTTTATGCCGAGGCGGATATATATGTGGATTGACCGCATGGTAATTATATAGGAATGTAATGATGTGAAACCTCCCTAACTTACAGGGAGGTTTTTTGTATAGTATTTGATTGTCGTATCCTTGACAAAGTTTGTTAAATGATATACAATTAAATTAAAGAAAGAGGATATCTGTTATTTAAGTAAAAATGGGGGATAATAGCAGAATCTTTTAAAAATTAGCTTTTTAGGGCTGCTTGGGCAAGGGAGGTCTTATTATGACATGCGAAAATTTATTTAACAAAGCTTGTGAAGAAAAAATGCAGGGGCACACAGAAAAAGCCTATGAACTGTTTTCGGAGGTAGTTAACCAGTTCCCCGGAACGGATTCAGCGATATATGCCAGTGAGGAAATGAAAGAACTTTCAGTTGCCAATACAACCGAATACAGCTATATTCCTTCATATATTGAGGATGAAATCGAAAAGAGCGACAGATTATATGAAAAAGCCTGCGCCGAAAAGGCAAAGGGCAATCTGGAAAAGGCGTATGAAATATTCGCGGAGATAGTTAATTCATATCCCGGAACCGTTTCGGCGATATATGCTAACGGCGAAATGACAGGCCTTTCCGTTGCCAATGCCACGGAGATAAAAGAGATACCTTCCTATGTGGAGGACGATGTCGCCAGATGCGCAAGAATTTTGGACAGCGCTTATGAGAAAAAAGCGCAGGGCAAGTCCGAAAGAGCTTATGAGCTTTTCGCAGAGGTCGTTCATGATTTCCCGGGAACGATATTCGCTATCTACGCAAATGATGAAATGATGCGTCTTTCGACCGAAAACGCTGAATACATCCATACGCTTCAGAGAGATAAATAAAGCGGGATAGTATAAATCCTGACAGAAATATAATATGATTGTACAGAGTGTCGAAAAAGTCCTTCGGGACTTTTTCGAGTTTAAACTAAGGCAATAAATCCC
>OGGQ01000270.1_pt1 | contig 75320 bp, 71 predicted proteins | sample 1571191 | NCBI WGS metagenome assembly OGGQ01 (sample SAMEA2582061, study PRJEB24529) | metagenome | biome: Human gut stool | place: China | collected 2011
GAGGGGGGAGGGAAGCCCTTCTTCAGAAGGGTTCCCTCTCCCCTCCCCAATCTTCAAAACCTCACATCCCCCTGCACCTTCCGCACGACGACGAACTCGTCGCGCTGGCAGCCGGTCGGACCGTAGTAGTTGAAGAAATAGGAAAGCTGCCCGTACCCGCCGATCATCTGGGTCGGCTTGACGAGAGGCCGGGTGAGGCTGTTGTGCGTGCCGCCGCGCGTTCCGGAAAGCGGCGAAAGCGGCACGTTGACGGTACGCTCCTGCGCATGATGGATGTATGTCTTGCCATGCGGGATACGATGGCTCACCACCGCGCGGCCCATGAACACGCCGTTCGCGTTGAAACACTCCAGCCAGTCGTTGTCGGCAATGCCCGCAGAGGCCGCATCGTCGTTGTTCAGCCAGATCTCCCCACCGCCACGGGACAACTCGCGCATGATGTGGTTGTCCGAATAGGAGGAATGGATCGACCACTTGCTGTGCGGCGACAGGAAGTTGAGCACCAGATCCTTGTCCGTTCGCGGAATGCGCGGTCCGGAGATCTCGCCTATGGCCGCGAGGGACAGCGGCGGACGGTACACGGGCAGAGCCTCGCCGAGGCCGCGCATCCATTCGTGATCCATGTAGAAGTGCTGGCGCCCCGTGAGCGTGTGGAACGGCACCAGCCGCTGCACGTTCAGTTCGAAGGGCGCGTAGGTCCGGCCGTGGACTTCAATGCCGCTCCAGTTCGGGCTGGTGAAACCCTTTGTGGGACGGGCCGTGATGCCCTCAAAGGTCAAATGCTGATCCTGCACCGGGCGGGAAAGATCGTTGAGCTTGAAACCGGTCTGCTTTTCCAGCCCGGCCCACGAGCGCACCCCCACATCGCCATTGCTTTCCGGGGACAGGGCCAGCATGATTTCACAGGCGTCCTTGGCGTTGTCGATGCGGGGCATACCTTCGCTGACGCCCGGCTCGGAAACCACGCCGAGACGCGCCTTAAGCTGTTCGTATTCCGGCGCGCACGACCACGACACACCCTTCGCGCCCACGCCGCCGGGCTTGGCGACGTTGGGGCCGAGCGCGGAGTACATCTTGTAGATGTCGGGATAGGGCCGCTCCACGACCTTGAGATTAAACATCGTCTTGCCGGGTACGGGTTCCGCGTCGCCCCTGCGCCAGTCTCGGACCTCGCCGAAGGGCTGGCCTATCTCGCCGGGGGTGTCGTGCAGGAGCGCCGTCGCCACCATGTCCTTGCGGACGCCGAGATGCTTGCCCGCCAGTTCGGAGAACTTCTGGGCGATGGCCTTGAACTGATCCCAGTTGGTCCGGGCTTCCCACGCGGGGTCGGTCGCCGGATTGAAGGGATGGATGAACGGATGCATGTCCGTCGAGGACAGGTCGTGGTATTCGTACCAGTGCGCCGCCGGGAGCACGATGTCGGAATAGACGCATGTCGTGCTCATGCGGATTTCGGACGTCACCATGAGGTCCAGCTTGCCGCCGCCCACGCCTTCCGGGGAATCCGGCTCGGGCGTGGTGCGGATGGTCTCAGGCTGGCGGGCCTCCTCGCCGAGGAAGGAACTTTCGGTGCCGAGCAGATACTTGAGGAAGTATTCATGCCCCTTGACGTTGGAGCCAAGCGGATTGGCACGCCAAAAGACCATGACGCGGGGCACGTTGGCGGGATCGTCGGGCGCGTCCACGGACAGTTCGAGATCCCCGGACTTGAGGCGTTCGAGGGTATGGGCCACGATCTCCTCATTGGAAGCCGCCCCGGCCTTGGTCGCCTTTTCGCAGGTTTCGAGGGAATTTTCCTTGAACTGCGGGTAGAACGGCAGCCAGCCGAGCCGCGCGGCAAGGGCGTTGCAGTCCGCCGGATGGTCGGGGAGGCTCCCCTTGCGGTCTGGCGGTGTGAGCTTGTCCATGCTGAGAAGCTCGTGACGCCATGAATCGAGCGCGAAATAATAGAACGAGGTTCCGTTGTGCAGGCGCGGCGGCCCCATCCAGTCGCTGCCCACGGTCACGGTGGTCCAACCCGCCAGCGGGCGTACCTTCTCCTGCCCCACGTAGTGCGCCCAGCCCCCGCCGGATACGCCCTGACAGCCGCAGAGCGTGGTCAGGGAAATCATGGCCCGGTAGGTCACGTCGTTGTTGTACCAGTGGTTGACGCCCGCACCCATGATGATCATGGAACGCCCGCCCGTGCGCTCGGCGTTGTCCGCGAATTCCCGGGCCACGCGGATCATATCCTCGGCGGGGACGCCTGTGATAGCCTCCTGCCATGCGGGAGTGGCGTAGGCCCGAGCGTCTTCGTAACCGGACGCCACATCCCCGCCGTGCCCGCGATCGATGGCGAGGCTTGCCGCGAGGATGTCGAACACCGTGGTGACGAGGCGTTCCTGCTGTTTGCCGTCCGCGCCGGTGACGGCCAGACGGCGCACCGGGACGGCCCCCTTGCGAAGGGACGGCTGGCCTTCAAAAAAGACGGGGAACGCGGCAAGCTTCCATTCCGTCTCATCGCCGAGCTCCGCATAACTGAGGACCGGATCGAGATCGGCGCGGTCGTAGCAGTCGCGCATCTCAAGGTTCCAGGTCCCTTCTTCGCCGTAACGGGACCCGATGGAGCCGTTGGGCACGGCCGGGCCCTTGCGGGTACGGTCGTGGATCACAAATTTCCATTCCGGGTTGTTGCCGCCGAGCCCCAGATCCGAAGCGCGTACGCAGCGGCCCGGCGCAAGCACGGTTTCGCCGTCCCGTTCCTCTTCATCGAGGAACAGCAGGAACGGCAGGTCCGTGAAGCGCTTGGCGTAATCCTCAAAATACGGCACGCGACGATCGAGATAAAATTCTTTCAGGACGACATGGTCCATCGCCATGGCCAGTGCGCCGTCCGTACCCGCGCGTACGGGCAGCCAATGGTCGGCGAACTTGGTGAAGTCGGCGTAGTCCGGGGAAATCGCGGCAATTTTAGTGCCCCGATACCGGGCCTCGACATAGAAGTGGGCGTCCGGCGTGCGGGTCTGAGGCAGGTTGGAACCCCACGAGATGATGTAGCCCGCGTTGTACCAGTCCGCGCTCTCGGGCACGTCTGTCTGCTCGCCCCAAATCTGCGGGGAGGCCGGGGGCAGGTCGCAGTACCAGTCGTAGAAGCTGACCATACTCGCGCCGAGCATGGACAGGAACCGCGCCCCGGATGCGAAGCTGGTCATGGACATGGCGGGCAGCGGCGTGAAGCCGAAAATACGGTCCGGGCCATGTTTTTTGATGGTGGAAATGAGCGAGGCAGCGATGATCTCGGACGCCTCATCCCACGAGAAGCGGACAAAACCGCCCTTCCCCCGCGCCTGCTGGTAGGCCTTGCGCTTGGCCGGATCGGACTGGATGGCCTCCCAAGCGGCTACGGGATCGTTGTTGCTGGCCTGTTTCGCGGCTTTCCACATTTCGAGCAGCTTGCCGCGGATATACGGATACTTCACGCGCAACGGGCTGTAGACGTACCACGAGGCCGAGACGCCGCGAGGGCAGCCGCGAGGCTCGTAGTCGGGGAAATCGGGGTGAGGCGTGGGATAGTCGGTCTTTTGGGCCTCCCACACGATGATCCCGTCCTTGACGAACACATCGAAAGAACAGGACCCCGTACAGTTGACCCCGTGGGTGGAACGCACCACCTTGTCGTGCTGCCAGCGCCGCCGATAGTAGTCTTCCCACGAACGGCCGCCCTGCCGCTCTTCATAAGGATGGTGGGCATTCTCGAAATTGTGAGCCAGTTCTCTGGCCCGCTGGCCGAAGTACCTGAGCGTTCGAGAGTTGAGGAAACGCATGAAGCCTCCTTGGACAATCGTGTCTTTTCAGAAGATTGTAGAAGGAGGGCCTCCACTTGCAATGAGTATCATACAGCGGCCAGCGCCGTAGAACCATGCGGCGGCTCCGTGGGGCTCAGTCCCCCGCCTTGGAATAGGCTTTGGGGTTTACGCCGAGCTTGCGGAGCTTGGAGACAAGAATACCGGCGACGATGCCGGCCACTTCGTTGTTGAGGATGGAGGAACCGCCCGCCGTATGGGGCGCGGGCACGGTCTGGAGGCCCACACCATACTGAGGCTGGTATTCGGGTACGGTCCAGTTCATAAAGGCATGGCGCACTTTCACGAATTGGCCGCCAGTCCCGAGGGCGGCCCCGCCTCCGCCGAAAGATTCGTTGTTGTTCCAAAGGTTGTCCCCAACTTCCAGACACAAAAGAGAGGACAGCCTCTCGGAGGCGATGGCCTCCATTTGCAGACGAAAACGCTGCAGCGTGGCGACCTTGTCGGCGGATGCCGCTTCAGTGCGTTGCCCGTTTTTCTCGGTAATGAACGCACTGCTGAGGAAGCCGATCCCGAAAAGGAGGCTAGGCCGCCAGCATCCCCCCACTATCCACTTCGTATCTCCCTTCCAAGGTTACAAAAGGCTCCCCCCCACTCCTCAAAGAACACTGCGTCATATACACTGCTCGGCAGTGACCATGCGCGCACCGCGCCATCCCGATACACCCGCCACGAATACATGCGTCATGCCGATAAGAAGATGGCATTTTATACAGCTATATAAAGCGAATATAACTCATTATAATGCGAATTATCGCCGATATATACGAATACCCAACACCTATACAGGAAAAGCACGTACCGATCTTCCAAAAGTAGAGTTCTATATTCTTCAAGATATATAATAATATTTTATAGATATCGGATATCATCAAAAGTGAACTGGGCACATCCGTAATGTTAAAGGAAACATGTGCTGCAATGGAATGACATGCATAAACGCATTGGAACTGACCATACTAATGCTGGAAAAGCCATATATTGAATCTCAACTGCTCATAGATAATCATCCAATAGATCGGAATCAGTTGAAACCGTTCCCATAGACTTTCAGTATAAAATTATTCCTGTCGTCTTCGATAACGCACTAAAGTGAGCAACAAGGCACACCCCATCCCGTTACCTTTTACGCCGTTTTTCCCGGTATACCTTGTTTATCCGCTACAGCTTTTAGGGCGGCTGTGGCCTTGTCTCTCTCGCTGGCTTCTCCCGTGAGACCCTATTCCGGGGCTTGCCGTAACGGGAAACGCGAAAACAGAAGCAGTGCTTTTCCAGAAAAACAAGGACGCCAGGGTTTGCTGGCCGGAAAGCTATCTCGCATTTTTCTTATGAAAAGGAAAAAAGGTATGCGCCCCAAACTAGGTATTCAGCATTTTTTTGCCCGGAAACTCTTTTTATCATAGCATTGCGCGTCACATCGTACTAGAGGAAGCCAGCCAATACGACGGAGCTCCCCAAACCATCCGAACAGCCCCTTCCCTCAGACGGAAACGGGAAAAAGCGATCAGACCGACATGCATTGGGGGAAGGATGCTCCGGCCAGCGTCCCGCACGGTCAGCCGTGAGACCGTCAGCGCAAGTGCTGATGTTCTATATGGCATATCCTATTGATTATCATGATGAAAGATAATAGACGATCTGTTTTCCGCACTTACAGTATGCTCATGCCATACACAACAACCAGGATGTGACGATGAAAGATAAAAAAGAACCTATTGTACTCGATCTCGACATTTTCATCCATCTGATGACCAGCGCCTACCGTGAAGGCTTCAAGGCCGGAGCGGGCAAGAACATTCAGAGACTTGAAAACGACTGTGCCTCCGCCGTGAGCCAATTCCGCTTTGGCATGGCTGACATGCTCAATGAACCCGAGTCGACCGTACAGCACTAAGCCTCTATCCGGTTTCCTTTCCATGAAGGAAACCGTCCAAATACAAACGCCGCCCTGTCCCGAAATCCGGGAAGGGCGGCGTTCTGTAAGGTTTTCAAGCTATTGCCCGGTCTTTACCGGTTCTCAGCTTTCTCCCCTAGCGGCTTTCTTAAAGCGATACATGAGAGCATCGGCCCGGCTCAGGGTATTGTGCAAACTGCCCTTATCGAGGGCGGGATCATACGAGGCGACCCCATAGGCGAAAGTGACGGGCTCCCCATTGACTTCGGCCTGTGCCCCCGCCATGTGGAACACCTCTAGCTCCCGCAACAGGGTTTCCTCCTCCTCGCCCTCAAACAGCGTCACAAATTCATCCCCTCCGATACGGAATGAAAGCCCCCGTCTTACCGGCTCCTCGCGCATCAGCAGGTGGGCCATACGCCGGAGATAGGCATCCCCCGCCGCATGACCGTAGGTATCGTTGATCCGTTTCATGTAGTTCAGATCATACGCGACGATGGTAAACGGGTGGGGAAGCCTCTTTTCCAGATTCTTCAGTTCCAGTTCAAAGGCGGTGCGGTTGCCGATGCCGGTAAGCATGTCCGTGTAGGCGAGCTTCTTATAAAAAGGCGTGGCCAGACGACGCAGGCAGAGCATCGTAATAAAGGTGCAGCCTCCCACGATCACCAAGGCCAGCGCCCCGCTGTACAGCATGGCCCGAAGCTTGCTTTTGTAGATGACGTCAGCGTTGAACTCCATAACCACGGCCCCGATGGGCTCCGCCTCGCCAATGGTATAGGCGGGCATACACGTCAGGAAGATCGCGCCCCATTCGGTATTCAGCACACCATCCGATTCGATGAGTTCGCCGGACAGGCAACGGTTCAACATGGGGACGATGTCTTGTTCAATGAGGTCGCCCGGGCTGCGGAAATCCGAAGAATTCGGCGGCAGGCCGTCCACCAGATACATGGGCTGGCCCCGGTCATTGAACTTGGCTGTGTAGAGATACCGGACATTGGCGATCTGCCGGATATTATCCAGCATGGACTGCATGTCCTGATAGGTGTCCCGCCGCATGTCCTTAAGCGTATTGATGTGGACGAATCCCTCAAGATTCAAATGGGATTCGGCATAGGCATTCACCACGCGCGCACGTGCCCGGATATCCTCCTGCAAGGCGTGGCTCATCATCAGATACAGAATGGCGAAGACCGATACAGAAGCGATCAGGATAGCCAACGCGATCGTCAGGATGATTTTCTTTTCGGCGCTATACCAGTCTGTTTTTCCGAGCAAAGCCATCCTCCATCCCCTAAAAAGGCACTCATCAGTGCGGGAAGACTCGGTATCTGTTTTAACAATGGTGGAAATCACAGAGGTTGTCAATAAAACGCACCGCACTTCAAAACATATGGGCGGAAACGGGACTCTACAGGCAAGGCATAACGGGGGGGTAGGCTCTTGCGGGAGTTTCCGGTACAGTCCATGAAAAAGGAGTTTGGCATGGCTACCATTACCGCAACGTATCTTGGCGACCTTCGTGTCGAATCCGTTCACGTCGCCAGCGGCACGCGCCTCATCACAGACGCCCCCGTGGACAACAACGGCAAGGGCGAAGGTTTTTCGCCCACGGATCTCTGCGCCACGGCGCTGGCCAGCTGCGCCATGACCATCATCGGCATTTACGGCAAAATGCACGATGTGGACGTGACCGGAACCAGCATCGAAGTCACCAAAACCATGAGCGCGAACCCCCGGCGCATCGGCAAGCTTGAAGTCGTTTTCACCATGCCCGACCGCGAATACACCGACAAACAGAAAACCATGATCGAACGCGCCGCCCATACCTGCCCGGTTCATCTGAGCCTGCACCCCGACGTCGAACAGGTATTCACGTTCCACTGGAAGCGCTAGCCCTCATCTGCCGAAAAATCACTGATCTATTTAGAAGAAAAGAAAAATCGTTATTTTCTGAAAAAATCGTTATTTCAAAGCGCATAAAAAACGTATTTCGCCAAAGTATGGGCTGATCGGCCTTGCATCCTCCGCTGGTTTCTCCTAAAGAATTCCCACTGGCAGGAAGCGGGGACTCGTCCCGGCTGGAAGCGCATCAAGCAGCACCTTTTGAGGAGGCGATATGAAACTGACCATCATTGGGGCCGGGCCTGGAGGCTATTCGGCGGCGTTTGCGGCGGCGAAGGCCGGGGTAGAAGTGACGCTCGTGGAGCGGGCGAAACTCGGGGGCACGTGCCTGCACACGGGCTGCATCCCCACCAAAACCCTGCGCTCGTCCGCCGACGTGCTGGAAATGAGCGGACGGCTGGCGGAATTCGGCATCACCGGAGAATGCGCGCTCAAGGCGGACATGCCCGCCATCGTGAACCGCAAGCGCAAGGTCACAGCCACGCTGCAGACCGGCCTTGAAAAAACGTGCGCCCAGCTCAAAGTCCGCGTCGTCTACGGCAAGGCCGAACTCGTGAGCGCGAAGCTGGTGCGCGTAACCACGGCGGAGGGCACGGAAGAGGTCGAAAGCGACAACGTGATCATCGCCACGGGTTCCTCGCCGCTGGAATTGCCCGCCCTGCCCGTCGATCACGCCCGCGTGCTGTCAAGTGATGACGCGCTGGAACTGCAAGCCGTACCGCCCAGCCTGATCATCGTGGGCGGCGGGGTCATCGGCTGCGAGCTGGCGTTCATCTACCGGGCGTTCGGCTCCAAGGTGACGGTCGTGGAAGGCCAAAACCGCGTACTGCCCCTGCCCTCAGTGGATGAGGAAATCAGCCGCCTGTTGCAGCGCGAAATGAAAAAGAAGGGCATCGCCGTGGAACTGGCCCGCACGGTGACCGCCACAACGCCCACCGGGACAGGCGTCTCCGTGGAGATCGGCGCGTCTCCGTTCGTGGAGGTGGCCAACCCGCCCGCCCCGCGCACGCTTGAGGCCGACGCGGTGTGCGTCACCGTGGGCCGCGTGCCGCATACGGACGGCCTCGGGCTCGACGCCGCCGGGGTCAAGGTCGATGCCCGGGGCTGGATCGAAGCCGACGACTTTCTGGAAACCTCGGTGCCGGGCGTGTACGCCATCGGCGACGTTATCGGGCCACGCCGCATCATGCTGGCGCACATGGCCGTCGCGGAAGCCCATACCGCCGTGCACAACATCCTGCATCCCGAAGACAGGAAGGCGCAGCGCTATGATGTGGTGCCCTCCGCCATCTTCACCGCCCCGGAAATCGGGGATGTGGGGCTCTCCGAAGCGCAAGCCAAGCAACAGGGGTTCGCCGTGAAAACTTCGGTGTTCCAGTTCCGCGAGCTCGGCAAGGCGCAGGCCATGGGCGAACTCGCCGGGCTGTTCAAGCTCGTCGTTGAAGAAGGCAGCGGCAAGCTCCTCGGAGCGCACATCGCCGGAGCCCACGCTTCCGATCTGATCGCCGAAGCCACCCTTGCCATCCAGCGTGGCTGCACAGCCCGCGATCTCTTCGAAACCATCCACGCCCACCCCACCCTTTCCGAAGGGATCTACGAGGCTGCCGGTTCGCTGGTATAGCCCTCCTCCGATCCTGCCGCCGGCACAAGCTTGAAGGCAGCCGCACCCCTTTCTTCTCCTGGTGCGGCTGCCTTTTTGTGTGCCGCTCCTTCGGATAGCCTCGGCGGGACGGCCTTCCGCGCCGTACGGAGGGGGGAGTATACAGGAACGGAAAGTGGGTATAATAGGTTCGCCCCGTACATGGGAACACCACACCGCCGGAGGATTGCCCTTTGAAACGCGATCCCGCGGGCTGGTGCAGAAAGGGGATTTTTCATGGAAGAGGCACTGTTCAAAGTTCTTTCGTTCATCACCTTCATCATGCTCGGCTACCTGCTCCGCCGTTTGTCCATCCTGAAGGCGGAGACGTTCCGCGTGCTTTCCGGCATCGTGTTCTACATCACTCTGCCGTGCATCATCATAACCAGCATCAACGGCGTGCCCGTGACTTCCGAAATGCTCTGGCTCGTCGCTCTGGGCGCGCTCTGCAACGTCCTCATGGTCGCCACCGGCTACGGGATGACCCACGGCAAGGCCCGGCAGGAACGCGCCTTTTCCATGCTCAACCTTTCGGGCTACAACATCGGCACGTTCGCCATGCCTTTCGTCGCCGGGTTCCTGCCTCCCACAGGGTTCCTGGCCACCTGCCTGTTCGACGCCGGGAACGCGATCATGTGCACGGGCGGTACCTACGCGCTCGCCAACAGCGTTACCGACGCCTCACAGCATCTGTCCATCAAGAGTTTCCTGCGCAACGTCTTTTCGTCCATCCCTTTCTGCATCTATCTGATCATGATCGTCATGGCGTTCCTGCACCTCGCCCTGCCGCATCCCGTGCTCATCTTCACCAAGATCGCCGGGGACGCCAACGCGTTCCTCTGTATGCTCATGATCGGCGTGAACATCAATCTGCAAATGGACAGCAAGAGCTTCCGATGCCTCATCAAACACATCACAGTCCGCTATGCGCTCTCAGCCGTGCTGGCGTTCCTCTTCTACCGTTATCTGCCCTTCTCGCTTGAAATCCGGCAGGCTATGGCCGTCATCGCCCTCGCCCCCTCCTCTTCGCTGGCCCTCATCTTCACCATGAAGCTCAAGGGCGACGTGATCATGGCGGGCAACATCTGTTCCCTGTCCATCCTCCTGAGCACCATCGCCATGACCATCCTGCTCGTCTACCTCTAGCGCGCGGCGGTTTTTGTTTTGTGGGGTGTTGGATGTTTGGTGCATGAGGCAGGGTTGATGGGTTCGGCAATAAAATTTACATAATAAAAAGATTATGGGAATATTGTAGCCGTGCACAAAAAAAGCGGCACCCGGAAACCGGAATGCCGCGTCTGTCCGCCGTGAACCCGCTAGTCTACGAGGCGGCACATATACGACCCGAGAGGCGCGCGCAGGGTATCGAGGATGCGCTCAAGCAAAATCCCCTCCCGGTTGGGGAGGCCCTGCCCAAAGGTGGCCCGGATGCCCAAGGTGACGAATTGCACGGCCCGGTCAAGCGCAATGGCGAGGCTGTCGCCCTGCAGGAGGCTCCCCGTCAGCACACTGGCGAACACATCGCCCGTTCCGGGGTAATATGCCGGAATATAGGAACAGTCCACGCGCCAGAAACGGTCCTCATCCCGTTCGTAGGCGAGGACGGAAGTGCATTCGGGCTTACGCGAGGCCTGCCCGTCCGCAAGCGGCACGCTCGTCGCCACAACCGTCTTGGGGCCGTTTTCGGCGAGGCGGCGCAGCCAGCCCTTGAGCGTGGGCAGATCCGCTTCCGGGCTGTAAGGCTCGTCAAGGAGCAGGCAGACTTCGGTGAAATTCGGAGTGATCAGGTCCGCGCAGGTGATGAGCCAGCGCATTTTCTCCACCATCTCCGGGGTCATGGTCGGGATCAGCTTGCCGTCATCCCCGAGCACGGGATCGACCACAGCCAGGCCGCCGGGAGCGAGGCAATTCCGGATGCACCGCGCCGCCGAATCCATCTGCGCCGTGGACGCCATGAAGCCGGAGTACACGCCGTCAAAGCGCAGCCCGAGGCGCTCCCAGTGATCAAGGATGCGGACCATGTCGTCCGTCAGGTCGAGCAGCGTAAAATCGTTATAGCCCACCGTCTGCGTGGACAGGATGGCTGTGGGCAGGGGCGTGGCCTGAATGCCCATGCTGGACAGGATCGGGATGGCCGCCGTCAGGGACGTCCGGGCGAACCCGGCGAGATCGTGGATAGCCGCCACTCTGGGAATGGGATTGCGCATTGTTTTTTCCAACTTTCTCAAGATGACTTTTCGTGGTGGATGTTCCAACTGCGGATTCCCCAAGCGGTTTTTCCGGGACCGGAACAAACGCGGCGGATTGTTTCATACCGCGCACGGCAAATCAAGATGAAACCGTTTTTCCGGAGAGGCGTATCCCCCTGAACGGGAGGACGCACTGCGGTTTTCCGTTCAGGGTCTGTCCGCCTTGCGGATGTTTGCTGGAAAAAGAGCGGCAAGGACAGCGGAACCCCAAAATAACGCGGCTTGGTTGTTGACAGCTGCGGCGTGAAGGAATAGGGCATATGTCAAAAATGATCGATGGGGCGCTCCATGCTGAGGCCCCGGAACGGTTCCCGGACAACAGAGGAAGGGATCATGCCCAGACCCAGAAAGTGGAGACGCGTCTGCCGCCTGCCTCAGAATACGCTTTTCGGACCTCTTGCCGGGATTGACGACGGAACCATCGTCATGACGGTCGAGGAATATGAAACCATCCGGCTCATCGATCTGGAAGGCTTGAATCAGGAGGCGTGCGCCGAACGGATGCACGTCGCACGGACCACCGCGCAAGCCATGTACCGGAACGCGCGTCATAAAATTGCCGACTGCCTCGTCAACAGCCGACGGCTGATCATCGAAGGCGGTGATTATTTGGTATGCAACGCGCGTGAAATGACGTGCGGCTGCCCTCACTGCCGACGGCTCATCCAGCCCGCCGACGGCGAAACCCCGACAATAACACCATGAACGAAATCATCTGCTCAATCACCTCCGCCATCGAGGAAGGCCGCTCATGGGGCCATACCGATAAAGAGATCGCCGACTACATCTATGCCAAGCATATCCGGCCCCTGGAGACGAAGCTCGCCGAAGCTCCGGAACCGAGGGCCGCGTTTCTGGAAGGCTTCATGCTGACGACCAAGAGCCGGAACGGGGAAAATCCCTTTGCCGGGGATTATGCCGAGGCATGGAAAGCCATCGCCTCCCACGCGGGCGTGAGCCAACGGGCTTTCGAAGCCATCGAAGGCGGCCCGGACGAAAGCAAAGCCTGACCTACGGGGCATTTCCGGGGCATGGCACCGAACGCGGGCGATTCCGCGAGAAAAGGACAGAACATGAACACTGGCTTCAAACATGTGTACGGCCCGGTTCCTTCCCGGCGTCTGGGCCGTTCTCTCGGCGTGGACGCCCTGACCTTCAAAAGCTGTTCGTTCGACTGCGTGTATTGCCAGCTCGGACGGACTACGAACCACACCATCGAGCGCAAGGAATATATCCCCACCGCGGATATCCTTGACGAAGTGCGCCGCAAGCTCGAAAACGGGGACAAGCCCGAATACATCAGTTTCGCCGGATCCGGCGAACCCACGCTGCACTCCGGGCTCGGCGACATCATCCGGGGCATCAAGGCCATGACGGACGTTCCGGTGGTGGTGTTCACCAACGGCTCCCTGCTGTGGATGCCGGAAGTCCGCGCCGACCTCGCCGCCGCCGATGTGGTGATCCCCTCGTTGGACGGAGGCGACGCCGCGTTGCTCGACAAGGTGAACCGCCCCGCCGCGTCCCTTGATTTCGATCGCATCGTCGAAGGGCTGATCGCCTTCCGCGGTGCCTTCAATGGGCAGATCTGGCTCGAAGTCATGCTGCTCGGCGGCATAAGCGACGATGACGCCTCCGTGGACGCCATCGCCCGCCTGGCGGAACGCATCCGGCCCGACAAGGTGCAGATCAACAGCGTATGCCGCCCTCCGGCGGAAACCTATGCCCTGCCCGTTCCCGCCGCCCGGCTGCTGGAAATCCGAAAGCATTTCACTGGGGTGCCCGGCACGGTCGAGATCATCGCGGAACATCTCGACGACATGGCGCATACGGCTTTCCGCACGCAGATCAAGGAAGAGGACATCCTCGCGCTCATCGAACGCCGCCCCTGTACCGCCGCCGGAGCCGCTGCGGGCCTGAACATCCACGTCACCGAGGCCATCAAGCATCTGGAGATGCTCGTCGCCGACGGCAAGGCCGTGACGCAGCCCAAGGATGGGCAGGTCTTTTATTCCGCCTGTGAGCTGCGGACGGAATAGCCGGAAGCCTCGGCAAGCAACGCCTCCCGCCGGAGAAGCGGTTTCCGCCGATGCGCTCTTCATCCCTCAAAACCGTCTGGAGAAATACATATGGCATCATGTTCGGAACAACAGGGGCAGACAACGATCCCCATGACCGCGGCCATGCAGCGCAAGGTCATGTCCGAAAACCTGAAAGACGTGCGGCACAAACTTTTCGTCATGAGCGGCAAGGGCGGCGTGGGCAAGAGCTCAGTGACCGTGAACCTCGCCGCCGCGCTGGCGGCGCAGGGCTTCAACGTCGGCATCCTCGACGTGGATTTGCATGGCCCGAGCGTCCCGCACCTGCTCGGCTCCCACGGGTTCGTCAGGGTGGATAACGAAGACGGCAAGCTCGTGCCCGTTTCCTGCGGCGAACGCCTCTCGCTCATCTCCATCGAATCCTTCCTCGAAGACAAGGACGCCGCCATCATCTGGCGCGGCCCCAAAAAGGTTGGAGCCATTCAGCAGTTCGTCGCCGACGTGAAGTGGGGCGCGCTGGACTATCTGCTCATCGATTCCCCTCCCGGGACCGGTGACGAGCATATGACCATCCTTGACGCCATCCCCGACGCCAAGTGCGTCGTCGTCACCACCCCGCAGGAGATTTCGCTGGCGGACGTCCGCAAGGCGCTTGATTTCCTCAAGGTCGTCAAAGCGGACGTGCTCGGCCTTGTGGAGAACATGAGCGGCCTCTTCTGTCCCCATTGCGGTGAGGAGATCGATCTCTTCAAGAAGGGCGGCGGCGAAGCCCTCGCCAAACAGGAAGGGTTGAACTTCCTCGGCGCGATCCCGCTCGATCCCGCCACGGTCGTCGCCGCGGACAGGGGACATCCCATCGTATCCATGCCCGCCGACACCCCGGCGAAGGCCGCATTCCTCAAGCTCGCCGAAACCGTGCGGGAAGCGACGCAAGCCTAACTCAGCCGTAAAGTGGAATATTTTCCCTAAAATCTCTTCTGGGGGAAGGCCAAACGCTTCCCTCGTATCCTCCCCTCCCACAGCAGGGGAGGATGGTGCCTTCCTTCAAAAGACCCCTCTTGGTGTTATAGAAACCTCCCCGTCGACATCCGATGGGGAGGTTTTCTGTGCAACGGAAAAAAATATCATTAAAGTGAAATCATTCCGCAGAGAAGCCGTTGAGTGGCGAAACAATGGCGATGGAGTGTGTTTCCCGCTATCCGCTACACCCCACTGACGGTTTGTAATTTTCCGAAACCAAACGCTTTCTCTCGTATTCCACTCCGTTTTTTCTCTTCACCGGAACGACCGGCAATGAAGCCCAAAAGTCGGGTGTTCGAGCGATCAATCCGATATATTTTTCAAAAAGATAAGTTTTTTCCGGCTGTTTGAGCGCACAGAACAACTTGATTCCTCTCGGGCATGGTCCTATCAAGGAGACATGGCATACTTCGTATCCACATACTTCAAAGGAGAAATTCTTATGTCGACTCCCACCCGTAACACCGCCGTTTCCGTAAGCGAAAGCACTTTTCTCCGTGACAACATGGTCTGCCATCTGGACACCGTGACCTACGTCTCAGCCGAACACGGCGAGAAAGAGACCGTGGTTGAAGTGTGCGAACCCTACGTTGCGCCCGAACCCAAGGACTGTACCCAGTCCTCTCAGGAGCGCGAACCCGAGTCGCAGGTCTTCATTTCCCCGGAATTCGGCAACGCTATCGAAGCGCTTGTCTAGCCCGCAAGCCACCACGTTTTCATTACACAGTAACAACTTATAATTACAAATAGTTATAACCTGTTACGGTGTAATCCTCCTTTTCGGCCTCCGTTCCCCGCTGATAGCGGCAAAACAGGGCCGCCCGGTTTATCCTCGCCGGGCGGCCCTGTTTTATGTCGGACAGTTTATCTCCTATAACTTAAACTATATTATTGTGTTACATTGTTCTCACCTGCAACTGAATGCTTTTCAAATCAGAACTAACACCTCTCCATCACACATAAGGAAGCCCTGTTGATTGTTCCCTCAAAGAACAACTAACAGGGCTTTTCTTTTGCCCTCCGCTCATCACCATTCATCTTTTCTTTCCTTCTCCACCTCTCCCTCTCCAGACACCCGCTGACATCCGTCAAAGGGACTCCCCTCCGCCTTTTTTGCTAATTACCGCATTACCTCACGGCATTAGGTGCGTTGACATCCATGAACAGCATGGATCTCCTTCCGTCAGCAGAACAGCACCCGGCCCCACGCGAACCCATCCCTCCTCCTAGCCAAGGACAGATCCGCCCATTCGCTTGGGGCCTTTTTTTGCGCCCAAATTTTGAAATTCATAAACACTTTAAAATAAAGGATTATTTTATGAGAGACGCCCGTTTTGCGCCCGAAAACGCCCACCGCAACCACCAACACCACAGCCTGTCCCTCTCTCCGCTTTTCGCCCGCCAGATTGAGCTTGAAAAGGAAATGGCCGACCGGGGCAGGGCCCGCTACTACACGACGGTGGCCCGCAACACCGAACGTAATGCGGAAGCGAATACCAGCTACGGGAAAATGCTCCTGAAACGCGGCATTGAGCCGATGGCACGGGCCATCAGCGAGTTCATGGAGTCCGCCAAACAAGGTGGCGCGGGCAGGCGGCACAAGGCTGTGGGGATGCTCGAAGGGATGGATGTTCAGGTGGTGGCGTTCATCGCGCTGCGGAAGGTGCTCGACACGTTCAGCCAGTCCATGCCCTATCAGCGTGTGTCGATCCTCGTCGGGCGCGAGGTGGAAATGGAGAAGAAGCTGACGGAGTTGAAGGAGCAGGACCCCGACCGCTACCGGATGACGCAGCGGTACATCGCAGGCAGCAAGGCCCGTAAGTACCGCCGCACCGTCCTGAACTACGCTTTCGGGAAAAGCACGACCGTGGAGTATGAGCCGTGGGCCGAGGCGGACTGCCTGCATCTCGGGCAAAAGCTGATTGAGCTTGCGATGGAGTCCTGCGGCATCTTCCATCTGGTGCAGGTGCCGTCCCAGAAGGTCAAAGGGAAGACCATGTTCCAATCCACCCATTATTCTCTGGAACCCACCGCCTCCTGCCGGGAATGGGTCGAGCGCCACAAGGATCACGCTTCCATGATGTACCCCGACTACCTCCCCACGCTCATCGAGCCGAAGCCGTGGGAAGGGGCGGGCGGGGGCGGTTACTATTCCGACGCCCTGCCCCGGCTGTCCCTCGTGAAAACGGGGAACCTCGGCTACCTCGAAGCCCTCGACAAACGCATTCAGGCCGGGGAAATGGACACGGTGATCAACGCCGTGAACGCCCTCCAGAATACGGGGTGGTCCATCAACCCCACGGTCTTCGAGGTGGCCTCCTACCTGTGGGACGAAACCGACGGGGGCGTCGCGGGCCTTCCGCCGCGTGACGGCTACCGCCTGCCTCCCTGCCCGACCTGCGGGGCCGACCTCACGGATACGGCTGCCGCCCGCGTCCGCCATACCTGCCTCGACGCCCTCCCCCTCGAAGATTTCAACGAGTGGAAAAAGGAGGCGTTCCGCATCCGGGAACTCAACATCAGCCTGTTCGGACAACGAATAGGCGTCGCCAAAACGCTCACGATGGCAGCGCGGTTCAAAGACGAGCCGCGCTTTTTCTTTCCCTACCAGCTCGACTTCCGGGGCCGCATCTACGCCGTCCCCTCCTACCTCACGCCGCAGGGTACGGATCTCGCCAAAGGGCTGCTCCGGTTCGCGGAGGGCAAACCGCTCGGCACCATGCAGGCCGTGCGCTGGCTGGCGATCCACGGCTCCAACTGCTTCGGCAACGACAAGGTGAGCCTCGACGACCGCCACTCGTGGGTGCTCCAGCACCAGCAGGAAATCCTCGAATGCGCGGAAGACCCGTTCAGCCATGCGTGGTGGCATGAGGCCGACGAGCCTTTCTGCTTCCTCGCCTTCTGCCTCGAATGGGCGGGCTACGTCCGGGAAGGGCTGGATTTCGTAAGCCACATCCCCGTGGCGATGGACGGCACCTGCAACGGGCTGCAAATCTTCTCGCTCATCCTGCGGGACAAAGTGGGCGGTTCCGCCGTGAACCTCCTGCCCGCCGCCAAGCCGCAGGACATCTACCAGATCGTAGCCGACAAGGTGATCGGCAAGCTCAAAACCGACGCAGCGGATCCCGACAAAGACAGCATCGTGACAACCAAGGAAGGCAAGGCGTTCTACAACCCCGCAAAAAGCGCGGCGATCCTGCTCGACATGGGCATCAACCGCAAAACCACCAAACGGCAGGTGATGGTGCTCCCTTATGGCGGCACCAAGGAATCCTGCCGGGAGTACAGCGAAGAATGGGTCAAAGACACAATCCGCAACGGCTACCCGCAGCTTCCCGAAGACGTCTCCATCCGGGGCCTCTCCTACTACCTCTCAACGCATGTATGGGACGCGATAGGCGAAACCGTCATCGCGGCGCGGGACGCCATGAAGTACCTGCAAGACATGGCGGGTGTGATGAACAAGCTCGACCTGCCCATCAAATGGACAACACCAGCCGGATTCCCGGTTGTACAGAAATATATGGATAAGAAAGAACGGCGCATCAAAACGAAGATCGGGGACAGTATCGTCAAACTGAACATCAGTGAAGAGTCAACAACCGATATGGACAAGCCCAAACAGAAATCCGCCATCTCCCCTAATTATGTACACAGCCTCGACGCGGCGGCACTCATGAAAACCGTCAACGGATGCCTCGCGCAAAACATCGGCAACTTCGCCATGATCCATGACAGTTACGGCACACACGCCGCCGACTCCGTAGCCCTTGCCGCCACCTTGCGCCGGGCGTTCGTGGAGATGTTCGGAGGCGAGGGCGTCAACCCGCTCGAACAGTGGAAAAACGAAGTCCTCGCCTCCGTGCCCGAGCCGATGCTGGCGGAGCTTCCGGACCTTCCTATCCTGCCCGCTACGGGCGAACTGGATGTCGGCGAAGTCGCCCATTCCCCCTTCTTTTTCGCCTAAATATCAGAAAAGCTATTTTTCATAAGTGAAGCCTAGTTGGAATTAGGTTCCACCTTCGGAGAGAGCACCCCCATTCGCCCGTCCCTGCCGGAAGGGTCCGAAGGGGGTGTTCCCTCTCCTCTTCCCCTCATGTTTACCCGTCAACGACAAGGAGCCCCATCATCGAAAACCAACGACAGCATACCACCAACCACCCTTCCCCCTCCGTCCTCCGCGACCTCATGGGCAACGTCCCTTTGAAAGAATCGGCCCGCGCAACCATGTCCGTAGCCGACGCCCTCCAGCATTCCCCCCTCAAAGGGGCGCGTCTGATGGGCCTGACCTGCGCCTTCCTCATCACGGCGGAGTCGGCGGGCCTCCCCGTGCCCGACCTCATGGGCATGGCCCGGAACTGCATGAACGACGGCGAAGGACGACGCCCCGAGTTCCGGGCGGTGGACGACTTCATCAACAACGAAATCCTCAACGAACAACACACCCGCTAGGAGCACAAACATGGCAACGACCCCCGAAAAGAAAAAGCGCGCCACCTACACCACCCCCAAGGGCGAGTCCCTGTTCGCCCACCTCGTCAACGTGGACTACGGCACGGAACAATACCCCGACGAAAAGGGCAGCTTCAACGTCACGCTGGCTCTTGATGCCGACGCAGCCGCGAAACTCGACAGCCTCATCGCCCATGAGGTCGACACCGCCCGCGCCGAGGCCGAGGAGAAGTTCGACGGCCTGAAACCCCAGACCAAGAAGAAGTTCGGCAGCGTCAACTTCAACGAGGTCGGCCCGGAAGAATACGACCGCGAGGGCAACCCCACGGGACGCCGCCTGTTCCGGTTCAAGACGGGCGCGTTCTACGAGAACCGTCAGGGCGTCAAAGTCCAGCGCAAGGTCCCGCTGTTCGACTCCATGCAGCAGCCCGTCAAGCTGTCCGACGAACCCGGCAACGGCTCCGTCATCCGTGTCGCCTTCTGTTGCGCGCCCTACTTCGTCGAGGGGCAGGGCATGGGCGGCCTCTCGCTCTACCTGAACGCCGTGCAGATCATCAGGCTGAACACGTCCGGCGAACGCTCCGCCTCCGACTATGGCTTCGGCGCGGAAGAAGGCGGGTTCACGTCCGAAGGCATGGATGATGATGTCGCCTCCACCAACGCCGCCACAACGCCCGATGCCGACGTTCCGCAGTTCTAGCAGGAGCCGGGCCGCGCAGTTCGCCCGCTGGAACGAGGTCAGGAGGCGTACGGGCTACCGCAGCCAGTTCGAGGCCGACATCGCGGCGGCCCTCGAAGGCACGGGGGCGGCCTACGAATCATCCCGCCTGCCTTATTCCGTCACCACGACGGCAACATACACCCCCGACTGGCTCCTCCCCGACCAGTGTATCCTCATCGAAGCCAAAGGCGAACTCGGCAAGGCCGACCGGGACAAGATGCAGCTCATCAGGCAGCAGTATCCCCACCTCGACATCCGCTTCGTGCTCCAGACGCCCAACGCGAAACTCACAAAGACCGTCACGCAAGCGGACTGGTGCGAGAAAAACGGCTTCCCGTGGTGCAAGGGGCCGGGGATTCCCGACGGCTGGCTGAAACACAGGCCCGGCGTCAGGAGCAGGCGGGCATTCGCGGCGGCAACGGGAACAACACCCCATGAACAACAGAAAAAACGACAAAAGCAGTGAGCGGCACCCCTATGAAGACAGCACATTCTCCCATCACGAGCCTTGCCCGCAATGCCAGCGGAACGGCGGCGACTGGAACGGCGACAACCTCGCGCGCTACAGCGACGGGCACGGCTACTGCCATGTATGCGGCTACTACGAAACCGCTCAAGGAGGTTCTGGACGCATGGACAGGCAGAAAGACCCCGTTCCGTTTGATCCCGTCCCTGTAGATGCGTTCATGGCCCTGAAAGCGCGGGGCATCACGCAGGAAACATGCGAACACTTCGGGTACGGCATCGGCAAGGCAGGGGGCAAATACTGCCACATCGCCCCTCTCTATGACCACGAGGGTATCCTCGTAGCCCAACACCTGCGCTTCGAGGGCAAGGAGTTCCGTTGGCGCGGCTCCGCATCCGAGGCCGTGCTGTTCGGGCAAACCCTCTGGCGGCGGGGCGGCAGGAAGGTCATCGTCACCGAAGGCGAGATCGACTGCCTCTCCATCAGCCAGCTTCAAGGCAACAAATGGCCCGTGGTCAGCCTCCCCAACGGCTCCAGTTCGGGGGCCAAATACATCCGGGCCAGCCTCGAATGGCTGGAGAGTTTCGACGAGGTAGTCTTCGCCTTCGACATGGACGAGCCGGGGCAGAAGGCCGCCAAGGAATGCGCCCTCCTGCTCAGTCCCGGCAAGGCCAAGATCGCCCGCCTCCCGCTGAAGGACGCCAATGAATGCCTCGTGGCGGGCAAGGGCAAGGAACTCATCGACGCCTTGTGGGGAGCCGTCCCCTACCGGCCCGACGGCATCAGGTCCGGGGCCGAGCTGTGGGAGGACATCAAGAAGCCTCCGCCAGCGGGCTATGAGATCCCCTATCCGGGGCTGAACGGCAAGCTCGGCGGGATGCGCCTCGGGGAGCTTGTGCTGTTCACGGCGGGCTCGGGCATCGGCAAGTCCACCATCGTCAACGAGATCGCCTACCACCTCATGATGACGCACGGGCTCACGCTCGGCGTCATGGCCCTTGAAGAGAACCCCGCCCGCAACGCCCGCCGTTACCTCGGCATCCACCTCAACAAACCCCTGCACCTCCCCGCCGCCCATGCAAGCGTGCCCGAAGCCGACCTGAAAGCGGCCTTCGACGCCGTGATGGGCAACGGGAAATGGTACATCTACGACCACTTCGGGTCATCCGACATCGACACGCTGCTCTCGAAGCTGCGCTACCTCGCGGTGGGCCTCGGCTGCAAGGCCATCGTGCTCGACCACATCTCCATCGTGGTGTCGGGCCTCGACGAGAGCGAGGGCGAATCCGAGCGCAAGGTCATCGACAAGCTCATGACCCGGCTGCGCTCCCTCATCGAAGAGACGGGCATCCTCGTGCTGGCGGTCGTCCACCTGAAACGCCCGGACAAGGGCAAAAGCTACAACGAGGGCCGCCCGGTCAGCCTCACGGACCTGCGCGGTTCCGGCAGCCTCGAACAGGTGTCGGACGTGGTGGTCAGCCTTGAACGCGACCAGCAGGGCGACGAGCCCGACGAAGCGACCATCCGGGTCCTGAAAAACCGTCCCCTAGGCATCACCGGGCTGGCGGGCACGGTCAGGTATGACCGGGAAACGGGACGCCTCCTGCCCTGCGACGATGGCGACGGCACGGGCGGGGCGGCGTACGGATTCCAGAAGGAAGAGACGCCCACAGTTTCCTCCCCACAACAATCTCTGCCCCCGTGGGACACCGCTGAGGGCGACAACACCAGAGAACAACAGCAACAAGAAAAGGAGTTTTGAGATGGAAGCGCAGATTCAGGTTTTTCGGAACGGGGCATTCGGCTCCGTGCGTGTTGTTGAGCACAAGGGCGAACCGTGGTTTGTGGCGAGCGACGTGGCGAAGGCACTAGGATATGCAAATCCTCAGGAAGCTACACGTGAGCATTGCAAAAAAGTAAATAAAATCACCCAACCTAGCAAATCGCTCACCTCGGTAAAACGCCCTCCTACCTTTATCAACATCATCCCCGAATCGGACGTGTACCGCCTCGTCATGCGTTCAAACCTGCCCGGCGCGGTGGAGTTTCAGGATTGGGTCTGTGAAGAGGTCATTCCCACCATCCGCAAGTCGGGCGGGTATCTGGCAACGAAGCCCGACGACACCCCCGAAACCATCCTCGCTCGCGCCGTGCTCATCGCGCAGGACACCCTCAAGCGCGTCGAAGCCGAACGTGACGAGGCCGTGCGCACCAAAGCGTGGATCGGCAGCAGGCGCGAGGCGTCCGCGATGGCGACCGCCGCTTCCGCCGCCCGCCGCGCCAAGGCCCTTGAAGCGCAGCTCGGCCTCGCGGGGGATTACCTCGCTGTGAAAGGCGTCAAGTGGCTCCCGGAGATCTTTGACCTGACCAAAGGCGGCACCTACTCGCAGATCGGCAAGTACCTCAAACGGCTCTCGCTGACCGAGAACTACATGGTGAAGACCGCCCCCGACAGCCTGCACGAGTCCGTGGGCCTGTACCACAAGGACATCATCGCCCTGTTCAGGAAGCAGCTTGATGAAATCCCCTCGCTCATGCGGAAGTATCGCCATGTCCCGCAAGCGTGAGCCATACCCCGGCTTCGATTGGTCATGGGTTCCCACCCCAGAGACGCCCGCCCTGCTGTTCGACATCGAAACGGACGGGCTTCTCGATGAAACATCCACCATCCACTGCATCTGCGCGAAGGACTTCCTTACCGGGGAGTCCTTTTCGTTTGGGCCGGGCGGGATTGAGGACGGCCTCAAGCTGCTCTCGGCGGCCCCGCTCCTCGTTGCCCACAACGGCCTGTGCTTCGACATCCCGGCTATCCAAAAACTCCACCCAAGCCTGCTCCTTCCCCGGCTGTTCGATACCCTGACCGCCTCGCGGCTCATCTGGACCAACCTCAAGGACCTCGACTTCACGCAGCTCCGCAAGAAGTCCTGCCGCTTTCCGCCCAAACTCGCGGGCAGCCACAGCCTCGACGCATGGGGCCAGCGGCTCGGCGTCATGAAGGGCGATTACGGCAAGACGACCGAAAACGCATGGAATCAGTGGTCGGAAGACATGCAGCGGTATTGTGAACAGGACGTTGAAGTCCTCGAAGCCCTGTACCGCCACATCCTCGACCAGCGTTACAGCCCCGAAGCCCTCGCCCTTGAGCACGAGTTCCAAGCCGTCATCTTCCATCAGGAACGGACGGGCGTATGGTTCGACGAACGGGCGGCGCAGTCCCTCTATGCCGAACTCGCGGCAAAGCGGAACGATGCCGTCACCGCCTTGCAGGAGGTCTTTCCCCCAAAACGGATTGAGGAAATCTTCATCCCCAAGGCCAACAACCGGACGCGGGGCTACGTCAAAGGCGTCCCGTTCACCAAAGTCCGGTACGAGCCCTTCAACCCGGCCTCACGGCAGCAGATAGCCGACCGCCTCATGGAGAAGCACGGTTGGAAGCCTTCCGAGTTCACGGACACGGGGCAGCCCAAGGTTGACGAAGATGTGCTCGCCAGCCTGCCGTTCCCCGAATGCAAGCCGCTCGTGGACTACCTCGAACTTTTGAAGATCATCGGGATGCTGGCGGAAGGGAAGAACGGCTGGCTCAAGCTGGTCGGCCCGGACGGGCGCATCCACGGCAGGGTCATTACCAACGGGGCCGTCACCGGACGCTGCACCCACAACTCCCCGAACCTCGCGCAGATCCCGGCACGGGGCCAGTACGGGAAACAATGCCGCGCCCTGTTCGCCGCGCCTCCCCCGCTCGTGCAGGTGGGGGCCGACGCCAGCGGGCTTGAACTGCGGATGCTGGCCCACTACCTCGCGGCCTACGACGGCGGGGCCTACGCCAAGGTGCTGCTCGAAGGCGACATCCACACCGCCAACCAGCACGCGGCGGGGCTGGAAACCCGCGACAACGCGAAGACGTTCATCTACGCCTTCCTCTACGGAGCCGGAGACGAAAAGCTCGGCTCCATCGTGGCCCCCCTCGCCTCTTCCGCCGTCCAGACCAAACGGGGACGGGCGCTCAAGGCCCGCTTCTTCCGGTCACTGCCAGCCATAAAAAGGCTCATCGACGACGTGCAGGGCGTCCTCACCGGACCGGGCAAACGCCCCTACCTCATCGGCATCGACGGGCGGCACCTGCATATCCGCTCCTCGCACTCGGCCCTGAACACGCTCCTGCAATCCGCCGGGGCCGTGCTCATGAAACTCGCCACGGTCATCTTCCATAAGGAAGCGCAACGGCGGGGGCTCAAGTTGGGAGAGGATTATGTGCAGGTCATACATTGTCACGATGAGGTTCAGTGCCACTGTCCCCCCGAAAAAGCCGACGCCCTCGGCAGGCTCTTCGTGGAAGCCATCGAGCTAGCGGGGCGTCATTTTGGAATGCGGTGCCCGACGACCGGAGAGTTCAAGGTCGGGGCGAATTGGGCTGAGACACATTAAAAATACTATTGCCATTTTCTTATGGCATTTTCCACCCACTCCAACCTCTTTTGTGCCGGAGCAGTTTCTTTAAGGAATTTGTCAATATCCATATCTCTGGATAAGCCTATCATGGCTTCATTATATTCTTTATACGGTTGATAGACAAAATTTCCCCATGAGCCTGTAAAAAATACATAAGATAAATAGATAAGCCCTAAGCCACTGAGAAGACACTTCATAGAGATTTCCTTTTTAAATTTTATTCATTTGCCTCTATAATCTACCAAATCAAGGAGTTTTTCAATGCCCACCACCTATTCCCTCCTCCCCGTCACCCGCATCGCCACGACCCCCCGCGCCCACGCCGACATCACCCTCGGCTTTTCCAAGCGCGGCGACCTGTCCCTCATCTTTTCCCCGGCCTTCCTTGCCGAACATGCGGCCCTCGGCGTCGGCTCCAAGGTCCTCATCGCCTACAGCGCGGAAGCCAAAAAGCTCCTCATCGCGCCGCCTTCCGCCGAACAGAAGGAACACCTGCGCATGGTACGCAAGCGCGTGGGCTTTCCCGGCGCGGGCTACGTGTTCGTCTCGGCGCAGAACCTTCCCGAAGACATGCCGCGCCCCGAAAAGCAGCGCGAACCCGTGCTGTGGGAACCGGAGGAAAACGGCGCGGTGGCCCTCGACCTCAGCCGCTTTGCGTAACCCTCATGAACCCCGCCCTCTTCTCTTCCGCCAAGGAAGATTGGGAAACTCCCCGCGAGTTCTTTGAACGGCTCGACGGGGAGTTCCATTTTGATCTGGACGTGTGCGCCTTCCCCCACAACGCCAAGTGCCCCGCCTACTTCACCAAGGAAGACGACGGGCTGGCGCGGGATTGGGGAAACCGTGTCTGCTGGATGAACCCGCCCTACGACAAGGACATCAAGGCATGGATGACGAAGGCCCTCGACGCTTCCCGGCGCGGGGCCATGGTCGTCTGCCTCGTGCCGTCACGCACCGATACGGCATGGTGGCACGACACGGTGATCGCGGGCGGCGCGGAAGTCCGCTTCGTCCGGGGCAGGCTCCGGTTCGTCGGGGCCGAGCATCCCGCGCCCTTCCCGTCGGCGGTGGTGATTTTCAGGCCGCCGCCGTCGCCATCACAGCAAAAGGAAACGAACGATGAAAACAACGATCCTCAGTGAATACGGCTTCCATGAAGCCCTGCTCGGTATGGGCCTCAGCCACGGGAAGACCTCCGGCATCACCTCCCTGTGGGACATACGCGACGATGCCAGCCTCAAGGAACGCGCCTTGAAACTCGCTGGCCTCGGCAAGGGGCACGACAAGTTCCTGCGCATGATCGTCGTCACCCTCGACATCACGGCCCCGCTGTACTGGTGGAAGCAGTTCGACACCTACAAGGTCGGCACGGTCGCGCAGTCGGAATCCACCATGCACACGCTCATGAAGAACCCGCTCACCCCGGAGATGTTCGAGGGCGGGCTGTTCCCTGATTTAGTGAGGAGTCTCAATGTGGTTGGCAAACAGGATGGCTTTGAAACCCTGAACCGCTGCCTTCCGCAATCCTTCCTCCAGCGGCGCATCGTGCAGGCGAACTACGCGGTTCTCGCCAACATCATTGTCCAACGCACGGGGCACAAGCTCCCCGAATGGAAAACCTTCATCGAATCCGTGCTGTGGGGCGTGCAGCGTCCCGAACTGCTGCGGAAAGCGGCGGGGATCTCTCATGAAACAGCCAGCGCATAACGCCCCGTACCTCCTCATCGACGCCGACGTCTTGGCCTACCGAGCCGCAGCCGGGGCCGAGAAGGTGATCTGCTTCGAGGAAGATTCCTGCTTCCCGCTGTGCTCCCTCGCGGACGCCCAAGCCGCCTTCTTCGGGCAGCTTTACGCCATCCTCGACCAGCTCGGCACCAGCGACTACGCACTCTGCTTCTCCGACGACCACAACGGCGGCTTCCGGCGCAGGCTGTTCCCCGGCTACAAGGCCAACCGCGACGGCAAGTCACGCCCCGTGGCCCTCAAGTTCCTGCGCGAGGGCCTGATGCGCGGCGACAATCCGGACGCCCCCGTCTACATCAAGCCCGGCCTTGAAGCCGACGACTGCCTCGGCATCCTCGCCACGCTCCCCTCGTTCATGGCGGGGCGGCAAAAGGTCATCGTCAGCGTGGACAAGGACATGAAGGGCATCCCCGGCTTCTTTTACGACATGGGCAAGCCCGACCTCGGCATCCAGCCCATCAGCCGGGAAGACGCCGACCTCTGGCACATGACGCAAACCCTCATCGGAGATGCCGCCGACGGCTACCCCGGCTGCCCGAAAATCGGCCCCATGACCGCGAAAAAGCTGTTCGACGGCATCCCCCGCGATTACGGATACCTCTGGCCCGTGGTGGCGGGCGCTTTCGAGAAAGCGGGCTTCGGGGAAGCGGAAGCCGTCACACAGGCAAGGCTGGCCCGTATCCTGCGGGCCGAAGATTGGGACTTCAACACAAAGGAAGTGAAACTATGGACGCCGCCCAGTACCTGCAAGACCAGATAAGACCGCCCTACTACACCCGGTTCCGCATCGAGCCGTTGGCCTTCATCACCATGAACCATCTGGATTTCCTGCAAGGGAACATCATCAAATACGTCTGCCGTTACGACGGCAAGAACGGCGCGGAAGACCTCATGAAGGCCCGCCGCTACCTCGACGAACTCATCAACAGAACGCAAACGGAGGAAGGCCGGAATGCAGCGGCAACACGATAACGATCATCTCGCCATGCTTGCCGAGTTCATGACGGCGATGGAACAGCCCGTCAGCCAAGGTTGGGAAGACCTCGAAGGCAGCATCCTTGGCGTGAACCTCATCACCGAGGAGGCACGAGAGCTGGGAGATGCTCTGCTCGCCCTCATCTGGAGCGATGAACCGGACACCCGCGAAGCTTTCATCAAGGAGCTTACTGATCTCCTCTACGTCTGCTACTGGACTGCCGCCAAGATCGGCATCGACGTCAACGAAGCCTTCCGCCGCGTCCACGCCTCGAACATGTCGAAGCTCGGCCTGGACGGAAAGCCCGTCAAACGCGAAGACGGTAAGGTCCTCAAAGGGCCGGGCTACCACGCCCCCGACCTCTCCGACATCGTGAGGCACGTCCCCGTCACCCTCGCCTGATTCCCCGTTCCCTACATTATAGAAAAGGATACACCCGCCATGAAGACACTCTACCTTACCTGCGGCCTGCCGGGTTCCGGCAAGACCACCTACGTCAACGCCCACCTCGCCCCCAAAGGCGTACAGGTCGTCTGCCCCGACAACCTGCGCCTCGCCTACGGGCACAGCTTTTACGGCCCCATCGAACCGCATATCCACGCGCAGGTCTACCTCACCGTCCGCGCCCAGATGTACCGGGGACTGGATGTGGTCGTGGACGAATGCCATGTCCGCGCCGACCACCTCAAACGCTGGCGACGCCTTGCCGACGAGATGGGCTATGAGATGAAGCTGATCCGCTTCTCCGTCCCCGCCGAAGACTGCAAAAAACGCCGCGCCGCGCAGAACCCCAACTTCCCGCTGGAGGTCATCGACCGCATGGCGGACAGCCTCGGCACGGACTGGCGCGACATCGCCGCCCTGTTCCGGGGGAAAATCATCACGATCATCCCCGACGGCGAAACGGGGGCCGACGAAGCATGATCCGCCTGCCCCAATCCTACGACGAGGGCTTCTGCTCCCTCCTCGAAAGGCTCCGTTCGGCATACCCGGCGGAGCTTTTCCGTCTCGAAGGCATCCACCCGGATCAGCTCGACATCAACGCGGTGAGCCGGGACTATTTCAAGACCTCAGACAGGAAGGGCTCCGCCACGGCGGACCACTCCATCGACCCCAACGCCAACGTGTCGGGGCGGGACGTGATCACCTTCAACTATGAGGTGCCCAAGTCCCTCATGAAGCTGAACAGCCTGTACAACCTGTGGAAAACCATGAAGGAGCTGTACGGGCGGGACGATGCCGACCAAGCCATAGAATACGAAATCAACGGCACCCTCTATATCAACGATGTGTGGGACATCGGGCGTCCGTACTGCTTCAACTTCTCCACCTGCGACATCGCGCTGGAAGGGCTCAAAATGGGCGGACGGCTGAACATCGATCCGCCCAAATCCCTCAACGCCTTCCTGCGGCAGGTGGAGCAGTTCACGGTCTACGCGGCGAACTCCACCCTCGGGGCCACGGGGCTTGCGGACCTGCTCATCGTGGTCAGCCGCTATGTGGACGACATCCTGACCACGGGCTATGACCACCACGTCAAAATCGGAAAGGCCCCCCGCGTCTGGACCTACGTGAAGGAGTCCCTGACCTCCCTCATCTACACCCTGAACTGGGAGTTTCGGGGCAACCAGTCCCCCTTCACCAACGTCAGCGTGTATGACCGCCTCTTCCTCGAACAGCTCGTGCCCTCCTACCTCATCGGCGGCACGGCCCCGGACATCGAAACCGTGGAGAAGGTACAGGACCTCTTCCTCGACGCCTACAACGAGACGCTGGCCCGCACCCCCATCACCTTCCCGGTGGTGACGGCCTGTTTCAGCGCCGGGCAAGGCTCCGACGGCGGCGGGCGCACCATTCAGGACAAAGCCTTCCTCAAGAAGATCGCCCGCCACAACCTCAAATATGGCTTCATCAACATCTACTGCGGGGAATCCTCCACCCTGTCCTCGTGCTGCCGCCTGCGCTCCTCCATTTCGGATCTCGGCTACAGCAACACCTTCGGGGCGGGTTCCACCAAGATCGGCAGCCTCGGCGTCGTCACCCTGAACCTCCCCCGGCTGGCCCGGACATCGGAGGGCGGCGGTTTCCCCGCCTTCCTCGGCCTGCTGCGCCAGTCCACGGGGACGGCCTCGCGCATCAACCACGCCAAGCGCATGTTCATCAAGGACCGCATCGAACGCGGCTCCCTCCCGCTGTATTCGCTCGGGTTCATGGACCTTTCCCGCCAGTATTCCACCTGCGGCTTCACGGGGCTCCATGAGGCCCTGTCCATCCTCGGCTTCGACATGCTGACCGAAGAGGGCCTGCAAGCCGCCGAAGACGCGCTCACCGTGATCAACGAGACGAACGCCAAGCTCTCCAAGCTCCTCGGTACGCCGCACAACATGGAGCAGGTGCCCGCCGAATCCTCCGCCGTGAAGCTGGCGAAAAAGGACGCGCTCCTCGGCCTCAACCCCGAGGGCATCCCGCTCTACTCCAACCAGTTCCTCCCGCTGTGGGAAGAAGGGGCCGACCTCCTCGACCGCATCCGGGTGCAGGGCAGGCTCGACGGGCACTGCACGGGCGGGGCCATCTGCCACCTGAACGTCGCCACGGAGATCACGGACCCGGCTGTGATGGAAGCCCTCATCCACCACGCGGCGGCAAGCGGGGCCGTGTACTTCGCCGTGAACTACCAGATCAACCGCTGCGCGCAGGGCCACATGACCGTGGGCCGGAATGACGCCTGCCCCACCTGCGGCGCGCCCGTCATCGACACGTTCACCCGCGTCGTAGGCTTCCTCACCAACACCAAACACTGGAACAAGACCCGGCGCGAACACGACTGGCCGGAAAGGAAATTCGTATGAGAAGCTATCTTCCTATTATCAAATTCTTTGAGCGCCTTTTCTTTTCCGCCTTTGGATTCTGGCTGTTGCTGTTCCTTACCACTGATCTCAAAATCATGTCGTCCACTTTAGGAGGTTTTCTCGTTTGCCTCTTGATGTGGATTACCATTGGCAACGTATGGCGCTTCTTTTCCGATGAAGAGAAGGGGGGGATTGAATAGTATGGAAACACTCATGATGATCTTTTTCTGTCTCGTCTGCATCGGTAACATCTTCGCGCTCGGCTTCTGCTTCGTGACGCTCTACGTCATCGTCACAACCTTGCGGGTGCTCCGTGAAAAGATAAGCGACGCCTTGGATGAAACCCTACCTGACCATCTGGAAAGAAGGATGAAAGCCCATGTTGACCATCATCGGCTCACAACTGAACCCCGCCCATGACGCGCTGGAAATCTACGTCTCGGGATGCAGGCGCGGCTGCCCCGGCTGCCACAACCCCGAGGCGCAGGCGTTCGGCAAGGGCAAGTCCGCCTGGCTGTGGATGAAGGAGAACCGCTACAAGTTCGCCACCGGGACCTTCTCCCGCGTGTGGCTGCTCGGCGGCGACCTCATGGATCAAGCCCCGCACGAGGCCCACGAATTCATCCGGGATCTCCGCAAGGCCATGAAGCCCGGCATGGAGCTGTGGCTGTGGACGGGGCACGGGCTCGACGACATCCCGCTGCGCCTCCGCTACGAATTCGACTGGATCAAGACCGGGGACTACCGCGAGGATCTGCCCTCCATCGGCGTGGCCTACGACGGGCACGACGGCGAACCCCGCCCCCTCGTCCTCGCTTCCAGCAACCAGCAACTCCACAGGATCACCGAACCATGCCCCCATCCCGAAACCACCAGCAGCAACCATCCCTTGCTCATGAAGATGAAGCCCCTTCTCTCGGACGTCTTCCCGGCCTCACGCGGGAACTCGTGGAAGGGCTCGACGCCCTTGTCCCCGAACGCTGCCCCGGCCTGAAACAGCCCGAGCGCGAAATCTGGATGTACGCGGGCAAGCGGGAACTCGTCCGCAACCTGATCACCGTCTTGGAAAGGCAGGAACGTGAACGCACACGGAACCCCCATCTCGGCCTTATGCCGCGCCTTTCATAACGTCCCGTCCCATCCCCCCACGCTCACCGACGCGCACCTCGCCTTCCTCTGGCACCGCATCAGGGAACAGGGCCTCGACCGTTTCCTGTTTTACGACGGCGGGGTCAACAGCCTTGCCCGGTTCCGCGACATCGTGACCGCCGAGTCCGTATGGGCCTACGCGGGGTTCTCCCACACCACGGGGGAACCCCTCGCGCTGGCCCTGCTCGACCGCTTCCTCGGACGCACGGCCTACCTGCACTTCACCTTCTTCAAGGGCGAGGGCTTCGCGCGGCACCTTGAGATCGGGCGGGCCTTCATGGGCCTCATCTTCGAGAACGGCACCCTGTCCTGCCTCATGGCCCTGACGCCCGCCGCCTTCCGCCATTCGTGGAAGTTCGGGCTGGACCTCGGCTTCACGCGGCTCGGCACCATCCCCGGAGCCTGCGGCGTGCTCGACAGGAAGACGGGAACGATCCGCTACCGGGACGGGATGCTCATGAAACTCGACAACCCCAAACCCCAACCATAAAGGAGGCATCCCTTGGGAGGCATATTCGACAAACCAAGCAAACCCAAAGTCGTTGAAGCCCCGGCCCCCACCGTCGCGGCAACCCCTCCCCCGCCGGAGGAGACGGCGGAGGCCCCGGTCATCAACGAAGGCAACAAACGCAAGAACCAAGCGGACAGCAAGCGCAAGGGCACCTCCGCCCTGCGCATCGACCTGAACCTCGGCGGCGGCAACATGGGAGGCGCGGGTGGCACCAGCGGACTCAGCATTCCCCGATAACGGCCCCCTCCCGACCAAAGGCCCCGCCGAAACCCGCTACACCGAGCTTTCGCAGGACCGCGCCCCCTACCTCGACCGCGCCCGCCGCTGTGCCGAGCTGACCATCCCCTACCTCATCCCGCCCGACGATCTTGCGCAGGGGCAGGAACTCCCCTCCCTGTACCAGAGCGTCGGGGCCAACGGCGTGACGAACCTCGCCTCCAAGCTCCTCCTGACCATGCTCCCCCCGAACGAGCCGTGCTTCCGGCTGCGGGTAAACAATCTGGTCATGGAGCGGGAAGAGGAGGACGCGGACAAGGAGTTCCGCACCAAGATCGAAAAGGCCCTCTCGCGCATCGAACAGGCCGTGCTTGCCGACGTCGAAGCGTCCGGGGACCGCCCGGTGGTCGCGGAAGGCAACCAGCACCTCATCGTGGCGGGCAACGTCCTCTACCACGACGACCCCAAGAAGGGGCTGCGCCTGTTCCCGCTGTCCCGCTATGTGGTCGAACGCGACCCGATGGGCACGCCCGTGGAGATCATAGCCGAGGAAACCGTCAACCCCGACACGCTCCCGGAAAACGTCGCGGCACGGATACGGGAAGCCGCCGACACGCTCGGGCAGCCTTCCGTCAAGGGCGACGACCGCAAGGACGTGAACATCTACACCCACCTGAAACGCGGGCCGAAGAAATGGGCCGTGTATCAGGAGTGCCGAGGGGTGAAGCTCCCCGGCTCGGAAGGCTCCTACAAGCCCGACGCCTGCCCGTGGCTGCCCGTGCGCATGTACAGCATCGCCGGGGAGAACTACGGGCGGAGCTTCGTCGAACTCCAGCTCGGGGACCTCGGCAGCCTCGAAAGCCTGTGCCAGTCGCTCGTGGAAGGCAGCGCCGTGTCCGCCAAGGTGGTGGGCCTCGTGAACCCCAACGGCGTCACCGACCCCAAGGCCCTTGCCGAGTCCGCCAACGGCGACATGATCGAAGGGAACGCCGATGACGTGGCCTTCCTGCAAGTCCAGAAAGGGGCCGACTTTCAGGTCGTCGCCGCGCAGATCCAACGGCTCGAACAGCGGCTCAAGACCGCCTTCCTCATGATGGACGGGGTGCGGAGGGATGCCGAGCGCGTGACCGCCGAGGAAATCCGCGTCATCGCGCAGGAACTCGAAACCGGGCTCGGCGGCGTCTATACCCTCATCAGCCAAGAATTCCAGCTCCCCTACATCGCCTCGCGCATGGCGACCATGACCCGGCAGAAGCGCATCCCCGAACTTCCCAAAGGCACGGTCACGCCCTCCATCGTCACGGGCTTCGAGGCCATCGGGCGCGGCAACGACAAGCAGAAGCTCCTTGAGTTCCTGAAAGCCGGGGCCGAGCTGATGGGCGAATCCTTCCTCGGCCTGCTCAACCCGCAGAACGCCGTCACCCGCCTCGCCTCCGCAATGGGCATCTCCACGGAGGGGCTCGTCAAGGACGAAGAGGAACTGGCGCAGGAACGGCAGGCCGCGCAGCAGCAGGCGCAGGGCCAGATGATGATGGAAAAGCTCGGCCCCGAAGCCCTCCGTCAGATCGGCGGCATGGCGCAGGCCGGGAATGCCGAAGCCCTGCAAGGGATGCAGCAGGGCCTCCAGCAGCAGATGCAGCAGCAACCCTAACCTTTCCCCTACAGGAGATCACACATGGCGAACGTCAATTCCGCCACCACCAACGGCAACAAGAAAGAACCCGGAGCCCCCGCCTCCGGCCTCACCCTGTCCAGCCCCGGCGAGGCCACACCCGCTTCCGCCGCCCCCGGCACCCCCATTCCCGTGGGGCCGTCCGGCAGGCTCGTCCGCATCGACAACTAACCCTCAACGCCACAAGGAAAACACCGCACATGGAAGACGCATCCGAAAACCTCACCGTTGAAGTCCCCGTCACCGAAACCGGGCCGGACGCCCCCGCCGCAACCGCCTCCCCCAAACGCTACGCCGGGGAGTTCGACACGGTGGAGGAGCTTGAGGCCAAGTATCAGGAATTGCTCAAAACAACGACTACCGCCGCGCCTTCGGGGGAACTGCCGGGCGACGGCGAGGGAGGTGATCCGAACAGCGACGGCGATCCCGAAGGCGGTTCCCCGACCGACAAGGAGACGGAAGGCGGAGACGCCGCCAGCCGCGACGACGCGGAAAAGGAACTCTCCGGCAAAGGCCTCGACATCAGCGAATTCGAGCAGGAGTTCGACGCCACGGGCGGCCTCTCCGAGGAAAGCTACGCAAAGCTCGAACAGGCGGGGCTCGGCAAGGCCGTGGTGGACAGCTACATCGCCGGGCGCACGGCCCTGCTCGAAGGCTTCATCAGCGACGTGAAAGGGCTTGCGGGCGGCGAGGACGGCTACAGGGCCATCACCGAATGGGCGGACAAGGGCGGCCTCACGGACGCCGAAAAGGAGTCGTACAACCGGGTCATGAACTCCGGGGACAAGGCGCTCATCAAACTCGCCGTCTCCGGCCTCGTCTCCAAGTACCGGGAAGAGGAGGGCTCCACCCCCGAGCTGGTCACGGGAAAGGCCACCGCCTCCCGCCGCGCGGCGTCCGACACGTTCGAGTCCACGGAACAGGTCGTCGCCGCCATGAAGGACCCCCGCTATGGTAAGGACCCTGCTTATACTCGCGCTGTGGAGCGCAAGGTGGCCCGGTCCCGCGTCTTTGGCGGCTGAGGCCCTGCGCTCTCTCGCCGCCTCCCCACAACAGCAGCAACAGGAGGAACGCGCCATCATCCCCTCTCTCGACACCCTGCTTGCCCATCCGATCACCGACGTGATCAAGACGGAATGGGAAGGCTTCTCCCCCACGCCCTACCTCTGCCCCGCCGGATACTGGACCATCGGCTACGGGCACCTCTGTGACAAGGACCACTCGCCAATCACCCGCGAACAGGGAGGCCAGTACCTTGCGGAAGACCTGTTGGACGCCCTGCGCGACGTGGAACGCCTCGCCCCCAACCTTAAGGACGAGCCTGACCACCGGGCCATCGCCTGCGCCTCGTGGATCATGAATCTCGGCAAAGGCAACTTCGCCTCCTCGACCATGCTGAAACGCATACGCGAGGGGAAGTGGGAAGCCGCCGCCAAAGAAATGAAGCGGTGGGACAAGGTGACGGTAGGCGGCAAAAAGAAACCCTTCCGCGCCCTCACCCGACGCCGCCTGACCGAAGCCCACCTTTTCCTCACCGGGGAAGTGAAAACCTTCCTCTAACCTTCACCACAACACTTGGAGGATACGTGCCCCTCAACCCCCTGTCCTTCATCTCGGACATCTTCGGGAAAATCGCGGACAAGGTAGCCCCCGACAAGGGGAAAATCCTTGAAGCGCAATCCCGCATCAACGAGCAGGAAGCCGGGGCGGGCGGCATCCCGTTCCTGCGGAGCTGGCGCGGGGGGGTGGGCTGGATTCTCTGCCTGCTCCTCGCGTGGGAAGTCATAGGTCGCCCCATCATGGCCTGCTACTTCCCCGATGTCCCCATCCCGCCGTCCCAAATCGAATATGTGGGACGCATCCTGTTCGGCATGATGGGCCTCGGAATCTGACGATGGTTCCGGGCCTTTCTTTTTTTCACCCCATCACCCCAACCAAGGAGTTTCCTCCCCTCATGGCTGAAAACCTCACCCTCTCCCGTCCCGGCGCACAGAACCTCGGCTCCGATCCCGCGAAAATGTTCCGCGACGTGTTCACCGGAGAAGTCATCACCGCCTTCGACGAACACAACATCATGAAGGAATGGCACAAGATGCGCACCATCACGCACGGCAAGTCCGCCTCCTTCGCCGTCATGGGCCGCGCCAACGCCCGCTACCACACCGCTGGCGAGGCCATCCTCGGCAGCAACAAGATCGCCGCGAACGAGCGCACCATCAACGTGGACAACCTGCTCATCGCGGACGTGGCGATCTACGACCTCGAAGACGCCATGAACCATTACGACGTGCGCCGCGAATACTCCAAGCAGCTCGGCGTGGCCCTCGCCAAACGCTTCGACGAGACGACCATGCGCGTCGCCGTGCTTGCGGCCCGCAGCTCCGGCATCATCGACGACGAACCCGGCGGCTCCGTCATCAAGGGCGGGGCGACCCTCGCCACCGACGGCGAACTGCTTGCCGAGGCCGTTTTCTCCTGCTCCCAGACTTTCGACGAGAAGGACGTGCCCGAACAGGAACGTTGCCTCATCCTGCGCCCGGCGCAGTTCTACCTGCTCAATCAGACCACCAAGGTGCTCAACCGCGACTGGCTCGGCGCGGGTTCGTACTCCGACGGCAAGCTCGACAAGATCGCGGGCATCAAGATCCTCATGTCCAACCACCTGCCCAACAAGAACATCGCCTCCGCCGTCGACGGCGAGAAGAACACCTACTACGGCGACTTCACCAACACCCTCGGCCTGTGTATGCAGTCCAACGCCATCGCCACGGTCAAGCTCAAAGACCTCACCGTCCAGCAGTCCGGGCACGACTTCAACATCGTGTACCAGTCCACGCTCATGGTCGCCAAATACGCGATGGGCCACGGCATCCTGAACCCGTCCTTCGCCATCGAACTCTCGACGGCTGCCAAGGCGTAACCATCAACCTGCGGGGAGAGGGGGCGACCCTTCTCCCCTTTTTCGGGAGTCCCCCTCTCATGTCCATCACATCCCCCACCCCCACCACGGAACTCGAAGCCGTCAACACCATGCTGTCCGGCATCGGGGAGGCTCCCGTCAACAGTCTCTCCGAAGTCACGGCGGACGTCTCCCTCGCCCGCCATATCCTCAATGAAGTGTCCCGCGAGGTGCAGCTTGAGGGCTTCCAGTGGAACGTCGAGGACAACTACCCCCTCACCCCGGATATCCACGGCCTCATCAAGCTCCACCCCTCCATCGTCCGCGTCCACTTCCGCGAACCGTCCGACCGGGAACTGACCATCCGGAGCAATCAGGTCTATGACCGGATCAACCACACCTTCACCTTCCCGCAAGGCACGGCGATCTTCTGCACCGTCACCCTGCTCCTGCCCTTCGAGCAGCTCCCCGAAGCCGCCCGCCGCTACACCACGCTCAAGGCCCTGCGGATCTTTCAGGAGCGCGTCGTGGGGTCGCAAGTCCTCAGCCAATACCAGCAGGCCGACGAAGCCCGCGCCCGCGTCCAGCTCATGGGCGAGGAACGCAGGCAGGACAGGCCCAACCTGCTCATGGGCACCTATCCGCCCGTCGGCACGTGGCGCGTCCGCGATGCCGTGATGCGCCGCAACAACACAACCCGGAGGCTCGGATTCTGATATGGGCAAGCTCGTCTCCTCCACCATCCCCAACCTCATCTCCGGGGTCAGCCAGCAGCCTTGGAACGTCCGCCTCCCCACGCAGGCCGAGGAGCAGGTGAACTGCCAGTCCAGCGTGACGGACTTCCTCAAGCGCCGCCCCGCGACCCGGCACCTCGCCCGCATCCGGGATACCCCCGCCGCCAACGGCATCGCCAGCCACCACATCAACCGCGACGAGACGGAACAATACATCGTCACGGCGGACGCCAGCGGCATCAACGTCTTCGACCTTGAGGGCAACGCCAAAACCGTCTCCGTCACGGGAACGGGAGCCGCCTATCTCGCAGCGGCGACCGCCCCCAACCGGGACCTGCGTTTCCTGACCATCAACGACTACACCTTCGTCCTCAACCGCCGCGTCGCCGTCAAGACGCTCCCCGACCTTTCGCCCAAAAGACAGCCGGAAGCCATCGTCTTCATCAAACAGGCGTCCTACAACACGACCTACCAATTGACGCTGAACGGAAACGTCTACTCCACCCTCACCGCCGACGGATTGAGCGACACGGAGAAAGCCTCCCCACTCCCCGACGCGATAGGCATCTACAGATCGCTTCATGACGCCATACCTTCCGATTATGTCGCAACCACAATAAGCCCGCTTGGTTTGGTGCTCACTGTCCCGGCAAGCGAGGTGAGCGGCATCAACATGACGAACACAGGCGCATCCGCAAACGTATGGGCAATAACTGGCGGCATAGCCCCCTACACCACATACGGCGTCGTCATCAGGGGACAGCAATACAGCATCACGACAGGATCGGGCGCGACGAAAGACACGCAGGTGGCGGACCCCCTCTCTTCAATGGACATCGCCAAATCCCTCGCAGCACAAATCCCGCAAAGCATCTTCTCCGTCCAGACCTCGAACTCCACCATCTGGATACGCAGGCACGACGGCGGGGACTTTACCGTCAAGGTGCAGGATTCCCGTTCCAACACCCATACCTCGGCCTGCAAGGGGAAAGTCCAGCGTTTCAGCGACCTGCCCACCGTGGCCCCGCGAGGCTTCGTCACGGAAATCATCGGGGACGCCAGCAGCTCCTTCGACAACTACTTCTGCGTGTTCGAGCCGTCCGACGCGGGCGACGCCTTCGGATCAGGCACATGGAAGGAAACCGTCAAACCCGGCATCCCCTGCAAGCTGGACCCGGCGACCCTGCCCCACGCCCTCATCCGGCAGGCCGACGGCACCTTCACCTTCGGCCCCCTTGAGTGGGGCGAACGTATCTGCGGCGACGAAGATTCGGCCCCCTTCCCATCCTTCGTGAACCGGACCCTCAACGGCCTGTTCTTCTACCGCAACCGCCTGTCCTTCCTCTCCGGGGAGAACGTGGTCATGTCCGAGGTCGGGGAGTTCTTCAACTTCTTCCTGACCACCGTGACCACCCTCGTGGACAGCGACGTGGTGGATGTCGCCGCCTCGCACACCAAGTCGAGCATCCTCCACCATGCCGTGACCTTCTCGGGCGGGCTCCTCCTGTTCAGCGACCAGAGCCAGTTCGTGCTCGAACACGACACCGTGCTCTCGAACGCCACGGTCAGCATCAAGCCCGTCACCGAATTCGAGGCATCCATGAAGGCCGCCCCCGTATCTTCCGGCAAGACGGTCTTCTTCGCCACGGACAAAGGGGAATGGGGAGGCGTGCGCGAATACATCACCCTGCCCGACAACTCGGACCAGAACGACGCCTCCGACATCACGGCCCACGTCCCGCGCTATGTCCGGGGCAACGTCAGCCGCCTCGAATGTTCGACGAACGAGGACATGCTGCTGGTCCTGTCCGAAGAGATGCGGACCAGCCTGTGGCTCTACAAATACTTTTGGAACGGCAGCGAAAAAATCCAGAGCGCGTGGAGCCGATGGGACATGTGCGGGGAAGTCCTTTCCGCCGCCATCCTCAACACGGGCGTCTATCTCATCATGCAGTACGGCGATGGGGTCTATCTGGAAAAGATGGACATCACGCCGGGGTACAAGGATGAAGGCGAAACCTTCGAGTACTGCCTCGACAGGAAGATCACCGAACGGGACGTCACGCTCGGGGCCTACGACGCCATCAACAAGACGACGGCGATCACCCTCCCCTACAACATCCCGGCGGGATACACGCCCGTGGTCGTCACACGGACAGGCGGGTCGGACGCCCCCGGCAACCTGCTGCGCCGGGTGGACGTGACCGGACCCCGGACAATCACCGTCGAAGGCCCGGACGCGCACGGCAGGAAACTCTTCATCGGCATCCCCTACGAGTCCTCCTACACCTTCTCCACTTTCGCCATCCGCGAGGGGGACAGCAAGGGGAACGCCGTCACCACCGGACGCCTCCAGCTCAGGCGGCTTACCCTGAACTGCTCGAACACGGGATTCCTCCACATGCACGTCACGCCGAAGTTCCGGCCCACCAGCACCTATACCTTCACGGGCCGGGAACTCGGGCACGGCACCAACATCATCGGGGCGATCCCCCTCTACACAGGCACGATCAACTTCCCCATTCTCAGCCTGAACACACAGGTCGAAGTCAAAGTGGGGAGTGATTCCTTCCTTCCCTTCGCGCTCGTCAACGCCAGTTGGGAAGGCTTCTACAACACCAGAAACGCGAGGGTATAAACGCACTATGGGATTTGATCCAATGACTATGGCGGTGGCCTCCTTCGTGATCGGGGCGGCTTCGTCCGTCGCGTCGGGCGTGTCCGCCAGCCAGCAGGCAAAGGCCCAAGCGCAGTATCAGGAAGAACAGGCCGCCGAATACGCCCGCGTCAACGAACTCAACAACAAGGCCGCCGCGCAGGAATACGTGGAGCAGTCCGCCGCCGAACGCATGGCGCAGATGCAGGAACAGGACAAGGCATCCCGCGACGCGCAGGAAGTCCAGAAAGAAGCCCTGCAAAAGAAAGGCGAAATGCTGGCCTCGACCAACGCCTCGGGGCTGGCTCTGGATTTCCTCATGGCGGACTACGAACGGCAGGAGGCGACGCGCAAAGACATGATCCGTGAAAACTACGAGATGAGTTCCGCCAAATCCGATCTGAACGTCAACGCCTACAAGGACAGGGCGCAGAACCGGATCAACGGGCAGCAAAACTACATCTCACCCGGCTCATCCTATTCGACGGGCATGAACGTGCTCGGAACGGCGCTCGGCATCGGAGGGGCGGGGGCCACGGCCTATGACCGCTACTGGACCGCCAAGAACAAACTCGACGGAGTGAAATGATCATGAGCACCGCACGAGAACGCGAAGCCAAAACCATCAAAAAAGATATAGGCGGGAACGCTTCCCTGACCCCCGCCATCAACGCCCAAGGGCTCAGTTCATTCAGCTACGCCCTCCCCGGAAAAGTCGGCTATGACCGTTACGCCGGGGCCGGACTGCGGCAGCTTACCGCCAACCTTTCCAGTATCGAGCCGAGCATCGCCCACGCCCACATGAAACTGTTGGACAGGCGTATAGCCGAGGACAAGTCCGCCGCCTCCCTGTTCGCCGTGGAAAACCCCGAGCTGACCAAGAATATGGAGGCGTGGCGTCAGGCGTCCGAGAAAGACGAGCGTATCCTCAACATGAACCCTTACGTCAAAAAGTACATCAAGCAGGAAATCCTCAAAACCTCGGCCCTCGGCTTCGACGCCGCGTTGAAGGATGCCTATGTCACCAGCGGCATGGTCAACGAAAGGGACCCTGAAAAGATCCTCAAATGGGGACAGGATTTCCGAAAGCAGTACACCGAACAGGCGGGCATCAAAGGTGAAGGCAAGGACATGGACCAGCTCGACATAGCCGAGCACTACACGGCCTACACCACCACTTCCCTCGACAACCTCCTCGGCAAGCACAACCGGGACGTGGAAAGCCAGAACGCCAACCTGCTCGAACAGCAGATGTTCCAGAACATCTCCGACACCCTCGCCGGAAAGATGAACCCCCTCACGGGCGGTTACAACGTACACATCCCGACTGAACGCCAAAGCTATGTAACGGATGCCGCTCAGGTCATCATGGGCAAGGCCGAGGAAATGAAGAAGCTCGGCTACTCGCAGGACCGCGTTCTTGGGATGCTCGGCAAGGCCGTGCTGATGGGCAACCACTCCGCAGCCGTAGCCGAAGGACTCGCCAAAAGCCTCACCATCAACATCAATGGAAAACCCGTGAGCCTCCTTTCGCAGCCGGGCATCGCCAAAGGCATCGAAGCCCTCAAAGACAAGGAAATCGAAAGGGCTTGGCAGGCCGAATCACGGTCGCACACCAGAGAAGAATGGGCGCGCCAACGGGCGATCCGCAATGCCATGTCAGCGGGGACGGCCTATGGTTCCCAAAACGACGACCTCACGCGGGAAACGGTCGTGGACAAGCTGCATCTCTGCACCGATGAAACCTATCCCGAGTTTGTCAGGAACGCACGGGCCGCCGCGCAGGGGCGTTATCTCAAGCCGGAGAACCAGATCGATCTCGGCAGGCTCAAATACGGCATCATCACGGGCACGGACGGATTGGCCGCCGTGGAGGAAGGCATACGGACGGGCCGCATCCCGCCGAGCGAAGCCTCCGTGTATCAGAATCTCGCCCTGTCCCAAAAGGCGGGAGAGAACACCAACCTGTCCTCCTCCATCCAAGACATCGGCAAGACCTTCCTTTCAGCCATCACCGGAGCTTCCGTGGAAGAAGCCGGAGCCATGTACATGGCCTACTCGACCGGACGCAAGGCTCCCGTCGGCGTCATTGCCGAGGCCATGAGCCAGCTCCCCGGCATCACTACCGAGTTCGAGAGCTTCATCAACGAGCAACGGGCCAAGAAAGGCAAGGAAGATGCGGCACTCACGCAATCCGAAATGCTCCTGTACAAGCAGCAGTTCATCGCGGAAAAGCTCCCCACAAGCATCAGCACGCTCAAAGAACGCTATGCGGTTGAAAAAGCCGCGACATCTGAGAATGCCGCAGATAAGAAAGCCTTTTCCAACATGATGCAGGATCGTGTCCCCACCATCTATGACGAGGAACAGAACAAATGGGGCTATACCGCTTATAACCCCATAAAAGCAAAAGCCTACACATCTTCATTCAATGCCCTGAATACCCTCTTCCCCGATCAGATTCCCGAAGAGGACTACAGGGGGATGCACAGCGTTCAAGACATGCTGGCCTATGCCCAAAGCCATACGCCGGGCGGCTTGTCGTGGCAGAACACCTTCTTCATCGCCGTGGGAGCAACACCGGATTCCCTCGGCGTCACCACAATACAGCAGGCCATCGACTATATTCCCAAGCACTTTGAACAGATGGGCTACAAGGTAAAACCCAGACCAGTCGTGCTCATCCCCAATGACGGAGGCCAGCAGAACCAATGAACAACACGATTGAAGTAACCCTCAACGGCTTGGAGGGCGGGGAAGAAGCCCTTTCCAGTATGCACGGGCTTGGCGAAGCCCCTCTCAATGCCACGGATGCCAACATCACGGCCCCCGCCGCCGTCGCCGAAAACGCTCCAGCCCCCTCCACGGATACATCCCCAAAAGACGATGATCTTTCCTTCTTCGATTACGTCGGAGATGTGATCAAGGGCATCGCCAACGGCCCGGTGAACTCCGTCAACGAAACCATCGACCTTGCGGGAACCATCCTGAACGGCGGGGAGGAAGTCGACGTCGCCAAGGCCACCAAAGGCAGCGGCTGGCTCACGGACATGAGCAACTTTGGGGAGACGCAAACCTCGGCAGGGAAATTTGCCGAAGACATCTCCACGTTTGTGTCCGGCTTCGTTACCGGGGGGAAACTGCTTGAAGGCATAAAAGTGCTGCAAGGCGCAGGCAAGGGTGCCATAGCCGCCCGAGGTGCCGCCAAGAGCTTCTACTCCACCGTTACCTCGTTTGACGGGCACGAAGAAATGCTCTCGAATATGATTCAGGAACACCCGGCATTACAGAACGTGGTGACGGAAGCCCTTGCCGTAAGCAAGGACGACAACGAAATCGTGGGCCGCCTCAAGCATGGGCTGGAAGACCTCGGCATCGGTATGGCTCTTGAGGGGGCCATCTCCCTCTATGGAGGGTGGAGGCTGGCGCAGGCCACTAGCAAGAGCACCAAGGAAAAAATCGTAGCCGAAACAGCCCGCCAACTGGAACAACTGCGCGGCGATAAAGAGATGCCCCATGATCTCGCCGCCGGGACAGCCGGTAAAAGCGAACCTCCCCTTCCTTCCGCAGCGGGAGGAAAAGAAACCACGCCTCCCGCCTCTGAGCATACGCTTCCTGAATCCCAAAACACCGATGCGCTCACGCCAGCCAAAGCGGAGGAACACCCGCTCAAGCCTTCCGAAGCCATCAAAGCCGACACTATCAAGGAACATATCCTTGATGTCGTCACGTCCACCAAGAGCAGAGAGGAAGTCGTTGAGAGCCTGTCCAAGGATTACAACATCCGCACGCATCTTATCCGTGATGAGAACGGCCTCCGCATCCTTGACGACATCAACGAGCAGATCTCCCCCGCAACCCTGAAAGGTCAGGGCGTGAAAACCTTCGATGCTGTGCTCAAGGACGCTGAACGGCTCAAGTATTACGGCATGGACAGAATCCAGAAGGTGGTCGAACTCGCCGCTTCCGGCGACATCCCTCTGAACAAGGCGAAACGGACCCTGACACTCCTCAAGGATGGCACGGAGTTCTGTTCCCGTGAACTCTACAGGATCGCTGAAAAGATGGAGGTGAACCCGGCAGCCGTCTCCCCGCAGGAGATGCAGGACTTTGTATACCTAAAGGAAAATCTCGATAACCTGTATCTCGCCGAACGGAACCTGACCACGGAAGGCGGGCGGCTTTTGAGCTTCATGCGCAATGAGGGCGGCATATTCAGCGACGAAAAGATGTTCAAATGGTATGCCTCCCCCACAGGCGGCACCACGGAGCAAATCGCCAGTGAACTTGCCAAGAAAGGCTATACCCCCGATACAATCAAGAAGATGGCCCGTGACATACGCCTGAACAAGGACAACCTCGGAGCCGTCGCGCAGGCGGCCCACAGCGTCAAACCCGGATCATGGTTCAACGTCTTCAACGAGTTCCGCATCAACAACATGCTGTCCGGCCCCTTCACGCTTGCCGCGAACGCGACGACCAACGGCTTGAAAACCCTGCTCATGCCTGCCGAAAAGTACCTCGCGGGCACCATCATGCGGGATGACGCCGTGCAGCGCGAAGCCCTCGACACTTTCTCCGGCCTGTTTCGTTACTGGAATGACAGCTTCCGTCTGGCGAAAAAGGCGTGGAAGGTGGAGGACAACATCCTCGACCGGATGGGCGGAAAGATGGAAACCAACTCGGCGGCGATGACCTATGAGAACATCCGCAACCTCATGCTCAAGGACGCCCCGAAAGGAGCCGAGCTGTCCCCTCTTCAAGAGAACATAGCCCGAGCAATGGGTCTGGTCGGCCCCTATCTCCGCATCCCCTCCCGGTTGCTGATGAGCACCGACGAGTTCTTCAAGCAGTTGAACTACCGATCTTCCCTCTCCGCCTCGCTCCTGCGGAAAGGCCGGGAAGCGGGCATCAAGGATGCCGGGGAGCTGGCCCGCTATGTCGAGGAGCAGCTTGCCCTCGCTTTCAAGAAAGACGGTTCCGCCATCCGGGGCCGCTATGCGGACGATGCCGTCAAGGACAGCATCCAGTACGCAAGGGAATCCACATGGACGCAGGATCTCGGACGGAACACGCTTGGCGGCGGCATCCAGAACCTTGCCAACACCCACCCCGTCCTCCGCATCGCCATACCCTTCATCAAGACGCCGACGAACCTGTTTCGCGACTTCGTGGCCCATACGCCCGGCGTCGCGCAGATGACCAAAACCTACCGGGAGGCGATCAAGGCGGGCGGGGAACAAGCCGCCCTCGCCCAATCCAAAATGGCGATGGGTGCCCTGATGTGGACCGGAGCCGTCATGATGGCGCACAGCGGGCAGATCACAGGTTCCCCTCCGAAGGACAACAAGCTCCGGCAAGCCCTTGAAGCCACAGGCTGGCAGCCCTACAGCATCAAGGTCGGGGACAAATACCTCTCCTACAGACGTCTCGATCCCGCAGGGATGTTCCTCGGCATTGCCGCAGACCTCGCCGTTGCGGGCCAGTATCTCAACAAAGACCAGTATGATGATGCCGTCTCTATGGCTGTAGCCGCCCTGTCGAACAACGTCACGTCAAAGACGTACATGCAGGGAATCAGCGAACTTATAGACTTCATCAATGATCCCAATGAAAAGGCCATCCAGTATTTCGGCAGGATGGGGGCTACCCTCGTCCCCTTCGCATCGGCGGCCCGTTTCACCCGCCAACAGATCGACGACCCCATGCGCGAGATGCGCGACTTCATGGACTACACCATGAACACCATCCCCGGCTGGTCCTCCACCCTCCCCGCCCGGAGGAATTGGGTCACTGGAACTACTATCAACTACAACCTCATCCCCTCGAATGCCAACGACACCGTGCTTGATGAACTGAACAGGATGGCGGAAGGCATTTACGGCCCACCCGCCAAGAAACTACATGGCGTCGAGCTTTCCACGGCACAGTATTCCCGGCTCAACGAGCTGCACGGCACGACGACCATCGGCGGCAAAACGCTGCATGAGTCCCTAGGGGAATTGTTCGCCAGCCAGCAATACGACATCGACAGGAACACCATTGGAGATCCGCCCGACAAGGAACGCGGCCCCCGCGCCGTCGCCATTAACCGCATCATCCATGCATACCGACAGAAAGCGCAAGACGAACTGCTCAGTGAGGACGATAGCCTCCGCCATGAAGTGCGGAAATCCGACTACCAACGCCTCGCCTCCAAACGCGGGACCATGACGGAAAACAACCAACAGGAACTCTTGGATGCGCTTCTAACGTATTAACTCCCTCTCCCCGCCTCACACCCACCATACGGATGAACAGGCGACCTTCCGATCTCAATGATCACAGGAAGGCCGCCTTTTCATCATGAGCCATAACTTCAAACAAGGAGCATTTATGTCCTACAGTTACGTCACCTATACGGGCGACGGAACGACCCAAGACTATATCGTCCCCTTTCCCTACCTGAAAATCTCCGACGTCAAAGTCAGCCTTGACGAAGCGGAACAGAACGCCCTCGCCTACTCATGGCACACATCCGGTACCATACGCTTCGTCACGGCCCCGCCCAACGGGGCGTCTATCCGCATCCAACGCATCACGGACAAGGTGACGCCCGCCGTGGACTTCCGCGACGGCTCCACGCTCACCGAAGCCGACCTTGACCTCGCGGTGACGCAACTCCTCTACATCGCACAGGAAGCCTACGACGCCCTCGACGGGGAAACCGCCGTCGCCGCGAAGGACAAGGCTGAGAAAATCCTCAAGGAAGTCGAAGAGGTATTCGCCAAGACACAGATCGAGATCAACTACTTCCGCAAGATGTGGATCGACGTGCAGGAGTCCCCCACCGCGCCCGGTCGCGGCGAATATGATTTCACGTCCGGAAAGATGACCTTGTATGTCCCCGCTGGCCCCGTTGGGCCACAAGGTCCGATGGGACAGGAAGGGCCACAAGGTCTTCCCGGCGCACAGGGAGAGCAAGGGCCACGCGGCATACAGGGGCCGCAGGGCATCCAAGGCGAACGAGGCCCGGAAGGACAGCAGGGACCGATGGGTCCGCAAGGCATCCAAGGGCCAAAAGGGGAGACTGGAGAGCGCGGCCCCCAAGGTCCGCAAGGCATCCAAGGGGCAACTGGCGCTCAAGGGCCTCGGGGCGAAACCGGACCTGTAGGCCCGATGGGACCGGAAGGGCCTCGCGGCATTCAAGGAGAGCGTGGTCCCCAAGGCCCCGAAGGTCCTAAAGGAGCGACTGGCGACAAAGGCCCCATCGGGGATTCTCCGCTGCCTCTCACATTCGGAAACTTCTCTGTCAATACAGATGGCTACTTGCAGTTTGAGTATAACGGAGGCCCTGTGGACAGCTCCATGTTCAACCTCAACCCGGAAACCGGAATATTGGAGGTCATTATAGCGTGAGCAACATCATGCAAATCGGCAAGGTCCGCCCCACCTATAAAGGTGAGTGGGATGCGGGGCAAGCTTATGAAACCTTGGATTGGGTCCTCTATCGCGGGATCGCCTATCAAGCGATTAAGGACGTCCCCATAAACCGGGAACCTGATGCCGCCACCGACTATTGGGTCGCTACCGGAATGAAGGGCGATAAAGGCGACAAAGGAGAGACAGGAGAACGGGGACCTGCTGGCGTGGACGGCAAGGACGGGGCTCCCGGCATCCAAGGGCCTAAAGGCGACAAGGGAAATCAAGGCATCCAAGGACCTAAAGGAGATACAGGCGCAACGGGGCCACAAGGCCCGCAGGGGACCGCTCCGGAACATAAATGGGCTGGAACCAAACTGGCCTTCCAGAACCCTGACGGCTCATGGGCTGACCCCGTAAACCTCATTGGAGCGCAGGGGGTTCAAGGCCCCGAAGGACCCATCGGCAAACAAGGCATCCAAGGCCCTGTTGGACCGCAAGGCCCCGCTGGACCACAGGGGGTGGCAGGCCCCAAAGGAACTTCGCTCAACCTGAAAGGCGCATGGGCCGCAGACGTCGCGTATGTCTGCACCACCGTGCAGATTGACGTGGTGACGCATAACGGAAGCTCCTACGCCTGCAAGAAAAGCCATACCTCCACCTCATCCATCCTGCCCACGAACACCACCTACTGGACGCTGATCGCGCAACGGGGCGAACCGAGAGAGCTGTCTGACTCTGTAATATCAAGTTCCAGCAACATTGCTGCGTCATCAAAGGCCGTGAAGACGGCCTACGACAGGGCTGAAACCAAACTGTCTTTGTCCGGCGGCGTAATGAGCGGGCGTATCGGCGGTATTGCGGGGACCTACAATGCCGACGTGACTGCAAGATGTGTAAATAGTGCCCTTGAAATACGCGAGAACGGAAAAGTAAAAAATACGCAATCAGACATAGCATACGCTCCGGCGATTGGATTCCATTGGGCAGATGTAGTTGCGGGAACACTTGTGCTGAGAAGCGACGGTATATTTTCCTTTCTGAAACAGAATGGCAGCAGAGCCGTTGTTGATTGTGATGTCCCGTATGCAACTGCGGCAAACAAGCTCCGCAGGGAAGGGGGTGTCGATACAAACTGGTATTGGTCTGGTCAGGGAGGCCAACCCGGTTGGCTGTGGGGAGGCAATGACGGCGTCAACATGTACGTCTACAACCCCTCAAATTTCAGCGTGAACTATGCCAATTCCGCCAACTATGCGAACAGTGCGGGTAGCGTTGGGATGGCGGGGAATACGAATCTCATCACCGGGGCAATACGGAGAGGACGTACGGAATGGGTATCTAGTTCGACACATAGGGTCGTCGGACCGAGCGGCGGACAGTTCGCCGTCTTTTATCCGATCACCTTGTGGTATTTCAACACAACGATACAACCCGGAGTCTATGAGGGCGGACACGTCTTTGGGACCTTTTTCAGAGATAATTTCCCTGATGAAGAATTCGGCGTATTTTTTCAGGTAGGGTAACACCGTGGAATATACAATTGATGGCGATATTCTTTTGGATGAGGCGAACCACAAATGGGATCTTTCTGAAATCATTTTGCGCGGTGATGGCTCCTATGTGCTTAAACGGGTGGATCTTGTTCTTGGAAGCGGCCTCTATCATGTCCCGAACGATGGCGAGTGGACGGACATGCATAATGTGCTTGCTGACTATGTGAAGCGGCACCCCGAAGTTGTACAGGATGAATCCGCCAAAACGCCTACGCTGGAGGAACTGAAAGCAGCGAAGAAGGCATGGATCGACGCTGAAACGTCCGCCGCCATTGCTTCCGGGTTCGACTATGCCGTGGGCGGAGTCACCTATCATTTCAGCTATGACACCTTTGACCAGCAGAATTTTGCGGATACGGCGAACGTCTGCCTGATGAAGCAATCGGGAATGCCGGGCCTGCCGGACTCCGTAACGTGGAACGCCTACACGCCGGGCGGTGAGCTTGAGCGTTTGACGTTCGACGCATCGGGCTTCCTCGCGCTCTACGCGGGCGGGGCCATGAAGCACAAGAACGAGACGATGCAGCGCGGCGGGGAACGCAAGGCGGCTGTGGAGGCCGCGACCACGCCGGAAGAGGTTGAAGCCGCGTGACCTACGGAAAACACATCCTCATCGGCTTCGATCAATTCCTCAACACCCTGTTCATGGGCTGGCCCGACGAAACACTGAGCAGCCGATGCTGGCGGTGGGAACAGGCAGGCATCCGCGCATGGCCCCGTAAGCTTGTGGACACGCTGTTCTTTTGGCAGCCGAATCATTGCCGGAGTGCCTATGAAAGCGAACGCAAACGCCTCCAAGACCCTCCTGAACTCAGAAACGCGGGAGGCTAAATGGCAACGCCCTGCGCCCATGAAGCTGACATTTCCCTCCTCAATACCGCCATCGTCGAAATCAAAGACACCCTCAAAGATCTGAAAGAACTTCTCCTCTCCAACGCCGTCCTCTCCGAGCAGGTTTCCCATTTCAAGGAAAACATCACGAGCATCGACATCCGCCTCCGAAAGCTGGAGCTGGATGTGGCGCAGGGGAAGGGGGCGAACAGGTGGGTCGAACGTGTGGTCTGGTGCCTGACGTCAGCGGCGTTGGGGTACTATTTGAAGGGGAGTGTGTGACTGAGGAGGTAAAAAGTATTTGTCTGTGTATCATTAAAAATAAAGTGGTGTGCGAAGGTTCGCACAAAATGTTCGTAAAAACGAACAGTTATACAAACAACACTCAATAATTATAGCAAGTTGCAACTTTTGCAATCTTGCAAATGTATTCCTTTTGGTATATTCTAAATATAGAAAAAAGGGCAAGGAAGTGCGCCAACACTCCCCTGCCCCCGGCAGAGTTGGATGTTCGTTTTTTTTTTCGAGGCCTTCTCTCGCTGGCTTGAGGATTAGCTCAACGAATTTGACCCCGACAGGCATACCCCGCCCGTCGGGGTCGCCTTTTTACCAAATAAGAGTCTGCAACAGACTCAAAGCACGCTCAAGCCATAGCCCAACGAGCCACGCCAGAGCAGCGTCCTGCAACTTCTCAGTCACATTCGGCAACAAGCACCTCCTTCCCAACTGTCTGCCGACCGCAGCGGGAGAAGGCCGCCTATAATTGTATCTAACGCCTACCCAATACGCAATCCCCTTTTTTGAAGGAGGACTTTAAAAGTGACACCATCCGACAACCGCGCATCCGAGTCCGCACTCGCGGAACTTCACGGCGTCGTGGCGAAGCTCCTTACGTCCCGGCTCCAGTCCGGCGATGTCTCTACGGCGGACATCAACGCCGCGATCAAATTCCTCAAGGACAACGGCATCGACTGTGCCGGGTCCGCGAACCCCGACGTACAGGATCTTGTGGCGAACCTTCCGACCTTCGAGGATGTCTCGAAAGATGAAGTGAGCCTCCTCAACTAACCTCCCCTACAACCACGCCCCATTTTGAACCCGATCTTCGAGCGTATGACTCGTTGGTCGGGTTTTCTTTTACCCACTGGAAACATGTTCACCTTCACATGTATTTTGGAGAAAAACATCATGTCCAATAAGAATCTTCCCCCCGTCAACATACCCAAGGATGAACTCAAGGCGATCATCACGCATGACAAGGAGCGCTTCTCAAAAGGCCACCTTACGCCGCTCCGGGCAGTTCGCCTGAAATGTCTGGACTGTTGCGGAGACAGCTCCAAAGAGGTTGAGGCGTGCTCTGCTGTATCCTGCCCTCTGTGGTGGTATCGGAAAAGCCCTTCAAGCCTTGATGCTCCGAAGGCCAGGAAGCAATCAAAATATCCTACGGCTGCTCAGGCCATCAAAGCGATGTGCAAGGAATGCTGCGGGGAAGATCTCAAGGGCTGCGACATGGACGAATACAGCTGGTGCCCCCTGCTCCAATACAAGAAGCAGAAGGCAGCCAAACGCCCTGTTCTCAGCGAGGCCGAACGCGCGCGACGGTCTGAGCGAATGAAAGCTGTTCTTGCTCGGAAAGCCAGTTAAGGTGAACACCAAATGCCCCGAAAGAAGTTTTCCCGACCCAATAGTCGGGTTTCTTTTTTCGGGGCATTTTTTCTTCAACAGCACACACCACTGGAGGTTTTGTTACGAACACCCCGACTTCCATCCCCCCGATGCCGGAGAAGCTGGCCGACTTCCGGGTCTTCCTCACGCTTGTCTGGCGGCACCTGAACCTTCCCGACCCCACCCCCATTCAGCTCGACATCGCCCTGTACCTCCAGCATGGGCCGAGGCGAAAGATCATCGAAGCCTTCCGAGGCGTGGGCAAGTCGTGGATTACGGCGGCCTATGTCGTCTGGAGGCTCCGGCAGAACCCCAACCTCAAATTCATGGTGTTGTCCGCATCGAAAGACCGCGCCGACAACTTCACGACGTTCTGTTTGCGGCTCATCAATGAAATCCCTATCCTTCAATGCCTCATCCCCCGCACCGACCAGCGGTGCTCGAAGCTCTCGTTCGACGTTGGCCCCGCACGGGCCGACCATGCGCCGAGCGTGGTCTCTAAAGGTATATTCTCCCAGATTACAGGTGGGAGAGCTGATGAAATAATCAGTGATGACGTAGAGGTGGCTAATAATAGCTTCACACAGTCCATGCGGGATAAGCTCAGTGAGAGCGTTAAAGAGTTTGAAGCCATCCTGAAGCCCGGCGGTATCATCACCTATCTTGGCACCCCGCAGACCGAGCAGTCCCTCTACAACCAGCTTCCCGACCGTGGGTATGCCGTCCGCGTATGGCCCGCACGGTATCCGTCAGATGACCAACTCATCAACTATGGCGGCGAACGGCTGGCCCCGTTCATCCTCAAGCGCCTTGAAGCCTCCCCTACCCTTGTCGGGCGCACCACGGACCCGCGCAGGTTCTCGGACGACGACCTCCTCGAACGCGAACTCTCGTATGGGCGCAGCGGGTTCCAGCTCCAGTTCATGCTCGACACCCGGCTCTCCGACATGGAGAAGTACCCCCTCAAGCTCGGGGATCTGATTGTCATGTCGTGTTCGGCTACCGACGCCCCGGAGAAACCCATATGGGCTGCGGGCACCACAAACATCCTGAACGACGTCCCCTGCGTCGGCCTGAACGGGGACAGCAGGTACTATGGCCCCGCTTTCCTCCACGGCACATGGCTCCCGTACACAGGTTCCGTCATGGCGATTGACCCGGCTGGACGAGGCAAGGACGAAACCGCCGTGTGCGTCGTGAAGATGCTGAACGGCTACCTGTACGTCACGGCAATGCGGGCCTATCAGGAAGGCTACAGCGAGGCCACCCTCTCCTCCATCGTCCAGCTTGCCAAGCAGCAGGCGGTCAACCATGTCATCATCGAGGCCAACTTCGGGGACGGCATGTTCACCAAGCTCATCAGCCCATACTTCACCAAAACACACCCCTGCCGCATCGAAGAGGTCAAGCACAGCAAGCAAAAGGAAGCACGGATCATCGACACCCTCGAACCCGTCATGAACCAGCACAAGCTCGTCATCGACAAGAACCTCATCCTTTGGGACTACAACCTCTCCACCAAGAACCTTCCCCCTGAGACGGCCCTTAAGTACCAGCTCATGTACCAAATGAGCCGGATTACCAGAGACAGGGGAAGCCTTGCTCATGACGACCGCCTCGACAGCCTCGCTATAGCGGTCGGGTATTGGGTCGAACAGATGGGACAGGATGTGGACAAGAGGATGCTCATCCGCCAAGACCACCTCATGCTGGAGGAGATGAAGGCATGGGAAGGGAATGCTAAGGGGGTGAACGTGAAGATCGGAATTACGAACAACCCCGAACTCTCGGAGATGCTGTTCACTTTCCACGGCACGGTCGTCAAAGGGAATGATGATACAGGTGGTGGGCATCAGCACTATAAAAGATTAAGAAACTGGACTGGTGGGGGGAGGGGTACGAGGAAGATCCTCCGGTAGAACGTGAGGGGAGGGGGAGCATGTAGACCTCCCTCTACCCCTTCGGGGAAGACCTCCATTCTAGGGTCATTTTCTAACATACTGATTTTATTAAGATGGATGATCTGTGATCCATGATCATGCTGACTTTCTAACTAGTTGAAATCATTATGATTGATGATATTGATAGAATATTCTATTTATTCAATATCGAAAGCTAGTTGGAATTAGGTTCCACCTACGGAGAGAGCGAAAAATAAATTCGACAAGAAGCTACTTTCAGTATCTTAAAAAATCTTACGTTACCCTAAAGAACCGAACGTGGGACTTAAACAAAGAGATCTAATTTAGATCAAGATCACCTTAATGATCAGAATCTATACGTTACCTTATAGACTCGTATATTGTCTTACCGTTTCCTTTCCGTTATCATATAGGCAGACCAAAATTTGCTGAAAAATGTGAAGGGCCTACCGCTATCTGATTGATCCCCGATTCCCCCATGCCCTCCCGCCGCTCTCGTGGTGGTGGGGGATGGTCACAGGGAGGGAGTCGAGCCGTTGAACCTATATATATGGGCCGTTTTGCAATTCATTTGCAATCAAATGTACCTAACATGCCGTAATCATACGATAGCATGTCGGATTGATAATCTCATTCTCATTGAGGGGGTATGGGGAGGTCTACGGAAGGATTGCCGGGGGTGGTGTTGGCAGGACTGTCAACTTTGTTTGCAGTTGTAAGGATTGACTGCCAACTTTATTCTCATTTTGATAAAAATCGATTAAATTCTACTAACATAATGCAATGAATAAAGAAAAAATAAAGAATATTGGAATTCAAGTCACTGTAGCTCTTGCGGTTATTTTTTGTTTAAAAGTCTATCACTATATAAAAAACAAAACAGAAAGTAAAAATATTGTAGCCTACTCAAACGAGAACAAGACACAAGTTCAAGAAAAACACTTATATCTAGCTGATGAAATAAAAGTATCAGGAAACACAAAAGAAGAACAGATTGATTCATTTTGTAATAACTTTAGCGTAGCTTTTAACAATACCCCCATAGAAAAAAGATATGAACTTTTTATAAATATTATACATATAAGTTTTTGTAGAATAGCTATGCTTAATATAGATGTAGACAATCTAGAACCTATAGAAATACCAACAGAAGGAATGAAGGCGATTTACTACATTCAAGAGGCCATGCAAAAAGAAAATCAACCATTCAAACTAGCAACTATTTATCAAATATCATACGGATTAAAAGATAAATACCCTTCATTATGGGAATTAAAGCTATTACTTTCAAAAAATGAATCTTTAAAAAAACAATTCCTAGATCAACAATATAAAAAAGCAATAACTGATATTGAATTAGGTTTAAATTTAAATGAACTTGCTTTAATTAAAGAAAAAATAAGACTAGCACAGGGATAAAATATGCCAGCACTACCGGGATACTACACAACAAAAGAAGCGGCGGAAAAGCTAGGTTACAAAACACCTGATAGTCTGCGCCAATATTGTGCACAAGGTAAAATTCCCGGTGCACAGAACATAGGGCGTATGTGGTTTATACCTGTTGAATGGGTAGAAAGAAAGGAAAATGAACCTATAGATCCAAAAGGAAACAGAGGGTTAGCGCGAGAATCGAAAAAATGATACGGACGTATTGACATCTACTCTGTAACAGAGTAGAAAGGAATCACGCAAGGGAACAAGCCCTAAGCCTGGTTCCTTTTCTTTTTATCCTATCTACTCTGTTACAGAGTAGAATATCTTTGACAATCCCGCCCTTGGCTTCCTTGGAACCCTGCACGGCAGGCAACAGCCAAGAATAGAGAAAGTGAACGGAAACGAACAATAACACAGATACAAAAGTTTTTGCTTCCAACACCTTGCCGGGCATGGATCACACTTGTCCAACTGCATACACCAGACAGCGGGGGAACGGGTTCCGCCTCTCCCGGTCATAGTGGCGCATAGCATAAGGAACCATCCGGCAAGCTATGGAGTCAGAAACGAACGAAAAGAGCGATAATTGCCAACCTCTGCAAAAGGAGTTACACTTTAATCATGAGATACATCATAACAACCTTTCAAGGCTTAGGAATCGCGTTGGTAGCAACGGCTACCCTGCGCCTTCCTGATGTTTCCGGTGTGGGAACGTTGATAGGCCTTTGGTTGATTGTTTTTGGCTTTGTACTCCATATGTTGATTGGAGGTGATAAGAAATGACGGCTACTATCCTTTATATCATTATAGGTGTTGTTATGACTTGCGCGGGTATCGCCGCTTATATTGCCTATCGCAAGGGTTGGTTAAAGTAAGGCAATCTCTAAAAAGAACACGATTTCAAGAGGCCGTTGTGGTGCAAACCTAACGGCCTTTTCTTTTACCCTTCACCCATTTCACCACCACAAACAAGATAGGAAACACAATATGAATCTCACACAACGGGAAGCGGAATTGCTAGCCTATGCTTTCGGTGTATCCCTTCCCAAGCCTGAAAGTGAAGTCCACTTGCTTACCATGCAATCAGGTCGCACATGGTGGATCACCTTTTGGGACGGGGTTTATAAGGTACAGGAAGAACTATGATTAAGGATTTTCTTTATATACTAGGAAACATCCTGATACTCGGCTTTTTCATCTTCTTAGGACTCTTTGGAGTCCTTTTTTTGTAACCAATAATCATAAAAGGATCTGAATCATGACCGCTCTACTCTCTGAAAAGGAACTTGAACACAAGGCCGATAATGCTACAGCACTCTTTAGCGTTGATCCTTCCGATACATTTTACTGGCGCGAAATTCTCAATCATGCAAAGGATGAAGGGTTTTCTAGTGACGTCCGGGAATGGCAACGTATGCCGGGGGAAGAAAAGGAAAATGCAATAATTGGTCTTTATGAAAAGCTGTTGACTTCATATGATGAAGGTATTCTTAGCATTGATACTGTCGTTGTTAAGGATGTCCTTTTAAGCACTGGCGGCCCTGCTTCCGGTATTGAATTCCGCTTGATTGATTACGGCGATTCATACGAATTTCAAAATGCTAGATACTGGTATCAGGATTGGTTCACGCCTCGGCAATATTCACCTATTCCAAACGACATCGGGGAAAGGATGTTTGAGCATTTTGGGTTTGAATACAAGTAGGAAGAACCCTTTCTATTGATGATTCATTGTTCAATCATCAAAGAGGCGACTTGATTATAGCGAGTCGCCTTTTTCATTGATGGAACAAATATCAACAACAATGGAGTGATAAAATGGATGCCTTTTACACTGAAAACATTGTAACGGAAAAGTACGGCTACAACATGACTATCAACCTGTATCAAGATATCGACGCTCCAAATCCATTCGATGAATTCGACACACTCGGGACGCTCGAAACCTTTACCAGTGCGACAGAGTATAGGGAACGAATTGAACAACTTGATAAGGAACGGTCTATCTTTGTTGAGGGATCAACACTGGAAACAGAATATGTTATTTACGCTTCCCGTGCATGTATCAGGACAGCGTATAACGTCAAGCGTCTTACAAAGAAGATATTAGCAAAGGCATTTGATTGCCTCATGTCGGAACGCGCCATCTATGAAAACTGGTTGAATGGCGGCGTTACAGGCTACATAGTAACTGATGATGAAACAGGGGAAGAAATAGATTCCTGTTGGGGCTTTTATGATGACGATAATGATGAACATGCCCTTGAAGAAGCAAGAGAAGCAGCCGAAAACTATAGGCGACCAATACCCGCATGGGCAAAGAACTGGAAGCTGTTACCGGGACTGACGGCGGAACAGGTTGGAAATCCTTTTTTGCGTGTCGCGTAAAGTATGAGGTGTCTATGTGCACATTCTACAATATTGACGTTTCCGATATGACCATACGCCAGATCAACAGGCTCTTTCGCCAGCACGACACCAGCATGTTATGGCCTATTTGTGGGCGGTTCAACGCTACCGAAAGAGCAATCAGGCGTTTGCAGCGGACCGCTGAATACACCTACACAGACGGCCTTGAATATGCCCTTGCCCTTGATTCTGAAATAAGCCGCATTGTGAACGGGGAGGTCTAGATATGAGCATACAACATAGCCTTTTCATTGATGCCTATATCGGATGCCTTTTGTGGGCTGGAACAGACGATAACGGGGAGCCGTTAGACACTCATTACAACATCTATAATTTGTCCGCTGAAAGCCGCAGCCGCATTGTGAGGGACTGTCATTATTTTATGCTTGTCGCCTCTACTAGTGACATAGACCTTTCCGGCCTTGAAGCACAAGCGGGGCATGATTTCTGGTTGACACGCAACGGTCACGGCACGGGCTTTTGGGACAGACCGGAAATCTACGGGGAAGAAAATGCCCGCATCCTTTCGATTATGTCCCATTGTTTCGGAAATTGTGATCCAATCATCACTGATGATGAATATATTGAACTTGTATAGATTTTGCTTAGGTGAACTATGGAATTTATGCTTGTTATTCGTGATGGTGAATGGAAGCCTTGCGCCTATTTTATTGACGGGAAGCGCGTTTCTAAGGAGGCTTATAATATAATGGAATATGAAATTCAAACACACGGCGTTGCGGATTGCTTCCTTACACGCCGTTCCCGTAATGGAAATTGGCTTCATAGCTTTTCAGGTCGCTTGATACGTTGACCTGAACATATCAACACCATTGAAACATCAAAAGGCGGAACCTCATCAACAAGGGTTCCGCCTTTTCATTGTGGCAATGGTCGATTCTATTTAGCTTTATAAGACAAATCATTTGAAAGGACGGTCGCATGTTCAAGTATCTTTTGAAACTCTTCCTTTTTGGGTGCCTTATTCCCATTAAGCTCATAAAGGAGCGCAAGGTAATAAAAAACGTAGCGATTGAAGGGGGAAGGTTTGAGATCCGTCTTGGATTCCATACTAGCCTTAACAATAGCCCCGTATTCTATCTCAACACACTTGACAGCATTGTTCAAGAGCATCGTCCGGGTACTGACTTCTACATTCATCTTTGTTGATTTTAAAGCGGCTCTGCTTCCTATATAGGAAGCTATTATTGCCGCCACAAATGAGACACCCGCAGAGAGTAATACGTTTTCCATGTTCACCCGCCTTTAATACTATATAAAGAATGGAGACTATCGCATGGGTTACACAGTAGACAAAAAGACCGGAAAGATCATCCTTGTGCATGACGTTACCGTATCGTCAAAGGCCGTAAAACAGCCGGAAACACAACAGCAGCGCCAGCAGGAACAACAAACCGCCGCCACCTTGCCCGCGATTCCCGCCGCCTCTATGTCCTCCGCGCGGGCTTCTGCTCCCGGCACGTTTGTTTTCCCGGTCACGAGACAAAAGGTTCGGACGGTATGGCATGAGGGGAACGTCTGGTTTGTGGCAAAGGATGTTGCCGAGTGTTTGGGATTCACTCACCCGCAATCTGCAATTATTGATCATTGCAACCATGCGAAAGTGTTAAAAGGTGGCGAAACGCCACTTTTGACCTCCTCCCCTCGCGGCATCAACATCATCCCTGAATCCGACGTCTACCGCCTTGTCATGCGCTCCAAACTTCCCGCCGCCGAACAGTTCCAAACGTGGGTGTGCGAGGATGTCTTGCCCTCTATCCGCAAAACGGGCGGCTACGGCGGTTCACCTGCACCCGCCACCAAACCCCAAACCGAAGATCAGCTCATCCTTGAGGCCATGCAGGTATTATTGTCCAGAACCGAAACCCTCAAGGCGGAATTGGCCGAAGCCAAACCCAAGGCCGATTATTACGATGCTTTTGTGGACGACAGGGATCTTCTCACGTTCACGGAAGCGGGCAAACTGTTCGGCATGTCCGCCCAAAAACTCGCGGCATTCCTGCGCGACGCGAAAGGGACGCCGCACCATTGGCTGTTCAAGGGTTTCGACGGCGCAAACATCCCCTACCAGCCCATTATTGACCGAGGACTGATGAAGGTGAAGCACCGTACCAGTTCCCTCAACGGGATGCCCTGCACACAAGGGTATTTCACACCGAAAGGGATTGAGGCACTGAGGAAATTATTGAAGGCATAGGCCGCGACATCCTGCAAAGCCATAAAAGCCGGGAAGGATTATTCCAACCCGGCTTTTCTTTTACCCTTTGAACACATCATCAAGGATGAAACATATGTACGATGAAGATAACGATTATTCCGTACCGTTCCCCGATGAGACAGTATCAGAAATTATTGAAGAATCAGCAAAGCTCGTGGAAGGTAATTATTATGAAGCAGGTTATTGATAACAAGAAAAAGAAGTCTCTCCCCAAAGGTATTCGCCATCTTGCATCGGGTAAGTTTATTGCGGATGTCTGCATTAATGGAAAGCGTAAGACAAAAACGGTTGATACACTGGAAGAGGCTATTATTGAACGTCAGAAGATGTTGAATAATGATGTACCAACATCCTTTACCAAAGATCCCGATGACACCAGCGGCTGGACATTAAAACAGGCGTATGACCGTACCAAAAGCCTTTATTGGGAAGACTCGGCGTGGTCTTATAAGGTTGCCTCAAACTTCAAGAGCATTTCCACATATTTTGGCGAAACAATGCCCATAGCGAAGATCACCCTTGATGACATAGATGATTACGTCAACACTCTGCTCACCAAAGGGAACAGCAACGGTACGATCAACCGCAAACTCGCAATATTATCCCGTATATTCAGAACCGCCGTAGAGAGGGGCAAACTAGAAGTGGTGCCTAAAATCCCCCTCAGAAAAGAGGCTCACCATCGGGTACGCTTCCTGACGCAGGAAGAAGAAAATGCCTTTGTCAAAGCATTCATCCAGAACGGATATAACACCCATGCGGAAGTCTTTCTCATCCTTCTCTATACGGGGTTCCGCCTTGGAGAATGCTGGCGCATCGAATGCAGAGATATCAACCTTGAACTTGGAACAATCACGGCTTGGAAAACCAAGAACGGACATCCCCGAACAATACCCATTGTTGACAAGATCCGTCCCATTCTCGAACGAAAAATCTTCGAGGCGGGTGAAAACGGAAAACTCTTCCCCACCGCTGATAATCGCTGGTTCGAGAGCGCATGGAATCGCATCAAAAGGCTGTTGGGGCTTGAGAAGGATGTACAACTTGTTCCACATGCACTACGCCACACCTGCGCCTCCCGGCTGGCCCAACGAGGCGTCAGCATGATGGTCATTAAGGAATGGATGGGGCATAGCAACATCAAGACCACAATGCGCTATACACACCTCTCTCCCAAGGATCTTCAAGAAGCAGCAAAAATTCTTTCATTATAATGAGATACGTATTTTTTGCAATATTTGTATTTCAACTTGCTATTCGCATTTTCTTAAAGAATAATACTTGTTATTCCACATACTAATGTAAATAGGTTCGGACAGTTTATCCGAGACGGTTTCATCCTGATACACGGTTTCACCCCTTCCAAACGGCATCCTGCTGCAAGGCGGAACGCATTGCGAGCCTTGCCTCTCCACGTTCCGCCATTCCATCTCTCCAGAGGAAAATATCTTCTAAGTTCCCTACCTGGGCATTGCGCGACCGGCGAAAAACGAGGCTTCCCTAGGCTATCTCTCTCCGGATGCCCCGTTTTTGTACTTCGCAATCTTCCGGGCGGCCGTGGGCTGGCTGATCCCCAGCGCCTTCGCAACCCCGGTCGTGGTCCCGCAGGCCTTATACGCTTCCAGAATCATGCGCCGTTCAAGCGTCTCCAGCGCATCGGGCAGGCTCTTGCCTATCGGGCTTTCCGGATTCTCCTGATGCCGGAACATGTGTTCCGGCAATTCGTCCGCCTTGATGACGCCCCCTGAAGAGACGATCACGAGCCGTTCGATAACGTTGCGCAGCTCACGGATATTCCCCGGCCACGAGTAGGCGGCGAGATGCCGCTTCACTTCATCGGAAAAAACCTTTTCCGTCCCGTATTTGGCGTTCATCTCCCCCAGAATGCTCAGGCACAGCGGCACGATCTCCTCGCGCCGTTCCCGCAGGGGCGGAATCCATAGCGGCAGGACATTGAGCCGGAAAAACAGGTCACTGCGGAAACGCTTCTTCTCCACCAGCGCCTCCAGATCCTGGTTTGTCGCCGCCACCAGCCGGAAATCAATGGAAACGGGCTTTACCCCGCCGAGCTTGACGATCTGCTTTTCCTGGATCACCTGCAACAGTTTGGACTGGAGCCGCAGGGGCAGTTCTCCGATCTCGTCGAGGAACAGCGTGCCCTTGTCCGCCAGTGCAATCCGCCCTTCTTTCCCCTTATGGCTGGCTCCGGTGAACGCTCCGGCCTCATAGCCGAACAACTCCGACTCCAACAGCGGGGCGGGGATGCCCGCACAATTGATTTCGACCAGCGGCCCGTTCGTGCGGTCGCTCAGATGGTGCACCAGACGGGCGACCACGTTCTTCCCGACCCCGGATTCTCCCGTGATGAGCACGGTCGTATTCACCTTGGCCAGCTTTTCGATGGTCGCGGCTATGGCCCTCATGGTCCCGCTGAAAGGCAGGCCTCCGGAGGTTTGGGGCGCATTCGGGGACACCAGCGCGCTGATTTTTTGGTATTCCTCATGCAATCGGCGTGAATAGCGCATGTCCACGCTGTAGCTCACCACAAACGAGACATCCCCGTCATCATCATAGATGGGAACGCCGGTAACGATATTGTATTGCCCCGAGCGCGTGGCCTCGGTCAGCGTGACCACCCGGCGGGTTTTGAGGACGAGGGCCGCCACGGATGGCGAAAACACTTTTTCCGCCTCCAGTTCATAGGTGGTCCTGCCGATGACCCGGTCGCGGCTGATCCCGTAATTGCGCTCAAAGCAGCTGCTCACCCAGCGCATGACGCCGTTGTGGTCAACGATGGCGACGTTGTCGTGGATGGCCTCAATGACGGAAAACAAATCTTCCGTACTCGGTAAAGCGGCATCGAACGGCGACATGGCGGAGCCTCCTGCGGATGTATTCAATACTGAATAGGCTATTCATGTTTGAATAACAAGCTCTCCACAGGGAATTTTTTCTTTTTTTGTGTTATATTACCGGATGATAGAGAAATCAATATTTGTTCCTCCTCCCCTGTGGGACAACACATTATTCATATCTGAATAGCCTTTCACTGCTGTCCTGAGGACAATCTATTTTTATTTCAACATATTACACTATGGCATGTACCTTGCTTATTAAAAAACAAAACCACCTTCCGACAAGGACAAGGAGCATGACATGGGCGTTCCCGTCAATTCACTGGCTTCCCCCCGTTTCTGCGGGGTCCGCACCTTTCAGCGCCTGCCGCATTCCGCCGATTGTTCCGGCAACGATTTCGCCGTGCTCGGCGTGCCTTTCGACACGGCCACCTCATATCGGCCAGGATGCCGGTTCGGCCCGGCTGCCATCCGGGATGCCTCCAGCATCCTGAAGTCCTACCACAGCGTTCTTGACGTGGATATTTTCGAGCACTGCCAAGGCGTCGACGCGGGCGATGTGGATATCATCCCCGGCTATCTCGACGAGTCCTTCGAGCGCATCGAAGCCGCCGTCGCGGGCGTGCTCGACGCCGGGGCCGTCCCGGTGATCATGGGCGGCGACCACTCCATCACCCTGCCCGAACTGCGCGCCGTGGCGAAGCGCCACGGCCCCGTGGCCCTGCTCCACTTCGACGCCCATTCCGACACCGGCGACGACTTTTTCGGCAAACCCTACAACCACGGCACAACCTTCCACTGGGCCATCGAGGAAGGGCTGATCCTCCCCGAACAAAGCACGCAGGCGGGCATCCGCGGCCCGCTCTATTCCCGGTCCAGCCTCGACTACGCCAAGGGCAAGGGGATGCGCGTCATCAGCGGGTGGGAACTGCACGACATCGGTGTGGATGAGACGATCCGCATCATGCGCGAGCGGATCCGCCCCGGAACCCCGGTTTTCGTCACCTTCGACATCGATTTCCTCGACGCCGCCTATGCGCCGGGGACCGGGACGCCGGAAATCGGCGGCTTCACCACCCATGAGGCCCTCAAGCTGATCCTCGGCGTGTGCCCCGGACAGCGCCTTGTCGGAATGGATCTGGTGGAAGTCCTTCCGGATACCGACTCCGCGGGCATCACCTCGTTCGCCGCGGCGGGGATCATGCACGCGTTTCTGGCCTGCCTCGCCGCCAACAAGAAGCATAACCCCTCATAAGGAGCCCACTATGCGCCTGAACAAGTTCCTCTCCGGCCTTGCCGCCGTTTTGTTGGCCTTCTCCCTGTGCAACGCCGCTTCCGCCGCCCCGCTCACCAAGATCCGCACGGCGTGGATGGATTCCTATGAAACGTTCGCCATGTGGTACGCCAAGGAAAAAGGATGGGACAAAGAGGCCGGTCTGGATATCGACATCCTGTTCTTCGATTCGGGCATGGCCATCCTCAACGCCCTACCCGCAGGCGAATGGCAGTATTCCTGCCTCGGCGGGGTCCCGGCCATGATGGGGAACCTGCGCTACGGCACCAGCGTCATCGGCGTCGGCACCGACGAGTCCGCCTGCGTCGCCGTGCTCGCCCGGCCCGACAATCCCGTCTTCAAGACCAAGGGCCTCAATCCCAAGCATCCCGGCGTATTCGGGAGCCCAGAGGACGTGCGGGGCAAGACCATCCTCTGCACCACGGTTTCCTCCGCCCACTTTGCGCTCACCGCGTGGCTTGATGCCGTCGGCGTAAAGCCCACTGAAGTGACCATCAAGAACATGGATCAGCCGCAAGCCCTTGCGGCCTTTGAAAACGGCATCGGCGACTTCGTGGCGCTGTGGGCCCCGCACATGTACGCCGGAACCGACAAGGGCTGGAAGGTCGCCGGAAGCGCCGCCCTGTGCGGCAAGGGCACCCCGCTCGTCCTTGTGGCCGACACCAAGTACGCCGACGCCCACCCTGAAATCACCGCAAAGTTCCTCTCCGTCTACCTGCGCGGCGTCGAACACCTGCGGACCACCAGCGTCGACGAACTGATCCCCGAATACCAGCGCTTCTTCTTCGACTGGGCCGGAAAGACCTATTCCAAGGAACTCGCCCGGCTGGATCTGGAATCCCACCCCGCATGGGACATCAAGGGACAGCTCACCCTCTTCGATACCTCCAAGGGCATGAGCACAGTCCAGCAGTGGCAAGCCGACACAGCCCAGTTCTTCGCCTCCATCGGCAGCATCACCCCGGATGAACTCAAGAAGGTCGAAAACGCCTCCTACGTCACCGACAAGTTCCTCAAGCTCGTCAAGTAACCGTTCCCTGCCGGAAAATGCCCCTACCCCGCCCTCTCCCGTATCCCCGCGGGAGAGGGGTTTTCTTTCTCGCAAAGCCTGTTTTCCCCACAGTTCCGGCTCATTCCAGAGGCCCACACAGGGACTCCGCCCGCTCCCCGCCCCACCGGGCAGAAGTGTGTGTTTTTCAATCACAAAACATGCTGATATTATTTGGTTCTTTTTGTATGATAAACGCTTCGTAACCATCTTGACATCACTCGGGAAATTGCCTAGCCCGAAAAAATGAAAGCTCGCCACTCCTCCATCTGCGCCGTTGCCCTTCTCGTTGCTGCCATCGCGCTTTCCGGGTGCTCCTCCAAAAAGCTGCAACCCGCCTTTGAGCCGGTGTACGACGATCCGTACTCTTTTGAGGCGTATCTGGAAAACCGGAAGAAAGCCGATCGTTCTTCCATGTCCCAAGAGGAGCGCTTCGCTTACGACAACCGTACGGCGAGCCTGTCCACGATGCGGGAGTCGGGAATCCCTTTGCCGAACCTGCATCTTATCGAGCAAGCCAAAACAGCCCTCGGCACGCCCTACGTGCCCGGCGGTACCGATACGCAAGGCTTCGACTGTTCGGGGTTCGTGCAGTGGGCCTACCGGAATGTTGGCGTCACCTTGCCGCGCACGGCGCGCGAGCAATCCGTCATGGGCCGCCCCATCAAGTCCGGCTCCATGATGGCGGGCGACATCGTCGCCTTCAACCATCCCCGGCGCGGCTACCATACGGGCATCTATCTCGGCGGCGGCTCGTTCATCCACAGCCCCGGACGCGGCAAAAGCGTATCCATCGCCGCCCTGTCCGATCCCTATTTCAGCTCCACCTTCATCGGTGCCCGCAGAGTCCAGTCCAAGGAATCCGACGCCGAAGCCATCAAAAAGCTCATGGCACTGGACTCCCGCAAACCCACCCGCACCCACAAGGCCGCCCTTGCTTCGAGTCAAAAGCGCTCCGCTACGCGAAAACAAACGTCCGCAGCGGTAGCCGAACACCGGACACAGGCCGATACCCACCGCAAGGCGTCAGCCCCGCCCGCAAAACAGGAACCCGCGCAGAACAAAAAAAACGGCGGGCCAGCCGTTGCCGCCCGGAAACAGACGACGCCTTCACAAGCGACAGCCAAAGCCGCAACGAAAACCATCCCCCCGAAAAAGGAAGCCCCCGGGAAACAGGCAGCCCAAACCCCAAATACCAAAAAGGGTGCCGTACCCGCAAAAAACACCCCGGTTTCGGAACCGGCCAAGGCCAAAGCCGCACCCGCCAAGGCGGGGAAGGAGGGCAAGGCGGCACAGCCCGTCGCCGGGAAAAAAGCAGTTCCGGCCAAGGCTGACGGCAAGACGACCGCGACAGCCAAAGCGCCCGTGAAAACAAAAGCGGAACAGCCCAAAGCCGCGACGCAAACGGCCAAAACGACCGCAACGGCCCCTGCCAAGGCGGCACAAACGCAGAAGCCGGCGCAGAATTCCAAGGCATCCGCAAAAGCGCCGACAAATTCCGCTCCGGTGAAGGCAAGGGCCACACAAGCGAAATCTGAAAAAGCCGCGCCGAAACAGCCCGCCAAAACGGCCCAACAGAAAAGCGGCAAATAGGGGTTTTCCCGAGCCGGAGTGGGCGGCCCCCTCTGGCCTGCCCGCCTCAAATCGGCGACCTTTCCTGCCGCGCGAGTTCCCTTTCAGAAAAACCGTCCTTTCCTGAAAACAAAAAGGCTCCCCGCCGTCAGTCCGGCAGGGAGCCTTTTTTGGGGGAATGTCGTCCCGAGTTGCTATCCTTCAACGGGGTTCACGGAGCCGACAAAGGGGTGAGGGCCAGAGAACGTGGGCGAACACGGGATCTGGCAAATATGGCTGTTCAGGACGCTGCCGTCCCAATGGTGCAGCAGATAGCCGGGGGTTTCCATGCGGAAGGTGTCTCCGCCCTCGGGGGAAAGATCGAGATCGATCTGCATGGACACGGCGGGGGAGGTCAACGCGATGCAGCCCGCCCACTGGGTCACGATGGGGCGGTGCATATGCCCGCAGCACAGGCGCACCCACGGCGAACGGCTCAGGATATCGGCAAGGCGGCCCACATTCTCGAAGGGCTCGTCCATCGCGCCCATGCCGGTCACGAACGGGGGATGGTGCATGAACAGCAGGGTCGGGACGCCGGGCCGGGCCGCGAGCGTCCGCTCCAGCCAGCCCGCTACGGCTTCAGGGCAGTGCCCGGAATGCGAACCCGGCTGCATGGTATCCAGCATGACCAGGCGCACCGGGCCATCCTCCACGGCATAGCACAGGTACGGAGCCACGGAAGCATCGGCGGGGCACCAATTCCCGAGCAATTCGCGCATCCGGTCGCGGCGGTCATGGTTGCCGGGCACGGCGTACACCGGCAGGGAAAGCGGTGCGAGCGCCTCATGCAGCAGGCTGTAGGCGTGCGCGTCCCCGCTGTCGGCCAAGTCGCCCGTGATGACCAAGGCATCGGGCTTTTGAACAAGCGTCTTGAGATGGTCCGCAACGACCCGCAGGCATTCAAGGGTGTCCACCACCCTGAACGAAAGGCCACCGTCGCCGCGCAAATGAAAATCGGAAAGATGCAGGATACGCATTTCGCTTACCTTCAATCGGTTGTGCGGAAACGCAACGGCCTCCGCGCATCATCTAAAACCCCATGAACCTCGCCGAACCGGATGTGCTCCGTTTTTCCGGCGGACTCCCTCCACACGCAACGCTCTCCGTTCCCTATGCGCACGTTCTCCAGCCTTTCAAGCCAAGGCTCTCCAACAGGAACGAACCGTCGTCACGCGCCCTCCCCATCCCGTAACAACCTTTGGAAGGGAGGAATGGATGGTCTGGAGAAGGAAGGGATGCCTTTCCTCAGAAAAGCCCTTCCTTCTCCAATTCCCAATCCCGCTACAGCATCTTACACATGCTCAACTTCGCCGTCGACGCTTCTGCGGACCGCTGCGTTGTGCTTGCGCTGGATGATGAAGGCGGACGCCGCGCTCGTGAGGCCCGCAAGAAGCGTGAACAGACAAACGTAGAGGGGATCGCCGTCATTCCACTTCATGAACAGGGTACACAGGCCGGGCACGATGCCCGCAACGAGGAAACCGGGGAACTGGTATACGATGGAGATGCCGGTGTAGCGTACGTCCGGCGGGAACAGGTCGGAGAACAGCGCAGCCTCGGGACCGAACACGCCCGCGTAGAATACGCTCAGCGGGATGACAATCGCAAGCCCGATGAGGAACAGGTTGCCGCCGCTCCCTTCCATCAGCCAGAAGGAGGGAAAGATGGACAGCCCGCAGAGCAGACTTGCCAAACCGTACACTTTGCCGCGCCCGAAACGGTCGGCCAGACGCCCGGCGAACAGGATGAACGGGCACATGACCAGAGCGGCAATCATCACCACGGTGAGCGCTTCCGTGCGGGGCACATCCACATACTGCACGAGATAGGTGATCACGAACACCGCAAGGACGTTGAAGAACACGCCGTCGATCCAGCGCGCGCCCACGCCGAGCGCGATATTGCCGGGATGCTCCTTACAGACGCGTACGATGGGCAGGCTCTTGTGTTCGGTCTTGCCGCGTTCCTGCGCCTTGCGGAAGTCGGGGGTTTCAAGGATATGCATACGGATATAGAGGGCCACGCCCACCAGAACCACGCTGAGCAGAAACGCGCAGCGCCAGCCCCATGCCATGAACTGCTCGTTCGTGAGCCCCCACGACAGGAGCGCCACCACGCCGGAGGAGAGGCACAAGCCCGTGGCAAGGCCCATTTGCGGAATACTGGCGTAGAAGGCGCGTTCGCGCTTGCTCGCGTATTCATAAGTCATGAGCACCGCGCCGCCCCATTCGCCGCCGAGCCCGAGGCCCTGGCAGAGGCGCAGGGTCTGGAGGATGATCGGCGCGGCAATGCCGATCTGGGCGTAGGTCGGGACAAGGCCGATGCCGATGGTCGCCAGCCCCATGATGAGCATGGTCAGCACCAACATGCTCTTACGTCCGAGCTTGTCGCCGAAGTGGCCGAAAACGAACCCGCCGAGGGGACGGGCCAGATAGCCGATGGCAAAGGTACTGTAGGCCAGAATGGTGCCTATGAACGGGTCGGTGGTGGGGAAGAACAGCTTGTTGAAGACGATGCCCGCCACAACCCCGTACAGAAAGAAGTCGTACCATTCGATGGTGGCTCCGAGCAGACTGGCAAGGACGACCTTGCGGATCTCCTGCTTGCTGGGTGCGCTCATGCGATGCTCCTTGGGACGGCCTTCCGCCGCCCGGGTTGCCCGTCCGCCCGTTCCGTGGCGCCGGGTGAGGGATTCGCGGGGCGAGGCCATCTGGTGGGATCCGCCGTCCGCTTATTAAAAATTTAATAAAAACTCCGCCTCATTTTTAAATGCCAAAGAGGGTTCCGTTCTGCCCGCACTGGCATAACACCGCTGAAACCATGCCATCTAATCCGAAATATGGCAATATATCGTCCGTGTCTTTTTGCTGAAAAAATGAATTTTTCAAAAATATACTTTTTAAACCTCTTTTTTTCACATAGTATAATTAAAAATTTAATAAATCTAAGCCCGGTTTGACACCCGAAAGTTCTTGTGCCTATATGTTCCCCATAACAACGAAAAAGAGGATGTCGTGAGCCCCAGAACCAGAGTCACCTTGACTGATATAAGCAGGCAGTCCGGGTATTCCCCCGCCACGGTCTCAATGATCCTCAGCGGGCGGACGGACGTTTCCTTTTCCGCGGACACCGTCCGCAAAGTGCGGGAAACCGCCGAGGCCCTCGGTTACGCCCCCACCGCCAAAAAGCGGCCCTCCCTCTTTGATCGCAAGACAGTCCTCATCGTCTGCCCGAACGTCCTCAATCCTTATTATTCCACCATCGTACAGGCCATCCAGCAAGCCGCCGCCGACAAAGACTGCGACACCCTCGTCTACACGACTTACCGCGACGCCGAAAACGAAATCCGCATCCTGAACGCCGTGGCCGGTTCGGATCTGGCGGGCGTGGTGTTCACCATGATGCCGCAGTCCACCGAACTGGTGGAACGCGTGAACAGGCTTGTACCGGTCGTGGTCATCGGGGACCGCAACACCAGCCTCAACGTGGACACCGTGGAGATGAACAACTACAGCGCCGGGGCCATCATCGCACACTATATGATCGGCCTCGGGCACAAGCACATAGCCTATATCTCCACCACGCTGAACGAGGCCAATTCCGCCCGCGTCCGCCGTCTGGAAGGCGTGCGCGACACCTACCGCGACGAATGCCCCGAAGGCTCCGTAATCGTGCGTTCCCGCGAGGTGACCCCAAAAGAGGAACGGGACAACATTTCCATCGAGCACGCGGTCGGCTTCGAGCTGACCCGCAAATGCCTCGGCGAGCGGCGCATCACGGCCTTCGTGGCGGTCAACGACATGGTGGCCTACGGCGTGCTCGACGCCATCCGTGCCGAAGGGCGCCGGGTTCCGGAGGACTACAGCGTGTGCGGGTTCGACAACATCTTTCCCTCGCAATTCCTCCCCGTGGGCCTGACCACTGTCGAGCACTACATTGCGGACAAGGGACGCAACGCTTTCGAAATCCTCCACTCGAAGATGTCCGGCGAGTCATCCGACCGCAATATCACCCGCGTCGAATTCAAGCATCATTTGATTGTCCGGGATTCTACAGCCGCCCCGCGTGGAGAGGAAAAAACGGGGTAAGGAACTGACGAATGGGAGGCCGGGACTCTGTGCGGCCCTCCGTATCCTTCCGACCATTTTCAGATGGCGCATGGCTGCGGCCTGGCCCGGAAAGCTCCGAAAACCGGGACTCTCTTGCAGATTATACATGGAATATCGGGTAGTTTTGTATAACAGGATAATGTGCGGACAACTGCGTATTGAGGATGTTTTTCCCGGCATACCGTTTTTATCAATATAAATGTGGCATACCTCTCATTGGATGTGTTTTTTAATATTACGCCGCTAATAACGCTGGACTGCACCATACCTGCCGCATTATATTGCCTCTCATCCTTACTGCTGCATTTTTGAGGTGCAAAAAAGATGAGATAGATGGAAACCTCGCCAGCCCTTCCCAAAGGGGGGAGCCGTGCGTATCCTAGCAGGCGGCATCAGTTCTTCCTCAAATGATAAGAGAAAAGCTTGGACTCGGCAGAGCGTGCTTCTCGGCATTTCTGTAACCCTGTGCGAATACGGTAGGCACTATGCAGCTCAAAACGAAACTCCTCGTGTATATCACAGTGCCTATTGCTCTTGCCGTCTGCATTTCATCTTATATGACATACAGAACACATTCCGCAGCCATGCGGCATATCATTGAGAAAGATATAAAAGCGACATCGTTCTTTGTCGCGGAAAATATCAATCTGACCATATCGGATATAAAAAACAGTTTCCGTGTTGCCGCAAAATCGGAAATCATCAAGGAATCACTGGAAAACACGGGACAACGGGAACATGAACGCGTTGTCGCCTTCTTCGAGGCCATCAAGCACGTCATGCCGACAATCACGGACGTCTTCCTCCTTGATGAAACCGGCAATATCCGGGCGAGCCTCAATTCGCATGATTACGGCAACAACTATGGGGATCGCACATACTTCCGACAGGCAATCGCCGGAGAAACGGCGATCGTCGGCCCTTTGGTCTCACGCGTCACTCAAAAAGAATGTGTCTATATCGCTGTCCCTGTGGGCAACGAGCGGAATAAAGGCGTTCTGGTTGCTTCCGTGGAACTGGATAGCATATCCGTTCTCTGCTTTAACCATGATATCACTTCGTCCCGGATAGATATTTTCCTGCTCGACAATACGGCCCATATCCTCATGGCCAAAGAGAGCACAAAAGACGGCAAACACCCGGACAGCATAAAGCTGGATGACCACACCTTAAGCGACGGGACTCCACAAGGGTATGTCACGTATGCCTTCAACGGCAAAACCTATACGGGCTTTTACAAAAAAATCAAAAACCTGAACTGGTATGTCCTGATCGCGATGGATGACACGCAAATCAATAAGACGGTGTTATCATCCACGAAGAACAGTTTTCTGCTGACCCTTCTGGCAATCCTGATTGGCCTGCTCATCGGATCCATTCTTATTTATAATGTAGTGAAGGCCCTGTACAAGATTATAGAGTATGCCCGCAGGATTTCCAACGGACAGTTGGAGGCGGCTCTGGACGTCTATGGCCAAGGCGAGCTTGGCGTCTTGGCCAATACGTTGCGGTCAATGGCCAGAATAGTGAAGCAGGATCAAGACAGGTTGAATCGCCTTGTTGAAGAGCGCACGGATCAGTTGAGGCTTTCTCAGGAGAGGCTGCTTAAAGAAAGCGCTCTGTTGAAGACTATCTTAAATACCGTTCCAGATCTGATCTTCTATAAAGATATGAACGGAATATACAAGGGATGCAACAAAGCGTTCGGCGCTTTCATAGGCAAGAGCGAACAAGAGATTATAGGCAAAGACGATGTGGAGCTTTTTCAGCTTTCAGGAAATGCCGCTCAGAAATTTATTGAGGACGACCTTCAGGTCATGAGGGGAAAACTCGATACCTTGATCCGCGAGGAAGAGGTGCTGTATCCCGATGGGAAAAGGATATACCTTGAAACCATCAAGACACTGTACTACTCGGAAGACAATGCGCCTTTCGGCATGGTTGGCATTTCCCGCAACATCCAGCTGCGAAAGGAAACGGAAAAGGCCTATGCCGAAGCCATCCAACGGGCGCACGAAGCCAGCAAGGCCAAAAGCGAATTTGTGGCCAGAATCAGCCATGAAATACGGACGCCCCTCAATGCCATCATCGGCATGAATTATTTGCTGAAACAAAGCTGTACAGACCCTGTGCAGGAGAGCTACCTGCGCAAGATGGAACTTTCTGCCAAAAATCTCTTATCCATCATCAATGATGTGTTGGATTTCTCAAAGATAGAGTCCGGGAAGCTCGAGATAGAGAAGAATACATTGTCAATAGAGAAGCTGGTGCGCGATGTCGTCAGCATCAATGAGCCCAAAGCGGCGAACGAATCTTTCGAAACCCATATTGATCCGGGCATTCCCGACATACTGATCGGCGATACGTTGCGCATCAGCCAAATCATGCTGAATCTCGTTTCCAATGCCGTCAAATTTTCGCATCACGGAACCATCAAAATCGAAGTTCTCTGCGAACGTGTGCACGGTGAAAACGTCACGCTGCTCTTTTCCGTCCGCGATCAAGGTATCGGCATGAGCCAACAGCAACTGGACAAACTCTTTGTCCCCTTTACCCAGGCGGACGGCTCGACGACACGGAAATACGGCGGCACGGGGCTTGGCCTCTCCATCTGCAAGATGCTGGTGGAGCTCATGCATGGGGAAATATGGGCTGTAACCGAGGAAGGCGTGGGCTCAACCTTTTTCTTCAGGCTCCAACTTGAAAAGAAGGACGCAGCGACCCCGGCGGCGCAGCATCCCGAAACGGAACAGAGCGCCCCCGTTGAAGCCCTTCCCGCTTCCAGCTTGAAGGGAAAAACCGTCCTCCTAGCGGAAGACAATGAAATCAATCAGGAAATAGCTATTGCCATTCTCAATTCCTTTGGGCTTGAGGTGGAGCTGGCCGAGAACGGGCTGGAAGCCGTACAGAAAATTCAAACAAACCAATACGCTTTAGTCCTTATGGATATCCAGATGCCGATCATGGATGGCTATCAGGCGACGCGGTTGATCCGGAAAGATGACCGCTTCAACGCCCTTCCTATCATCGCCATGACCGCCAACGCCATGAACACGGACCGAGCCGAGAGCCTAAAGGCGGGCATGAACGAACACATCGGCAAGCCCTTTGACCCGGAAGCATTGAAACGATTGCTTGGGAAATGGTGCCGCTGATACATACAGCTGCTCTTTGCTGACAGCGGGTACCTTGAGAAAAACTTTCTGCCCGGGCGGGTCCAGATTGCCGAAACAGGGGAACAATCCCCTAGGGACAGGAACGTTTGAAGTGGTATAACCGCATTGAGGGAAGCGACTTTTTTCTCAAGAAAAGCTTCCCCAAGCCTGCCGACGCAGCCTCGCGCCCCTCTCTCCGTTTCAAAGTCTTTTATGCAGGGCTCCCTGAAACGGGTTCCCTTCAAAAAAGCTCTCTTTACGCATAAAAACCGTAGCCTGTTAAGGTGCCTTTAAGCCTGTCGAGGCAAAAGACATCCGGCAGGGGAATTTCTGTGTAGAACACCGTTTCAATGGACGGTGTTTTTACTTTTTATTGCAATCTATTGGCAAAAAAAGCCGACCGGAGGAACAGCTTGCCCGGAGGATCACGGCGGAAAAGGATTGACGGCGTGAAAAGTTCATGGTGTAATTTAGTCATTGATTAATTAATATCACCATACATTTTCAAACAGACTGCGGAACATCTCAGGAGACCTGCCATGCATCTCAGCCACCTCGTTGAAACGATTGATACGCATACCGCGGGCAATCCCACCCGCAACCTCATCGCCGGGGTTCCCCGCATCGAGGGGAAAACCATGCAGGACAAGATGGCCTATGCCGAGGAGCATCTGGACTGGCTGCGCACCGCCGTCATGATGGAACCCCGCGGGCACAGCAACATGTCCGGCACAATCTGGGTGGAACCGTGCCATCCCGAGGCCGACATGGGCATCCTGTTCATCGACGCGGGCGGGCACATGCCCATGTGCGGGCACAGCACCATCGGCTGCGTCACCGCCATGTTGGAAAGCGGCCGGGTGCCCATTACCGGGGAAGTGACCGAAGTGAACATCGATACCCCAGCCGGACTCGTGCGCACCCGGGCCACCGTGGAAAACGGCAGCGTGACCAGCGTCGCGTTCCGCAACGTGCCCTCCTTCCTGTTCTGCTCGGGGACGGTCGAGGTTCCCGGTATAGGGGCTGTCCCCTTTGATGTGGCTTACGGCGGCAACACGTATGCCATTGCCGACGCCGCGTATTTTCCCGGCCTTGAACTCCGTTCCGGCCACCGTTCCGCCATCGAAAAGGCCGCGCAGGCATTCGGCGATGCTGTGCGCGCGGCGGTGAAGTTCCAGCATCCCCTCCAGCCGTTCATCAATGTCATCACGCACGTCATGTTCTATACGAAGCCGGATGATCCCACAGCCACTTATCGCAATACCGTTGTTTTTCTGCCTGACTCCCTCGACCGTTCACCCTGCGGGACGGGCACGTCCGCCCGTGTGGCCTCGCTGTTCGCCAAGGGCGAGCTCGGCCTGAACGAAGCTTTTGTCCATGAAAGCGTCATCGGCACCCAGTTCCGGGCGCGTATCGTCGAGCCCGCAATGGTCGGGCCGTACAAGGGAGGCATCCCTGAAGTATCCGGTTCGGCTTACGTGACCGGCCTGCTCAAACTGGTCATCGATCCCGCCGATCCTCTGCGGCATGGCTTCCGGCTGGCGTAACGGATTGGCATGGTTGAAATTGGGGAGGCTACGCAAAGGGAGTTCGTTCCGCTGCGAGATTAAAGAAACGTAACTCATCGTCAAAATAAATTTATCCCGTGTTTCCCACTGCCAGACAAGCGTTTTCTTTCGGCGGCTTGCCGCCGAAAGAAAACGCGCA